>Ga0070670_100000581_pt1 | contig 28895 bp, 27 predicted proteins | sample KBSS63metaG_FD_64665 | JGI IMG/M metagenome (GOLD analysis project Ga0070670, IMG submission 64665) | Switchgrass rhizosphere microbial communities from Kellogg Biological Station, Michigan, USA - KBS S6-3 metaG | ecosystem: Host-associated > Plants > Roots > Rhizosphere > Soil ... | reverse complement strand
GTTGAGCGGCGTTTCGAACTCCAGGCCGATGAATTCCTCGCAATGCCACGCGACGCGGGCGCGCTGGCCTTCAAGCCCCGGCAGGTTAAGCCATACCCAGCTGTCGTCGGCGACGACGGTCGAGCAGGCAATGCGGCAGCCGTGGGTCGACATGTCGATCACCCGGGCCTCCGCCTTGCGGTTGCCCTCGCGCATTGTCGCGTGAAGGTGCAGCGCGGTACGCGTCGCGCGCCGGCGTTCCGGTTGCTGGAATGGGACGGTTACAGGCATACGAGTCTCCCGCGAAGGAAACTGCGCCTTGTTCGGTAAATAAACCCCTACTGCGCCGGTTCTTCTGCCCCGCCGAGATCCTGGCTCATCTTCTCGCGCATCTCCGAACGCTGGCTGGCTGCGAAGTTGTTGAGCCGGCTGGCATAATAGGCCTTGAGGAAACTCATGTCCCAGGCCGTCAGGGTCAGCGGGACGGGCGCTCCCATCGGCGTGGTCACGACATTGAGGATGCTGTTCGCCGCCGAAGCCGTCAGCTTGCTTGGGTCAGTCCGAACGAAGGCCCGCATTGCGGCATAATCGGCCAGCTGGGTGGTGGTCAGCCCGACGATCGCGTCGGCCTGGACGACGACTACCGCGCCGGAAAATTCCTGCCGTGCCATGGGCGTGATCCGGGTCGCAGAACCGAATACCCGCTGCACCTGCACGCCGTCCATTCCGACCTCGGCGGAGTTTCTCACCTCGTGCAGCTTCCGGCCGCTGGCGCCGCGGGTTTCCTCGATCTGCCACGCTGCCACCGGCGCTTCGGGATCGAGGATCGCATGATGATCGAAGCCGCTTTGCCCGATCGGGAAATAATCGCCCCGCTTGCTTCCCATCCGCTTCAGCAGGGCGTTCTTGTCGCGGGTGACGATGACGATCACGTTGGGATGGCATTTGGCCTTGGCGACCTCCATTCCCGCGGCATCGGCGACCCTGCGGAGGCGATCCTTGACCAGCTCGTTCTGCGCCGGGTTGAGGCCGACCGCGGCCGGGCACACCGGGCTTTCGAACCGGCCGAGCTGACCGCGCGGCCGCGCCGGGGTCAGCTCGCGGATGAAATTGCGGATCTGCTTTTCGCTGGCGCGCTGGCCCTGCACGACGATCGCGCTCTGCTCGTCAGGCGGCAGCGGCGTGTCGGGTGGCGGCGACAGGGTGGCATTGGCGGCCAGGAGCAAGGCAAGCGCGATGGACATTGAGGTTCTCCCTCAAACCGACACCCATCTGTGCGTCTGGTCCCTTTCCCGCCAAAGCTCAAGGGCCGGCTGTTGCCGGCCCCGGCTCATCGTTCGGTCCGATCCTAAGCCAATCTAATCCTGCTCGACCGGTTCCTTTGCGGCCCGGCGGAACAGGAATTGCGCGTCCTGACGGGATTCCCAATTTCCCCTCTCCGGAATCTTGGCCTCCGGCTCCACGGGGCTCCTTTCCGCCGCACCGGTCGGGACGGGGTCATGGACGGGTGCCGCCCGACGAGCGAAGGCAGGACCGGCCGCCGGCTGGTCGACGCCGGCCGGCTCCATGCCGGGTTCTTCGTCCTCGGCGCTATCCAGGAATTCTTGCCTTGCTTCGAATTCCTCCTCCTCGCGGCGTCGCTTGCGGCGGCGCATTGCGATGCCTGCCCCGCCCAACGCGATCAGGCCAAGGGCACCGGCGCCCAAGCCGACGAGCGCCATGTCGTCGGTCATGAATGTATCGAGCTGGTCAGACATGCTTGCCGAAGCAGGAGCCGCGACTGCCGACGGGGCAGGTTCGGCTGCGGCCGGCGGAGGGATGTCGGCGGCAGGCGAAGCCGGCGGTATCGCCTCAACCGGAGGCGCGGGAGCCGCGGCCGGTGCAGCTGCAACTGCGGCCGCGCTGGTTTTGCGCGCGGTCGACCGCGTCGTCGAAGCGGTGGCCTTGGCAGGCCTGGATGTGGTCTTGACGGTTTCAACCTTGGGCTTCGGCGCCGCTGGCGGTGCCACGGCGGTATCGGCCGACGGGTCAGGCCCCAGCGGGTCGACGGTTGGGGTCGTTTCGACGGCAGTATCAGTGCCCGGATCGGGCGGCGTACTATCCTGGGCGAATGAAGGGGACGTAACGGCGAGGACCGCCGCGATCGCGGTCATGGCCATGCGAAGATTTGCGATTTTGTGGGTCATGCCGGGTCAACCCGTTGCCGGACCGTTTCGACCCGCTGTTTCCGATGAGGCGAGCCCTATTTCGGATCGAAGGCCTCCAGGATCGGGCACGGCCCCTTCCCCTTTGACGCGCATTCGGACGCCAGTCCGGCCAGCGCGTTTCGCGCCTCCTTGAGCTCCTCGATCTTCTCGTCGATCGCCAACACCCGTGCCTCGGCCAGCGCCCGGACTCGTGCCCGGTCGTCCGACGCGTCGAGCGCGATCAGCTCGCCGATCTCGTTCAAGGTGAAGCCGGCGGCCTGGGCGGAGCGGATGAACTTCAGCCGCTTCACATCTTGCTCGCCATAACGGCGCACCTCGCCCGGCGGCCGCGGCGGCTCCGGCAGCAGCCCGCGGCGCTGGTAGTAGCGGACGGTCTCGACCCCCACGCCCGCCGCCTTTGCCAGCCCCGATATCTTATCCGGATTATTTGCTTGATTCCGTACCATGGTACGGAAGCTATTAGTCCATTTGTCCCCTTTTGGACATAAGGAGAAATGACGATGGTTTCCGTAACGCACCTGACCGAGCAGCAGGCCCAGGCCGCCAAGCTCGACACCCAGCGCGGCTGCCAGTGCAAGCCCTGCACCTGCAAGAATTGCGCATGCTAATCGACTGATGGAAATGCCCCGGTTCGCCGGGGCATTTCTTTATGTACGCGAGCAATAGTTTCAATCCATTCCGGCCAATTCGGAACATTCAAATAATTCAAGGCGTTGATCGGGCATTCCCAACTAAATCCATTTAAGGAGTAAGCCCATGCGGATTCCCCTAGGGGCCGCTAGCCTCGTCATTGCACTCGCCAGTTCGGTGCCAGCCATCGCCGCCACCACCGGCATGGTCAGCGGCCAAGGCGCGCTATCCAGCGATCCGCGCCGCAATTTCTCGGTCAGCGCCAAGATCAATGCCGACGGCACCGCCTCCGGCCACGCAACGCTGATCAACAAGGCCTTCACCGGCGAAAACGGCAAGGCGCCCTACCTGCTTCAGCTCGACATCAAATGCGGCAAGATGGTCGACGCCAACACCGCCATCTTCGGCGGCACCATCAAGCGGACCAACGACCCCAGCCTGGTCGATACCGTCTATTTCTCGGTCCAGGACAATGGCGAGCCCGGCGCCGCCAAGGACAAGGTCAGCCGCGCCTATTTCTTCGACAATGATCCCGCCACGACCGGCGATCCGGCACTGTGCCTCGGCGCAACCCTGACGGATCTGCCGCTCGAGACGATCGTCTCCGGCAACATCAACGTGAAGAGCTAACGCGGCGATCACATTCGCTCGGCACCAAATATTTGGAGATTCAATATGTTCGACAAAGACACCGACAAGGACGGCCTGACCGTCATGGAAACGCTGACCGATACGTTGGCCGACAGCGTCAACGGCTACCGCGACGCTGCCCAGCATGTCGATTCGGCGGAGTTCCGGCAGATGTTCACCGAGCTAGCCGACGAGCGCAGCCAGCTGCTTTCCGACCTGCAGTCCGAACTTGCCCGTTTTGGCGGCTCGGCCGATCGCGACGGCACCACCCTGGGCGCCCTTCACCAGCGCTGGATGGATTTCAAGGCCAGCGTCACCGGCAATGACGACAAGGCGGTGATCAACGAAGTCGAGCGCGGCGAGGATTATCTCAAGGAGAAGTTCGAGGCCGCCATGGCCAGCGATGCGCTCGAAGGCAGCTTCCGTGGGATCGTCGAGCGCGCCTATGGCTCGGTCCGCGAAGGTCACGACCGGGTCAGCGCCCTCAAGCATTCGTTGGACGCCACCATCGACAATTAACGCTTTTGATGAATGCCGCCGCTCGGGGGACCGGGCGGCGGCATCGCTTTGGCGGCGGATGCGCCCATTGTGGACGGCCATTCGTTGACCTGTCGTATGACCCACAGAAACTTCAACGCTCACCCCGCGATGACCGCGATTGCCGCCGCCATTGCCTTGTCTTCGGCCCCCTTGTTCGCACAGAGCATGGACGCGCCCAACCTGACGACGCCGGCTCCGGCGACCGACACCACGGCGCCGGTTACGGCCGATCCGCTCTCTCCGGACGTAGCCGCCGAAGCGCCGGCCGCGGACGACCCCCTCGCACCCGATGCCACCGCCAAGCCGGCCGCCCGCAAGGCCACGACGGCGAAATCAACTGCCGCGCGCCCGCGCCCGGCGCCGGCCCGCGTTGCCAGCGCCGCGCCGGCCGTTGCCGCGGCGCCTGCCATTGCCGCTCCGGTCGCCCAGACAACCGTCGCGCCGCCGCCACCGGTCGAGCCTCAAGCCGCTCCGGTTGCGCCGCTCGCTGAACCGCCGGCCACCCCGGAAGCAAGTTCGATCGACCCGATGGTCCCGGTCGCGGGCATCGCTGGGCTCGGGATCCTGGCCTTGGTTGGAGGTGGCCTGATCGTGCGCCGCCGCCGCCGTCGCATTGAAGAGGCTGACGATGCCGCGCGGCGGCAGTTCATCGCAACCGGCGCCGACAACGATGCTGACGCCGGCCCGGTGATGGCCGAGCCCAGGCTGGCACCGGCTGCCCCCGTTGCCGCACTTGCGCCCGCCCGGCCCCCGGCCGAATGCATCGAAGCGGCGCCTGGCAGCCATGTCGAGGCCGCGTGCGAAGGGCCGACCGCGGATAACCCCTCGCTGTCGATCAGGAAGCGCGTGAAGCGCGCCCAATTCTTCGATCAGCGCGAGTTCCTCGTCGCGGCGGGCGAGGCGGTTCCGGTGGAACCCGACGCCGGACTTCCGGACGCTGTCGAAGTGCCGGAGTCGACGGATCCCGCCCGCGAACCCGCATAGCTTCCGCGCCGGGCGCCACCGTCAGTCCTCGATCGTCGCCTTCCCCTCGGCCTTGAGGCGCGCCAGCCCGTCGCGCATCTCCTGCAGCTGCTCCGGCGTATGCCCCACCCAATCGTCGACCTCGCCGGTCACGCGCAGCGGCGCGAGCGACCGGTAGGAAGCGGTCATATTGCCCGGGAATTTCTTGTCGGTGAGGTTGGGGTCGTCCTCGAACTCTCCGGTCGGCTCGACGATATAGATCCGCCCGCGACCCTCACCCTTGGCCAGCTCCGCACCCCAGGCCGCCGCCTCCAGCGTCGCGCTGAAATAGATGTGCTTAAGCTCGCGCTCGACGAAATTGCTGCCGAAGCCGGGCGAAATCAGGTCCCCGGCTTTCAGGTCGGCCTTGGTGCCATGATAAAAGGCCGTGCCGGGCGGGACGTCCGCTGCATACATGCTCGCCATTCTCCTCGCAGCAACGCCTTCACCTTTGGACAACTCTTGCTGTGCCAACTAGGTTTCGAGTCAGACAGGTTGGAGTCGGGCGATGAGATTCCTGGGCTTTGGCAAGCGCGGCACGGACGAGCCGGAACAGCCGGCGCAATCCCGCAAGCGCGACCTCGACGATATCGTCAACCGGACGCTGGCCAGGCTGCAGGAGGATGGCAGCAAGTCGACCGTTCCTCCTCCGCCGGCGCAAACCCCGCCGGACCCGCCGCCGCCCGATCGGGCCATGCTGGTCGAGAAGGGGCCCGCGGACCGTCCGCCCGGCCAGCCGGTCGAGCTTCGCCCCGACGAACCCAATGTCGATGCCGCGCTGGAGATCATCGCCAGTGCGATCGGCGACAATCCGCAGTTCGAAATGGCATCGATCTTCCCGGCCGACTTGTGGCTCGATACGGTCATCGCGCACGAGCTCAGCCTGACCAAGATCCGGCCCGATATTGCCGGCAACAAGATGGCCCTGTTGGTCGATGCGGAGTTTGCGGCGCGGCTGCGCGCATCGCCGGACGATCCCGTCCGCGGAGCGCTGCTGGAAGCCGGTTTCGGCCTCGCGCCCTTTGACGAGAACAAGCCCAACGGCTTCGCCAGCGGCAAGACCGAATTCCTGCGCAAGGAGCTGCGTGACATCGCCGCCAGCGGCGCCACCCCCGAAGCGCGGGAACTGGCGGTTTACAATCTGCACGACTGGACCGGCAAGCTGATGCGCGGCGAGATCGATGTGAAATTCCCGGGGCTGTAGGAAGCGCCACCGCCCTAGAGATGGCGTGACAGGGACGTCCTTCCCCGGACTCGCGCCGGAGGTCAGGACCGCCAGGCTCGAAGCCCAGCGCCTCTTGTCGGCCAGCCTATTCTGCGGGCTGGGCGGCCAGGTCCGCCGCCACCGGCACGGCCGGGCTCTTGCGCTCCCCGCCGAACAGCGCCTTCAACATAAACAGGCAAAAGGCGACGACCCCGGCGGTGAAGACGAGATCGCCCGGCACCCTCACCCAGGTCAGCGCTTGCATGACCGGCCCGTGGATCACCTCGGCGCTGCGTGCATAGGCATAGTCGCGGGTGAAGCTTTGATAGGCCTGGTAAAGGCCCTGCGGGAACAGCGACAGGAACACCATCATCGCCAGGCCGATGTTGAGGCACCAGAAGCTCGTCTTGAGCAGCTTTTCGCTCCAGCGCGACGGGTCCGACAGGCCGCGCATGCAGAACAGGGTCAGCCCGATGCCGAGCATTCCGTACACTCCGAACAGCGCCGCATGGCCATGGGTCGCCGTCGTGTTCAGGCCCTGCATGTAATAGAGCGCCAGCGGCGGATTGATGAAGAATCCGAACAGCCCCGCGCCAACCATGTTCCACACAAGCACGCTGGCGAAAAAGGCGAACGGCCAGCGGTAGACCTTCTGCCAGTCCTGCTGATGCTCGACCTTGGCCCGGTTATAGGCTTCGAACCCGACCACCATCAGCGGCACCACCTCCAGCGCCGAGAAGACCGCGCCAAGCGCGATCACCGCCACCGGCGTTCCGCTGAAGTAGAGATGGTGGAAGGTGCCGAGCACTCCTCCGCCGAGGAAGATGATCGTCGCCAGCAGGACGGAGGTGGATGCGACCGAAACGCGCACCAGCCCCATCTTGACGAACAGCGCGGAGACGATCGCCGTCGCGAACACCTCGAAGATTCCCTCGACCCACAGGTGGACCACCCACCAGCGCCAATATTCCATGATCGAAATATGGGCGTGCTGGCCGTAAAGCAGGCCCGCCCCGAACAGCAGGCCGATGCATACCGTCGCCAGCACGACCAGCGATCCGAGCGTCCGCCCGCCTTGTTCCTTGAGTGCCGGCCAGAGGGCCCGGAGCACGAGCGCGGTCCACAGCAACAGGCCGATGAACAGATAGATTTGCCAGAAGCGGCCGAGGTCGACGAATTCATATCCCTGGTGGCCGAACCAGAAATTGATCGCTCCGGAACCGAGACGGCGGTTGATCGCCAGCCATTCGCCGGCGAACGAGCCGACCACGATGACGAGCAGGCTGAGGAACAGGAAATTGACCCCCAGGCGCTGGAATTTCGGTTCCTTGCCGCCCAGCAGCGGGGCGACATACAGGCCGGTCGCCAGCCATGCCGTCGCGATCCACAGGACCGCCAGCTGGGTGTGCCAGGTGCGGGTCACCGCATAGGGAAAATATTCCGCCATCGGCAGGCCGTAGAGGCCCTGGCCCTCGACCGCATAATGGGCCGTGACGATGCCGAGCAGCACCTGCGCGAAGAAGAGCGCCGTGACCACCAGGAAATATTTGGCGGTGGCGCGCATCGACGGGGTGATGGCCGCGCCATCCAGCACGTCGGTGGCTGCGAAGCCCTCGACCGGCTCGAGGTCGCGCCGCCACACGTCGAACTCGCGCGCATAGTACCAGACCAGGGCGCCGATCCCGGCGAGCAGCGCGAAGATCGAAATGAAGGTCCATAGGAAGACCGACCCGGTCGGCGTGTTGCCGACCAGCGGCTCGTGCGGCCAGTTGCTGGTGTAGCTGATGGTGTCGCCCGGCCGGTCGGTGGTTGCCGCCCATGCCGTCCAGAAGAAAAAGGCGCCAAGCGCATGCGCCTCGTCGCCGGTCAGCACGGCGTCCTTCGGCATCGCGTAAAGCTCGCGGAGATGCTGCGCGGCCGGCGTACGGTTGGTGAACAGGTCGCCGTAATAGGCGGCGGTCGCCGCCATCGCCGCGGCGCGCTGGTCGCTGACGGTGATTTCGCCCGTTGTTTGATTATAGCTGTTGGCGCGCATTTCGCGCTTCAGCAGCGTTTCGATCCGCGCCTGGTCGGGTTCGTCCAGCTGGTCGAAGGAGGCAGCCCCGCCGGCCATGCCGGCACGCACCGCCAGCGCTTCCCGGTGCAGCCAGTCAGCGCTCCAGTCCGGCGCGACATAGCTGCCGTGGCCCCAGATCGATCCCTGCTGCATTCCGCCGATCGACTGCCAGACATTCTGGCCGCGCTCGATGTCGTCCTTGCTGTAGACGACCTGCCCGGACGCCGTCCGGACCGCCTCGGGGATCGGCGGCTTGGCCTGGTAGATCTGCACCCCGAAGAACAGCAGCGTGCCAAACATGACGACCATGCTCGAGATGAAGATGATCCATAGCCTGCGGATCGAGAATTCGGTGGAATAGTCGGACATGGTAGCTCCCCCAGTCAGGGGTTACGCCAGTGCCCTCCCATACGAGGGAGCTGATCCCTGCAACCGATTAATGCGCTCGCCCTTCGTGGCGGAACATAGGCAAATACCCTTATCGGCAGTCCGGCGGCGAGTCGATGTCACTTGGCGGCCGCTACAAGGCGTCATTGCGGCTGGAGTCCCAGGCTCTCGAAATGCTCGATCCGACGCGGCGCGACGATCAGGCCGTCGACTCCGGCGTATCGAGCACGAAGCGCAGCGCGGCGACCGCCATACCCTCGCTCCGTGCTTCGGCCGACCGCCGCAGCTGCTCGATCACCGCGAAGCCCTGTTCGTTCGAATAGCCTGCACAAACCTCTGGAGCATGGGCCAGGCGGCTGCCGGACGGGGGCGGCTCGCCGGGCCGATATTTGCCGGTGAGGAACCCGCCGGCGAGCGGGCTGAACGCGGTGTAGCGGAGCCCGTGCCCGGCGCAAAAGGGGATCAGCTCCTCGGCATCCCCCGCGGCCAGCATGTTGTACTCATTCTGCACATATTCGAAGCGCCGACCGAGGCTGCTCCCGGCCAAATCCATGACCGCCTTCACGTCGGCCAGCGTGGCGTTGGAAACGCCGAAGCGGTCGATCTTGCCGGCCTCGACCGCTTGGCTCATTGCGCCGAGCGTTTCTTCCAGCGGCGTCACGCCATCGAATTCGTGGATGTAATATAGGCCGATCCGTTCGACCCCCAGGCGAGTCAGCGAGACATCCAGATGATGGGCGATTTGCTTGCCGCTGAGCGGCGTCTCGCCCGCCGGACAGCCGTGGGGATTACCGACCTTGGTCGCAACCTGCACGCCCCGGCGAAAGTCCGCGTCCTGCGCCCGCAGCCATTTGCCGAGGATGATCTCGCTCGCGCCGCCGCCATAGGTGTTGGCGGTATCGAACCTGCGAAGCCCCACCAGCCGGGCATGGTCGAGCAGCGTTAGCGCGATCGCTTCGCTGTCGCCGGCGCTGCGCAGGCTCGGCGAAGAGCCGATGCCGAAATTGCCGCAACCGAACCAGATCCGGTCGATGTTCTGCAGGCTTGGCATATCGTCAGTCCGCTACTCCGCAGCTGCCATTCAGCAAAGCCGATCCAATTTGAAGGCACAAGCGGCCCGCCTTGTGCTAAGCAAGCCGCGTCAGGGACAACCAAGGGAGATGGAAATGAACCTCCTGGTGTCTATCGCTTTGGTCCTCGCCTCCACTTCCTCGGTGACGGTGCAAACCGCCGATGGGAACTGGAGCCGGCTGCCCAGCCTGCAAGCGCGAGGATATGATCACCTCAACAGCGATTTCATGACCCGGCTTCACCAAATCGCCAGCCAGGGCCAATGCCAGCTCCCGGGTTATTCCGGAAACCGGTTGGACCTGAACCTCTCGTTCGCCGCCCAATATGATCCCGGCGGCACGCTGCAACGCATCGTGCTTCCCAAGCTAAACTGTCCGGAGGCGGAAGGCCTCATCGGCGGAGCCCTGCTGGAGATGATGCGCGGCGGCGATTATCGGCCGACCGGCAAGAATCCGGAGGGCTGGTATCGCGGCCAGTTCAGCTTCAGCTTCGTGGGGGATTAGGAGCCCCACCGAGCGCTGCGACGCCGATGAACAAAGCCCGGATATGGTGCAGTCAATAATTGGCGCTATGGATTCCTCTCTCTTAAGGAACTGACCGAGCCCGAGCCGAAGAAATAGGCGCCCTGAAAAGGAGAGTTCTTATTCAGCCGCCGGCAGGTAAATCTCCCCGCCCTCGTCGTGGAAGCGTTTGGACATTTCGGCCATGCCGGCTTCGGCTTCGGCCTCGGTTACGGCCGCCGCCTTCGCTTCCTCCGCCCTGGCAAACTCCCGCACCTCCTGCGTGATCTTCATCGAGCAGAACTTCGGCCCGCACATCGAGCAGAAGTGCGCCGTCTTCGCGCCCTCCGCCGGCAGCGTCTGGTCGTGATATTCCTCGGCCGTATCGGGATCGAGCGACAGGTTGAACTGGTCGCGCCAGCGAAACTCGAACCGCGCCTTGGATAGCGCATCGTCGCGCACCTTGGCCGCCGGATGGCCCTTGGCCAGGTCGGCCGCATGCGCCGCCAGCTTATAGGTCACAACTCCGACCTTCACATCGTCGCGGTCAGGGAGGCCAAGATGCTCCTTGGGCGTGACGTAGCAAAGCATCGCCGTCCCGAACCAGCCGATCATCGCCGCGCCGATGCCGCTGGTGATATGGTCGTAGCCCGGCGCGATGTCGGTGGTAAGCGGCCCCAGCGTGTAGAAGGGCGCCTCGCCGCACACCTCAAGCTGCTTGTCCATATTCTCCTTGATCTTGTGCATCGGCACATGGCCTGGGCCCTCAATCATCACCTGCACGTCCTGCGCCCAGGCGCGCTTGGTCAGCTCGCCCAGCGTGTAGAGCTCGGCGAACTGCGCCTCGTCATTGGCGTCGGCGATGCTTCCGGGGCGGAGGCCGTCGCCCAGCGAATAAGCGATGTCATAGGCCTTCATGATTTCGCTGATCTCGTCGAACCGCTCGTAGAGGAAGCTCTCGCGGTGATGGGCCAGGCACCATTTGGCCATGATCGATCCACCGCGGCTGACGATGCCGGTGACCCGCTTGGCGGTCAGCGGCACGTAGGGCAGCCGCACCCCGGCGTGGATGGTGAAATAGTCGACGCCCTGCTCGGCCTGCTCGATCAGCGTGTCGCGGAAAATCTCCCAGCTGAGGTCCTCGGCGACGCCGCCGACCTTCTCCAGCGCCTGGTAGATCGGCACCGTACCGATCGGCACCGGCGAATTGCGGATGATCCATTCGCGCGTGTCGTGGATGTTGCGGCCGGTCGAAAGGTCCATCACCGTGTCCGCGCCCCAGCGGATCGCCCACACCATCTTCTCGACTTCCTGGGCGACGTCGGACGCGACCGCGCTGTTGCCGATATTGGCGTTGATCTTGACCAGGAAGTTGCGGCCGATCGCCATCGGCTCGCTTTCGGGGTGGTTGATGTTGTTGGGGATGATCGCCCGCCCCCGCGCGACCTCGTCGCGGACGAATTCCGGCGTCACATGATCGGGGATCGAAGCGCCGAAACTCTCGCCGTCGCGCTGCAGGTCGCGGGCCATATCGCGGCCAAGATTCTCGCGCACCGCGACATATTCCATCTCGGGCGTGACGATGCCGCGCCGGGCGTAGTGCATCTGGCTGACATTTTGTCCCGGCTTTGCCCGCAGCACCCGGCGGCGGACATTGGGGAAGGGCGCGACGCCGCCCGAACGGTCCGGCCCCAGCTGGCCGTTATCCTCGGGCCTGACCTCGCGCTGCGCGACCTCCTCGACATCGCCGCGGCCCCTGATCCACTCGCGACGGAGCTCCGGCAGGCCGGCCATGATGTCGATTCGCGCTTCGGGGTCGGTGTAGGGCCCGCTGGTGTCGTACAGCGTCACCGGCGGCTCGCCGGAGGAGGGCTCCAGCTCGACCTGCCGCAATGCCACGCGGACGCCATTCTTCTCGACCCAGATCTTGCGACTGCCGCGGATCGGGCCGGTGGTGACGGTCAACTCGGTTCGCGCTGGAATGTCAGCCATTGGTAATTCCTAGATGAGCGTTGGGTCGGCCCGGCCGGTCAGGCCGAGCAGGATGAGGACGATGCCGATCAGCATCGCGAAGATTGAGACGGTGCGCTGGCGTCTGACGAGCGGCCGGGAGAAGGCCAGCAGCGGCTTTGCCCAGACCATGATCAGCAGGCCCTCGGCCATGACGATCCAGCCGATTGCCGATACGATAATCGCCAGCACATCGGTCCAGTGATGATGATTGAGGTGGATTGCGGCGCCGATCGCGAACGCCGCGAAGCCGGTGACGAAGGTCAGCGCGGTCGAGCGCTCAAACTCGTCGAGCATCGTCGGCCAGTCGATCCGGCCGGTAAATCCGGCCAGCCCCGCGGCCAATTCGTAAAGGCCGATCAGGACCAGCAGGTGCAGCGTCAGCGGAATTGCAGTCGTCATAGCCACTCCCTCCACCGGTATTAGCCGGATCAGGTTCGATGGGTCGCGACGTCAGCCGCCTCTCAACCGCTCAGGCGCGGTCCCCCAGGGAAGTCTTGGCTCTAGTCCCGCTCGGGCCGCCCGTCTAGCGGGTGTCAAAAAAGCTAGCGGGTAATGCTCGGCGTATTCTTGAAGGTCGGCTTCTTGGCTGGCGCCGACGCGGTCTTTTCCGGGGCATTGGCTTCCGCGGGCGTCACCGTGCCGTCATGGTTCAAGTCCATCCGCGCGAAATTGGCCATGGTCGGCGTGCGGAATTCCTCGAGGCTGATCTCGCCATCCTTGTTCGCGTCGAACCGGTCGAGGAACGGCTTGGCGTCGGCATCCTTGATGGTCGGAAGCTTGGCCTTCTCATTGAACTCGGCGTGGCTGATCGATCCGTCGCCATTGGCGTCGAGCTTGGCGAAGGCCGCGTCGCGCTCCTTCTTCAGCATCTCGATCTTGGCCTCGGCACTCTTGACCAGCCGGGCGTCGATCTCGGCGGCGGTCAGCTTTCCGTCCTTGTTGGTGTCCATGTCGGCATAGTCGGCGTCGAGCTTTGCGCTGACCTCCGACTTGGTGACCGGCTTCTCCACGTCCGACTTGGCATCCTGCTGCGCGGCCAGTGCCGCGACCGGCATCGCCACCAGCAGCAGCGCTGCAAATCCTACAGGCTTCATTCCTACTCCCCTCGGGAATCTCATTTCTCGAAACCACTGCACTGTCCGGCATCACTGCGGCAAGCCGGATTGCGGTAGGATGAACCCGCAGGTCGGACGGACGGCTTGACCTTTGCCGCTTTGGCGGCTTGGGAAGCGGTCGATGAGCGGTCTCACCCACCTCGACCGGCTAGAGGCCGAGAGCATCCACATCATGCGCGAAACGGTGGCGGAAGCCGCGCGGCCGGTGATGCTCTATTCGATCGGCAAGGACTCGGCGGTGATGCTGCACCTTGCGCGCAAGGCCTTCTACCCCGCGCCGCTTCCCTTCCCCCTGCTGCATGTCGATACGACCTGGAAGTTCCAGGACATGTACCGCCTGCGCGACAAGGTGGGCGCCGAGGAGGGTATCGAGCTCATCGTCTACAAGAACCCGGAGGCCGAGGCGAAGGGGATCAACCCGTTCGACCATGGCCCGCTCCACACCGACCTGTGGAAGACCGAGGGCCTTCGGCAGGCGCTCGATATGTACGGCTTCGACGCCGCGTTCGGCGGGGCGCGCCGCGACGAGGAGAAGAGCCGGGCCAAGGAGCGCATCTTCTCCTTCCGCACCGCCAGCCATCGCTGGGATCCCAAGCGGCAGCGGCCGGAACTTTGGTCGCTGTACAACGTCCGCAAGAATCCCGGGGAGTCGATGCGGGTCTTCCCGCTCAGCAATTGGACCGAGCTCGACATCTGGACCTACATTCTCCGCGAGAGGATCGAGATCGTGCCGCTCTACCTCGCCGCTCGCAGGCCGGTGGTGGAGCGCGACGGCCTGTTGATCATGGTCGATGACGACCGCTTCCAGCTGAAGGACGGCGAGCAGGTGCAAACCCGCTCCGTCCGCTTCCGTACGCTGGGCTGCTATCCGCTGTCCGGCGCCATCGAAAGCGACGCGGACACGATCGAACAGGTCGTGCAGGAAATGCTGCTCGCCACCACCAGCGAACGGCAGGGGCGGATCATCGATCGCGACGCCGGCGAAGGCTCGATGGAGAAGAAGAAGCAGGAGGGCTATTTCTGATGGCCCTGCCGAACGCCCCGAAATACCAGGCCGACGAGCGCGACCTGATCGCGACCGACATTTCGGCCTATCTCGCCAAGCAGACCTCGAAGGAGCTGCTGCGTTTCATCACCTGCGGCAGCGTCGATGACGGCAAGTCGACCCTGATCGGCCGGCTGCTGTATGAGACCAGGCAAATCTTCGACGACCAGATGGCGGCGCTGGAGGCCGATAGCAAAAGGGTCGGAACGCAGGGGTCCAACATCGATTTCGCGCTGCTGGTCGATGGCCTTACCGCCGAGCGCGAACAGGGCATCACGATCGACGTCGCCTACCGCTTCTTCGCCACCTCGAAGCGCAAGTTCATCGTCGCCGACACGCCGGGTCATGAGCAATATACCCGCAACATGGTGACCGGCGCCTCGACCGCCGACCTCGCACTGTTGCTGGTCGACGCCCGCAAAGGCGTGCTCGAGCAAACCCGCCGTCATTCGATCCTGTGCAAGCTGGTCGGCATCCGCCGGATGGTGCTGGCGGTCACCAAGATGGACCTGGTCGACTTCGACCAGAATGCGTTCGATGCGATCGTCGCCGACTATCGTGCGTTCGCCGGCCAGGTCGGTATCGACGACTGGATCGCCATTCCCGTCTCCGGCCTTAGCGGTGACAATGTCGCGGGCCGCGGAGAGGCCATGCGCTGGTACGACGGGCCAGCGCTGCTCGATCATCTCGAAACCGTGCCGATCGCCAGCGCCGCGGACGAGGCCAAGCCGTTCCGCCTGCCCGTGCAATGGGTCAGCCGTCCCGACCAGCATTTCCGCGGCTTCGCGGGCCAGGTCGCGAGCGGCGCGATTGCCCCTGGTGACGAAGTCCGCATCCTGCCCTCAGGGCGCATGACCAAGGTGGCGCGAATTGTCACCATGGACGGCGATTTGCACCAGGCCACTGCCGGCCAGTCGGTCACCGTCACCCTGGCCGACGAGGTCGATTGCTCGCGCGGCGACGTCATTGCCGCTGCCAAGGATCCGCCCCATGCCGCCGACCAGTTTGAAGCGACAGTCGTATGGATGGCCGACGAGCCGATGACCCCCGGCCGCGGCTATTGGCTGAAGCTCGGAACCCAAGCGGTGACTGCAACCGTTGCCCATCCCAAGCACCAGCTCAACGTCAACACGCTCGAGGAACTTGCCGCCAAGACGCTCGATTTGAATGCGATCGGTGTGGCCGAGCTGACCACCGACCGGCCGATCGTGTTCGAGGCCTATGAGCCGTCCGACGGCGGACCGCCGAACCGAGCGCTGGGAGGCTTCATCCTGATCGACAAGCTGACCAATGCGACGGTCGCCGCGGGAATGCTGCATTTCGCGCTAAGACGGGCGGAGAATGTCCATTGGCAGGCGCTCGACGTCAGCCGCGAGACACATGCCCGACTCAAGGGGCAGAAGCCGGCGGTGCTGTGGTTCACGGGCCTTAGCGGCGCGGGCAAGTCGACGATTGCCAACCTGGTCGAGAAGAAGCTTGCGGCCCTGGGGCGGCACACTTTCCTGCTGGATGGAGACAATGTCCGTCACGGGCTCAACAAGGATCTCGGGTTCACCGAGACCGACCGCATCGAGAATATCCGGCGGGTTGGCGAGGTGGCCAAGCTGATGGCCGACGCCGGCCTGATCGTCCTGACCGCATTCATTTCGCCGTTCCGTGCCGAGAGGGAAATGGTGCGCCGGATGATACCCAAGGGCGAGTTCATTGAAGTCTATGTCGATACGCCGCTGGCGGAGGCTGAGAAGCGCGACGTCAAGGGGCTCTATGCCAAGGCGCGGGCTGGCGAGCTGCCCAATTTCACCGGCATCGACAGCCCCTATGAGGCGCCCGAGAATCCGGAGCTTTGGATCGACACCACCGAACTCAGTGCCGAGGCCGCGGCGGAGAAGATCGTCGTCGCGATCCTGGAGTTTGAGCGGCGCTGATCTAGCGCGGCGTAATCCCGCCTGCCTTCATTTCCGCCGGAGTCACCACTCCATCCTTGTCGGAGTCCAGCCGGTCGAAGTTGGCGAGCGTGGCGGCGCGATATTCAGACAGGCTGATCTGGCTGTCACGGTTGCCGTCCATTCGGGCGAGCAGCGGCTGACCATTGGAGACCGGCGCAACAACCATTTTCGCAAACTCGGCGGGGCTCAGCGAGCCGTTCCTGTTGGCGTCCAGTCGCACGAACCACTCCTTGTTTCGTGCCTGGGCCTCAGCGAGGGCCTTCGCGTTCTGGACCTGGTCGATCTCGTTCAGCGTCAATTGTCCGTTCTTGTCGGCATCGATCTTGCGGAACTCGCCGTCCATGCTGGCGATGAACTGGGCGCGAGCGATGGGCTGTGGCCCAGCTTCCTTTGGCTGCTGCGCCCGCGCCGCCACGCAGGTCGCAATCAGGGCCGCAGTCATGACGACGGTGGACAACGATCGACTGGTCACGTCCGGCCTCTCTTGCTTGCCAGACAGGCTAGCTGGTTTCGGTCATTTCAACCACCAGCAAATTCGGCGCCGTAAAGCAGCGTTATTGGCGCTATTCGCCAATTTTCGCTGCGTCGATCGGCTGGTAATTCAAATGGGTGAGGGCAGGTTGCTTCGGTGCCTGCGCGCCTTTCCAGCTCACCAGGTATAGGCCACCCCAAGAGCTCCGAACCACTGGCTGGCGCTGCCGCGGTCGTCGACAATCGGCGAATCCGCAAAGTCGCCCGACAGGTGGGTATAAAGCCCAATCCCGAAGACCGACCAGCCATGGGTCAGGTCGCCGGAAACCGACTGGTTTCCGAACAGACCCAGCCGCCAATGCTTGAAGCCGCCGTCGGCATGAAATTGGGGAAGGCCACTGGCCAGCGAGGCGTTGGGACTGATGGAATAATAATAGTCAGCATAGCCATCGCCGGCCCATTCGGCGCTCGCCGAAACGCCAATGTAAGTCGTCCGCGAAAGCGGCGTTCCGAAATCGATGGTCGGCGTGATCAGGGTCGAACCGTGAGCGCCCCCGACGTCGGTGATCACGTCAACGTGAAATCCGAGTGCGTCATAGGGGTTGGTCAAACCATGATAGGTGACGCCGCCAAAGCCGCCGACCTCGATCGCCGCATCGCGCTCGGGCAGGTCGTCGACTCGATTATCCTTGACCTTGCCGGTCCGGTTCAGGCGAACGCCGGCAATCGGACCAAAGTCGAATTCCAGCGGGCTATCGCCCCGCTTGATCAGGTCGACGTAGAGGTAGGTCCCGCGCGTATAGAAATTGAAGCCGCTGAGGCGCCCGCGGATGCCGGCTACCGGGATCAGCTTATAATCGTCGGATCCTTCATAATCGGGAATGAAGCCGACGCCGCCGCCGATGCTGAAGGTGTCGCTCTGGTCGTTGGGATCAGGCAGCGCCGTCTGCGCGAACGCAGGCGATGCGGTGAGCAGCAATATGGCGACAGTGATGGATTTCAGCATGGCGACCCCCCGTAATTTCGCCAGCGATATTAACCGAAGTCAGCGTTTGGGCAAATCGGCGCCCGAAAGCCCAGATTGTGTTGGGGGCATCCCCCGCACTCAATCGCCCTTGCCGGGGTCGGGCGAGAAATATTTGTCGTACTTGCCCTCCTCGCCCTTGTGCTCGTCGGCATCGGCGGGGGTCTGGTCGTTCTTGCGCGTCACGTTCGGCCATTGCGCCGAGAACGTCGTGTTGAGTTCCAGCCATTTTTCCAGGCCGCCCTCGGTGTCCGGCAGGATCGCCTCGGCCGGGCATTCGGGCTCACACACCCCGCAATCGATGCATTCGTTGGGGTTGATGGCGAGCATGTTTTCGCCCTCGTAGAAGCAATCGACCGGGCAGACCTCGACGCAGTCCATATATTTGCACCGGATGCAGGCGTCGGTGACGACATAGGTCATGGCAGTTCAAGCTCCTTTTCGCCTGCAGTCGCTAGGTCGCGGCGGTCTCCCAGTCAACGCTGGCCTTAAATCTCCTCATAGTGACTCCGCGCCTCGGGCGCCGGCCCGCGCCGTTCCGGCAGCGCTAAGACGCGGATCACCCTCACCTGCCCGTGGAGCGGCAAGGCGATGACCTGCCCTGGGCGGACCTCTTCGGATGGCTTTGCGACCCGCTTGCCGTCGATCCGCACATGGCCGCCTTCGATCAGTCCTTGCGCCTGGGTGCGGCTCTTCAGCAGCCGGACGAAGTACAGGTAGCGGTCGAGCCGCACGCCTATCGTTTCAGGCCCGCCAGCGCGGCGAAGACGCTGCCCGGCCTCGGTCCCTGCGGAGCCCGGCGGCGCGGGCGTCGCTGGCCGCGCCATGACCAGGCCTCGCCCGCCGGAACGAAGCCGATTTCGGCCATCAAATGGCGGATGGTCGGTTCGTCGAGTCCCAGGCTGGTGGCCAGCGCGCGGTCGACCGGGTCATGTCCGCCATGCTGGCGAACCTGGTGGGCGTGGCTGGCCAGACGGTCGGCAAGGTCGATCCTTAGCCAGTCATTGCCGATCCGGCGGAATGCCAGAGCTGCCCCGCGCGGGTCGGCGCTGCCGTCGAGGGTTGCCGCAGATGGTGCGGGCAGGCGGGGCATCGGCTGTCCCGATCGGACTGCCAGCAATGCGGCGCGCCATTGCTGGGCCGCCGGCTTGAGCAGCGACTGGACATAGACGTCGAGCGCGCCGAGCCGGACCCGCAAGCGGTGCAGCGCATGGCGGTCGGCCTTGTCGAGTTGCGACAGCTGTGCCGCGATGGTCCGTCGCGGCATTTGGCCGCCGGCGTCGACCAGCATGGCCGACAGGGCGCGAATCCCGGGACTGGCGCTGCGATCCGCGGCCGCATTGGCAAGGGCCTTGATCGCCGGCAGGTGGCGGTTGATTTGCCCTTCGATCCACCTCTCCAGCCGGCCGCGCAACTTTGCGCGTCGGTCGGCCGACAGCCGGTCGAGCGCTCGCGCCGTGCGCACCGCCGGCTCGAGCAGCGAGCGGCCGGGTGCCAGGCGGGCCAATATGTGCCCCTCCCAGCCAATGGCGAGGCCGCCGCCTTCTTCGACCAGCCGAAAGTCGGTGTCCGGAGCCTCGCACAATTTGGCCGCGCGGCGATCCAGCTCTTCGCCGAGGCGACGCTCCGCCGCCGCCAGGAGCAGCCTCTTGTCGGCCAGCCGCGCGCTCGGGTCGACCCGGAACTCGAAGCCGGCGAGATGACCGATCGGTTCGGGACCGACGCTGACCTCGCCGTCGGCGGCAACGGTGACCGGCAGCGCATCGGCGCCCCGAGCGCCGATATCGCGGACCAGCACCGCGGTGCGCCGGTCGACGAACCGCTGGGTAAGCCGCTCGTGGAGCGCGTCGCTGAGGCGCGCCTCGACCGCCCGGGTACGCTCGGCCCATTTCGCAGGGTCGGCCAGCCAGTCCGAGCGCTGCGCAATATAGGCCCAGCTCCTGATCCCGGCGAGACGGTCGGCCAGCACCTCGATATCGCCGGCGACGTTTTCCAGCCGCGCCACCTCGGCAGCGAACCATTCGTGCGGGATATGACCGCCTTCGCCAACATAACTAAACAAGCGGCGGACCATGCGCGCATGGTGCATCGGGCCGACCTTGCGGAAGTCCGGCAGGCCGCAGACGGCCCACAGCTTGCGCGCCTTGGCTCCTCGCGTGGCGGCGATCGCTGGATCCTCGGCGATCAGCTTGAGGACGGCGAGGTCGATTGCCAGCTGCGCCGGTTTCAGCAGGGGGTCGTCGCTGCGCACCTCAAGGCTGGCGATGAGGTCCGTGACGCTGGTGTAATCGAGCTCGGCGCTGCGCCAGTAAAGATGATCGAGCGGACGAAAGCGATGCTCCTCGATCGCATTGACCTCTTCCTCGCTAAGCTCGGGCGCGGTTTCGCCGCCAAGGCCCAGCGTCCCGAACGTGCCGTCGCGCTGGTGGCGCCCGGCGCGCCCGGCGATCTGGGCCATCTCGGCAATCGTCAGCCGCCGGTCGCGGCGGCCGTCGAATTTTTCCAGGCCGGCGAAGGCGACATGGGTCACGTCCATGTTCAATCCCATGCCGATCGCGTCGGTGGCGACGAGGTAATCGACCTCGCCGCGCTGGAACATCTCAACCTGGGCGTTGCGGGTAGCCGGGGACAATGCCCCCATCACCACCGCGGCGCCGCCCTTGAAGCGGCGCAGCATTTCGGCCAGCGCGTAAACCTGCTCCGCCGAGAAGGCGACGACAGCGCTCCGTGGCGGCAGGCGGGAAAGCTTGGCCGACCCAGAATAGCGAAGCGTCGAGAATCGCGGCCGGCTGACGATTTCCGCCTCTGGCAGCAGTTCGCGGATCAGGGGCTTGAGCGTGTCCGAACCAAGGATCAGCGTTTCCTCGCGGCCGCGGGCGCGAAGCATCCGGTCGGTGAATACGTGGCCGCGTTCCGGGTCGATGCCGAGCTGGGCTTCGTCGATCGCGGCGAAGGCGAAATCGCGGCCGGATTCGGGATCGTCGCCGCGTTCGCCCTGCACCGGCATGCTCTCGGCGGTGCACAGATAGTAGCGCGCGCCCTGCGGCACGATCCGCTCCTCGCCGGTGATCAGCGCAACTTGTCCGGCACCCTTCAGCTGGACGACGCGGTCATAGACCTCGCGCGCCAGCAGCCGCAGCGGAAACCCAATGACTCCGGAGGAATGAGCGCACATTCGCTCGATTGCCAAGTAAGTCTTGCCAGTGTTGGTGGGACCAAGAATGGCCCGGACAAGGCCGTCACCGCGCGCGGACATGGCAGTCAATCTGGCATTTCGGCGCGGAAGCGCAAGCGGCTTTGCGGCCAATGGCAGTTATTCACATGCCGCCTAATCCCGACAGTCACAAAGCGAGGCCGTTTATTGGACCTTAACTTCTTTTAACCATGACCAGAGCCGCACAACCGGGAGCGGCTTTTGCTCAAGATGCGCGATCAGTGGCGGAACGAGGCGGGCTTTGCCGTCGCGATGCCTGCTGGGTCGGGGTTTGGCCGCCGGCGCAAACGCTGGCGCGACATCGACTTGGTCGTCGACCTTGCCGAGGAGCCGTTGTCGCGCAGCTGGTGGCGCGGAGTTGCGACGCTCAGCCTGCTGTGCGCGACGCTCGCCTTCATTTCGCCCAACCCATTCGCACCGCTTCCGGCATTGGCCGGCGATCGGGTCGGTCCGGCGGAGGCGGAGCAATATCGTGACTTGACCATCGCGCCGCTCGGCTCCGGATCGTCCACCGGAGGCCGGATGGCGGCCAACTCGCTGGTGGAACCGCTAATCGCGGCCCCCGACCGACCGTCGATCGAATTGTTTGCAAGGTTCAGCAGCGGCGACAGGATGGCGGCCCTGCTGGGTCGTTCGGGCACCTCTTATGCCGAAGCTGGCGAAGCCGCCCGGATAATCGCTTCCGCGCTGCCCGGCGGCATTGCTCCCGGAACTAGCGTTTCGATCAAGCTAGGCCGGCGGTCGCCGAGCGGAATTCGGCCGATCGAGCGGATTGCCTTTCGTGCCGGGATCGACCTCAATATCCTGCTGACGGCTGGATCCGGCGGCCTGCAGCTGTCGACAAGCCGGATCGCGGTCGACAACAGCCCGCTCCGAATCCGCGGCCGCGTCGGCGATGGGCTTTATTGGGCGCTGCGCGCATCGGGCGTTTCACCCCAGGCGGCAGGCGAATATCTACGCGCACTGGCGACGCAGATTGATGTCGGCGAGCAAGTTGGCCCGACCGACCGGTTCGACCTGGTCATCGCCAATCGCCGTGCGGCCACCGGAGAAAGCCAGGAAGGCCCACTGCTCTATGCCGCGATCGACCGGGCCGGATCACCCGCGATCCGCCTGATGAAATGGACCATCGGCGGGCGCACCGACTGGATCGACACGAACGGCGCCGGCCGGCAGGTTGCGACGATGGCCTGGCCGGTCTCTGCGCCGATCACTTCGGGCTTTGGCATTCGTTTCCACCCGATCCTTCACTTCGCGAGGATGCACCGCGGCATCGATTTCGGCGCCCATTATGGCGCGCCGATCGTCGCTGCTGCTGACGGCCAGGTGATCCGGGCCGGCTGGGCCGGGGGCTATGGCCAACAGGTTCGCCTTGCACACGCTGCTGGCATGGGCACCAGCTACAGCCACATGAGCCGGATCGTCGTCGCGCTCGGAAGTATCGTGCACCAAGGCCAGTTGATCGGCTATGTCGGCTCGTCAGGCCTGTCGACCGGGCCGCACCTCCATTATGAAGTCTATCGGGGCGGCGTGGCGGTCAATCCGATGGGAGTCCGCTTCGCCAGCCAGGCATCGCTCGCCGGTGAGGATCTGGCGCGGTTCAAGGCGCGGCTGGACCAGCTGATGGCGATCGGCACGCGCGCCGTAGCGAAGGATGACAAGGCGAACCACGGCGCTTAGGATCGCACCGTCCGCGTTGATGAACGCTGGACGGGGGGCTCTCGGCATGGACCCGGACACAATCGATCGGGAAGCGGACGGCGACGGCTACGTCTTCGTCAGCTATGCTCGGGATGACGAGAAATCGGCCCGGGCAATCATCGAGCTGCTTGAACGCGCGGGATATCATGTCTGGTGGGATGGCCTCATCCCTGGCGGGGAGCGCTTCGGGGCCGAGATTGCCAAAGCGCTCGAGGCAGCCCGCGCGGTCGTCGTGCTCTGGTCGGCAAACGCCAATGAATCGCACTGGGTGCAGGACGAAGCCGGCTGGGCGCGCGACCGGCATAAGCTGGTGCCGCTATCGCTTGACGGGGCAAAGCCGCCGCTGGGCTTCCGCCAGTTCCAGTGCATTGATGTCTCTCGGGGCGGGCTGAGGGCCAGCAGCCCCGCAATGCAGCGGGCGCTCAAGGCGATCGCCGACGTCACCGGCCGGACCCCGCAGGAGCTTCGGCCCGCCACGCGCCGCGTCCGGCTGTCCCGCCGCGCTGCGCTCGCTGCCGGAGCGGCCGTGCTCGTTGCCGGCGGCGGGTTCGTCGCATGGCGAACCCTGTTCGCGCCGGATGGCGCGCCCGCCAACAGCATCGCTGTACTGCCGTTTGAAAATCTGAGCGGCGATCCCAGCCAGCAATATTTGTCGGACGGTCTCGCCGCCGAACTCCGTGCCAAGCTGGCGCGCAACTCGCTGCTGAGCGTCGTGGGGCAGGCTTCCTCCAACGCCTTTCGAGCGCGCGGTGACAATGCGCCGGCCATCGCCCGCAAGCTTGGCGTTGCCAATGTGCTGGACGGCAATATCCGCGCCGCGGCGGGCCAGTTGCGGATTGCGGTCGAACTGATCGACGGCAAGACCGGGTTCAGCAAATGGACCCGGACATTCGACCGGCCGCTGGCCAATTTGCTCGAATTGCAGGCCGAGGTCGCCGACGCGGTCAGTGCCGCCCTGGCGATCAGGCTGGGCGGCGTCCGGCCGGAAGCAAAGGACCGCAGCGGCGGCACCAACAATGTCGCCGCCTTTGACGCTTACCTGCGCGGGAAGGAACTGTTCGACTCCCAGCTCGACGAGTCCAGCGATCGCGGCGCGCTGGCGGAATTCACCAACGCCGTCCACCTGGATCCCGCCTACGCCGCGGCCCTCGCCGCCCGGTCCCGGGCACTGGCCGTCATCGCCAACCAATATGCCCAGGCCGGCGAACGCGGGGTGCTCTACGACGAAGCGGTTGGCGAGGCGCGGAAGGCGATTTCCAATGCCGGGCAATATCCCGAAGGTTATGCGGCGCTCGGCTATGCCCTGTTCTACGGCAAGCTCGATGTCATCGCCGCCGACGCGCCATACCGTAAAGCGCTGCAACTGGGCGGCGGCAGCGCCGAGGTGCTCAGCCTGTGCGCCCTGTACCGCGCCCGCCGCCGCCAGTTCGAAGACGCTTTCCCGGCTGTCGAGCGGGCCCAGGCGCTCGATCCGATCAACGCCAACCTGGCCAAGAGCGAAGGCCGCATCCGCTTTGCATCCGGCGACTATGAAGGCGCGATCGCTTCCGCCCGCCGCTCGCTTGAGCTCAATCCGAAGCTGGGCGGGGCGCATGGCGACATCGGCAATGCCTTGCTGATGCTGGGCAGGACGGATGAAGCCGCTGCCGAGTTCGCCCGGGAAAGCGTTGATCTGCTGGCGATCCCGGGGCGGGCATTGGTCGCCCTTCGCCGCAAGGATATTGCTGCCGCCCAACGGGAGTTCGACGTGCTGCGCCGCGAGGAGGGGGACAACGGCCTTTATCAGCAGGCGCAGCTGCTGGCCCAATGGGGCAGGCGAGCCGAGGCGCTCGACGCGCTGGAAAAGGCGGTAGGGGAGCGCGATTCCGGCCTCGTCTATTTGTACAGCGACCCCTTCCTCCAGCCGCTGCAGGGCGAAGCGCGATTCAAATCGCTTCTAAGCCGGCTTCATTTCGTTTAACGAACGGTCCAGGGGATCGACCCCGAAAGAACAGGGAGGGGACTATGCGCAAACTGTTGATTGGTGCGGCTGCTGTCGCAATCAGCATGTCGATGACCGCGTGCAAAAAGACCGAGCCGGCCGCCAATGAGGCGGTTGCCGAGGAACCGATGGCCAATGAAACCATGGACGCCAATGCCGCCATGGACATGAACGCCGTCGACGCAAATGCGGTCGATGCGAACGCGACCGACGCCAACGCGGCCGACGCCAATGCCACGCAGCAAGGCTCGACCGACCATTGATTTGACTCATTACTGAGTCGACTGGCGGCGTCCTTCCTGAGGGGAGGGCGCCGCTTTTTCGTCGACCTGTAGCGCCGCCCCCGACTTGATCTGCTTCATGGCCGCCGCGATCCACCGCCGATACTTGGTGACGTCGGTATAAACCGACGGAATGTCCTTGTAGCCGCATCCTAGCGACCAGCTCGTTACCCCGATCAATTCCTCGACATTGCCCGCCTTGCGAACCAGCGGCCCGCCGCTGTCGCCGCGGCAGCTGAACACATTCTTGTCCGGGGCCGCGCCTTTTTCGGCTCCCGGAGCCACGAGGCAAACCATGCCGGACCCGAGCTTTGACTTCAGCTTTTGGCGGCACGCTCCCCAATCTAGCGCTCTCATCCTTCCAAACTGCAGCATGTCAGGATTGTGCTGAAGTTCATTTGCCTGGCTGATCAGCGGATTGGCTCCCGGTGCCACCGACCCGGTGTAGCCCCAGCCAAAGGCGGTGACGTCAGTTCCGGCTGAAATCGGCGCCTCACCAAGGCGGATGACAGCTTCCTCATACCTTCTCGTGGCTCGGTCGGGCCTGACCAGCAGGAGGGCAATGTCATTGTCCAACCGATCGGGTGAATAGCCGGCCGGGACCGCTACTCCGTCAATTGCCAAAGTGGTGCCACTACGCCCCAGCCAATGGGATCCAACTCGAACGCGCCGGTCTTTCATGACCTTCGCCATTCCGTTGCCGGCGAACTGGCCCTGGGCGACGCAATGCGCCGCGGTCAGCACCAGGTTGGAAGCGATCAGCGTTCCGCCGCAGCGGTGGTCGCGCTCCTCAGGCCCGCGTTCCGCGAGATGGTCCTGCTGGTCGGGGGGCTTCAGCTTATCGGCGGCAATTTCGGCATCGGTGTAGGGAATGGTCGAATAAATCTCGGCCATCCATGGCGCCATGCCCTCGAGCACCGGCATCCCGCCGCCGACACCGAGCCGCAACGGCGCCTTGTAGCGATATTCCGCAAGGCTGATCGACCAATCGGAGGGAATGTTCGCGGCGGGCCGCGCGCAGCTGTCGCGGGCCGCGCTTTTCAAGCAGTTCCACCAAAGGTCGTTGGCTGTGTCCGAATAGACGAACCCGCCCACGTCGATCGGCCGGTCGGACGTGATGGTGACCAGCACATATTTGCCCGACACATTAGCGTGCCCGTAACCAAACACATCTTCCGCTTCCGCCTCGGCGCCGGGCGCCAGCGGCGTTGCTCCCTTGCCTGCCTTGAAGGGGATCTGGGCGATCCCTGATTCCGGCGAGACCAGCAGCAGCGCAACGTAGCGCGGGCGAGCCAGCCGGTTGCGGACCCTGCCCTCCAATTCCTGGTCGTCTTCTCCGTTGAATTCGGGGTCGGCCGGTTCTGCGGCGCCGCGATGGCAATATTCGAATGGGTGCGGCTTTGCCCGGCTACCCGGCGGCGGCACGACCATGACCCTGATGTCGGCGAGGCAGGTTTCGATGGCGGCAGCATCGGCGCCCCGATCGCCGGCCAATAGCAGGTTGGCCCCTGCGTTTCGCCCGATCAGGTCCCTGAGCCGGGCCCGAAAATCGTCGAGCGTGAGGTTGCCCAGCTCGCTCGTGCTCGGCCGGCGAACCGGGGGCCATACGCGGAAATCATTCTGCCAGGCCTCTTCCGGCTGCTTGGCGTCGATGGCGATCAGCGTCTGCGGATAGTCGGCCTTGGTGGAGAGCTCATAGTCGGCCGGCTCGGCGATCCTGACGCTGCTGAGCCCCAGCAGCGCGCCGCGAACCTCCGGCAGCGCATCGCCAAGGTCGGCGCTCAACCGCAGGTTCACATAGGGAGATCGGAGCGCGGTTCCCGCCTGCGGCGCCGGCTGCTGACCGTAGGCCGCAGGGCCGGCGCTTGCTGCCACCAGGCCCATTGCGATCCGAACGAATTGGCCGGAACGACGCATAAGCATGCCCCCAACCCCCGATTGCGTGAGCATGGGGCCGGGGCCGCTAGGCCGTCAATCGCAATCCTGCGAAGGGGTGCGTCGTTGGCGTTACTTGCCGTGGCCGCGCCAGCGCTTGACGGTGCGCTGGATGATGCCCTCTTCGTCGCCGGTCTCGCGCCAGGAGGCAGCGAAGCTCGGGTCGGACGACGCTGGGCGCTTTTCCGGCTCCAGATCGTCGAAGCGGACGCGGATCGGGATGGCGACACCTTCGCCGCAGACGATGCATTCGCGGTTGCGGAGCGCGGGGATCGCGTCGAGGAAGCCGCGCGCACCTTCCGGCATTGCCGCACGGACGCAGGCCTGGTCTCGGTCGTTGTTCAAACGCATCGAGATGATCGTGCCGCACTGCGACAGCACGCCCTCTGCAAGGTCGGACGGGCGCTGCGTGATGAGACCCAGCGACACGCCATATTTACGGCCTTCCTTGGCGATCCGCTCGAGGATCTTACGCACCGCCTGGCCACCCGAGCTCTCGTCCTTGGGGACGTAGCGGTGGGCCTCCTCGCAAACCAGAAGCAGCGGCCGCTGCGCCTCGGTCCGCGACCAGATGGCGTAGTCGAACACCATGCGGGCGAGCACCGAGACCACCACCGACGTCACCTCGGACGGGACGCCCGAGACGTCGACGATCGAAATCGGGCGGCCGTGGCTGGGCAGGCGGAACAGCTTGGCGATGAAGCTCGCCATCGTGTCCTGCACCAGCATGCCGGAGAACATGAAGGTGTAGCGCGGGTCGGAACGAAGCTCGTCGAGCTTGTTCTTGAGCCGCTGGTAGGGCGTGGTGTCGCCGGCGCGGTCCAGCTTGCCCATTTCCCCGACCAGGATCTGGACAAGGTCGGTGAGCAGGTAGGGAATCGGCGAGTCCACCGTGACCTTGCCGAACTGCTCGCTCTGCTTCGACTTGGTGCGGGCGGACAGCAGGCATTTGGCGAGGATGTCCGCGTCGCGCTGGCGCTCGGCGCCGTCGGTGGTCAGCAACACCTCGCAATGTTCTTCGAAATTCATCAGCCAGTAGGGCAGCTGCAAATTGTCGACGTTGAACAATTCGCCGCAGCTTTTGAACGCGGCTGAATATTCGCCGTGCGGGTCGATCATCACGATGTGACCCTCTGGCGACGATTGCGAAATGCGGTGGAGGATAAGCGCGACGGAGGTCGACTTACCGGTACCGGTCGACCCCAGCACCGCGAAATGCTTCGACAGCATCGGGTCGATGTAGAGCGTGCCGCGGATGTCGTCGGTCGGATAGACGGTGCCGATTTCCACATGGGGATCGTCGGCGGCGGCGAAGATGGCGCGCATGTCTTCGGTCGTAACCGGCAGCACCTCGCAACCCGGGATCGGGTAACGGGTGACGCCGCGGCGGAAATTGGTCAATCGTCCGGCGGCAGCGGTCTGGCCTTCGCCGAGAAAGTCGATCTGGCCAATGACCTTGCCATCATTGCCCGTCTGCAGGGTGCGGACATTGGCGATCAGCCACGACGCGCCGACCAGCATCTTGACCTGGCTGCCGACCTGCCCGGACATGGCAACCGACGGGTCGGCGTTGCCGGCCAGCATCTGCAGCCGCTCGAAGTCCATCCAGATTTTGGAACCCGAGCCGGCGATTTCCAGCACCCGGCCGATCGGCGGCACCGACGCCTGCCCGGGCGATGCGGAAACCCCATCGTCGGTGTCGCTGTAGGTGCTCAGCTCGTCGAGGAACTGCTTCAGGCTCGGTTGGTCGGTCATCGCCGCGCGTACCCCACTCAATGATTACGGTTGATGCGGGATTAGCCGAGACGGGTTAAAATACGCTTTAGAAGCGGCGCCGGAACGCGATTGCGGCCGCCCAGCCCAGTCCAAGCGACAGGACCACGGCGGCGAGACCGTAGAGAAAGCCGTGGCGGACCGCGGCCAGAGCGACAAACCGCTCAAAGCCGGACTTGCCGATCTCGAT
>Ga0070670_100000580_pt1 | contig 28922 bp, 30 predicted proteins | sample KBSS63metaG_FD_64665 | JGI IMG/M metagenome (GOLD analysis project Ga0070670, IMG submission 64665) | Switchgrass rhizosphere microbial communities from Kellogg Biological Station, Michigan, USA - KBS S6-3 metaG | ecosystem: Host-associated > Plants > Roots > Rhizosphere > Soil ... | reverse complement strand
AGGACGTTGAAGCCTTCCTCCCTGTGCGGGACGGCCGTCTCGTCGGCCGCGATCCGCGTCACTGCTCCGTGGAAGTGTTCGAAGAGGATGGCCGTCATCTGGGACGGCACCTCCGCATAGGCGGCGACGAGTGAATCGATCAGGTCGTCGTCGATCGCACTGACGAAGGTCGACTTCCAGTAGTTGAGCGCCCCCCTCGGGTACGCGTCGTCGAGGAGCGTGTTCATGACGGGATACGGCATCGGGCCGACCTGGGTCATCAGGGGCGTCCCGAACGAGAGCGCCGGCTCGAGCTCGGCTTGCGCCTGCTCGATCTCGCCGATGTGGAAGAGAAGGTACGCAGCGAGCTTGATCCCCGATCCGTCCGGTGCGTGCACGAACGCGGCAGCGATCCCTGCATCGTCGGAAAGCGTCGGCGCGAACTCCCGAACGAAGCCGAGAACGTCCTTGGCCGCATCGAACGGATGAGCGACCAGGCCGCCGTAGATCGTCTCCAGGGGGTGCAACCGGTACTCGAACGACGCGGCGATCCCGAAGTTGCCGCCCCCTCCTCGCAGCGCCCAGATGAGATCCGGGTTCGAGCTCTCTGTGACCTCGAGCACGTCGCCCGCCGCGGTCACGAGCTCGACACTCAGCACGTTGTCCGCGGCAAGGCCGTACTTGCTCATCAGCCACCCGAGACCGCCGCCGAGCGTGTAGCCGGCGATTCCGGTGGTGGAGATGAGACCTCCGGTCGTCGCGAGCCCGTGCAGCGCGGTCTCACGGTTCAACTCCCGCCACGTGACGCCCGCCTGCGCGCGGACAGTCCGCTCGGCCGGATCGACCCGAATGCCCTTCATCGGCGACAGGTCGATCATCAGCCCGCCCTCGCAGACTGCGCGCCCCGCAACGTTGTGGCCCCCTCCCCGCACGGAGACTTCGAGCTCGTTGTCCCGAGCGAAGCGGACGGCATCGACGATGTCCGCCGTCCCCTGGCAGCGAACGATCATCGCCGGGCGCCTGTCGATGAGGCCGTTGTGAACTCGACGAGCCTCGTCGTAGACGTCACCGACCTGGAGCACCGATCCCGACAGTGCTGCCGACAGGGCGTCGATTCGCTCGGCGTCGAGTGCGGCAGTAGCCATATGTCCACCCCTTCGTCTTGAGCGAGTGAAGTCTAGAGCTATCGAGGCACGGGTGCTACGGACTCGAAGGTGGGCGGAGGGCCAGTGTCCGGCCTAGGGAATTTCGATCAGGTGCCGCCGGTCACCCACGCGGAGTGCGTGCGACGGACGTCAGCCTTGCGTCTGCCCGAAGGTCCCCAAGAGCCGCGCTGATACCCGCTCGCAGGTCGCGGGCAAGAGACTCGAAGTCCTGATCCGCCTCATGTGTGCGGCTCTGCGTGAGGTCGAGCCGCGCCCGAACATCCCGCAGCCACGCCCGGAGCCGCTCGATCTCCGCTTCGAGCTCCTCGTACGTGTTGACCCGATGGAGGAGCAACGGCGCGTCTTGCGGGTTTGGCGCATACGGGTCGACGACGACCGTCGACCGGGGAAGCGGACCGACAAGCCTCAACCTGCTGCCATGCCCGTCTTGGTGCCAGGGCCGCGCCGTCGCGTGCTCGCGCAGTTCTCGATCCTGCACAAGAGCCTTGTCCACCGTCATCGTGGCCTCCCCGAGTCGATCACGTCCGCGAGCTTGCCATACGACGCGCTGTTGGCGATGCGCGCGCCGGCTCGAAATGACGAGCGCCCCGCCGCTCGGCGGGAAGCCGGCCGACGGGGCGCTCGTCGCGGGCGGTAGGGCTTACTTGTCCTTGCCGTTCCCGTGCCCGTTCCCGTTCCCGTGCCCGCTCGAACCGGAGTCCGTCGCAGGCGCGGTCTGGGTTACAGGCGGCCCCTTGTCCTTCTTGGGCTTCTTCGGCTTTCCTGAGTTGCCGGGAGACGCCGACGTCGTGCTGGTCGTGCTCGTGGTGCCGGCGGTCGTCTCGGCGTTCACCTTGGCGGGCTTGCCCTTCTGCTTCTGCTTCGACGTGTTCGACGTCGAGCTCGAAGACTGCGTCCCAGTCTTGGTCTTCTTCGGCTTCTTCGTGGTACCCGCCGACGTCGTCGAGGACGTTGCGGCTGCGTCCTGCGTCGACTTCTTCGGCTTCTTCGGCTTCTTCGTGCTGGTCTGCGTCGTGGCGGCGACGGCGCACGCACCCTCTGTGTCTCCGTGGCGCAGATGCGCCGGCCATGCGTTGACGGAGATCGAGATCGTGTTCTTGAGCTTGTGGCAGATCACGATCTTCTTGCCGTACTGGTATTGCCCTGGCTTGCCGTACTGGTACTGCGCGAGCGCAATTGCGCTCTGTGCCAGGCCGGCGCCGCCGAGGGCGACGAACAACGCGATCCCGGCGACGCTCGAAACCGCCGCCGCGATCACTCGCGTTCTGCGTCTATCCGTTCCCACACAGACTCCTTCCCTCGTTTGCAGCTGGAGAGGAAGGGATGCAGGACCCCCTCGCCCTCGCTCCGCCTATCGGTACCCCGACTCGCGAATTTCATCGCTCAGTGGGTTCAAATCCCTCGCACGGGTGACCGCCTCCTCCCTTCGAGGGCCGTCCGTGACGATCGCCAGGTCGAACCACGGCCGCCACTCCTCCGGTGCCCGACGGATCGCCTGCGCCAGGCTCATTCGGGCTGCTGCGTCGTGGCGCTCCGCGAGCTGCGCCTCTCCGAGGAGCTGCCACGGCTCGTGCGACCACGGCGCCCAGGTACGCGCACGCCGAGCCGCCGACTCGGCACCGGCGGTGTCCCCGTGCTCGAGCGCCGCAGCAGCCTCTGCCACGGCCCGATTTCCGACATGGGCGACGAGTGCAACCCCGATGGCCACGACGAGCGGGGCGATGAGCAGCGCGCGGCTCAGCGGCGTGAGCTGCAACGAACGGCCGTCCCCCGTCAGCGCGAGGAGGGCGACACCGCACGCGAGCGCCGTGACGACGAGCACGGGCAGCTCCCAGTCCCAATCGACGGCCGCGTGGACGAGGAAAGCCAGGTATGCCGCCGCGACTGCCGCGCCGAGTGCGGTTGATCGCGCCCTCCCGACTGCGAGCACGGGGATCACGAGCGCGAGGAGTATCAACCCGACGCCGATCGGCCCGAGCTCGGCCAGACTCTCGAGGTAGAGGTTGTGAGCGTCCCGGGCGTTGTGCGCGGCGGGGCGCTCCTGCATCCAGCGACGTTCGAATCCTCCTGCTCCGTCGCCGAGTAGCGGGTCCCGCTCGACCATGCGGGCGGCGACCCTCCAGTAGTCGGCGCGCCCGTGGCCCGAGACGGACAACAGACGCCGGTCGAGTGAGCCGGTCTCCGCCCGGGGCTCGTCACGAAACGCTCCCAGACCGCCGGTGACGACCGCCGTGGGGCTTCCCGCGCGGATCGTCGACACGGCAACGAGTGCTCCGGTCGCGATCACACACGAGACCAGGAGCGCCCGTTTGCCGACGCTCCACCCCGGAACCAGCCGCTCCGAGAGCCGCGGTTGAGCCAGAGCGACGAGGCCTCCCACCGCGCTCAGCACGACCACGATCACGGCCAGGCGTTCGCCCTGCGCCTGCGCCTCCGAGAGCGGCTGCCCCGCTTGCGTGAGGGCGGTCGAGCGGGAAGCCAGCAGTACCGCCAGAACCGGAGCGACCAGTAGCGTCGCGACACCGAGGGCAACGCGAGGTCGGAGTCCAAGGAGGACCACAAGACCCAGTGCGAGCGCGCCGACCGAGCCACGGCTGAACGTGAAGTAGAGCGCGACCAACATGGGAACGAGAAGCGCGCCGACCGCCGTCTTTTTCGGCGTGGTCGCCTCGAGACCGAGCCCGAGGCCGATGAGGATCCCCATGACGAGCAGGAGCCCGAGCGCGTTCCAGTAGCCGATCGGCTCGGCCAGCTGGTAGCCCGCCGAGGGGTCGTACGACCCTCCGACCCGCTCGGGAAAGAGCCGTGTGGCAACCGCGTACACGGAGACGATCCCGACGCCGACGACCATCCCGAAGAGCAGCGCGGCAACGCGCTCGCGTGTGACAACGAATGCGAGGGCTGCGGCAGCTGTTGCGTAGACGAGCGAGCGCTCCGCCTCGAGCACGGGCCACGTCGCCGTCGGGGACCACAGGATCGAAAGGAGCTGCCACAGTGCGAGACCCGTGAGCGCGCAAACGAGGACCAACGTGCGTCGATCCGTTGGCAACTCGTCGCAGACGAGCACCGCAGCAAGCGCGACGAGCGCAAACCCGAGGATCAGCAAGCCGTGGTCAGCCGGAAAGTAGCCGCCGCTCGAGAACGAGAGCGTGACGACGACGCCCACGGCGGCCACACTCATGACGAGGTTCGCGATCGACGGTCTCGACACGACCATCCTTTCCCCCTCGACGACGCTCAGTACTCCAGGCCGGCCTCGACGAGTGGGCTGCGGCCCCAGGCGAAGGTGGTCTCGTACCAGCCCGTCATCGGCGTCAGCGTGGTCCCGAATCGCGACGAGTGGACGAACCAGCCGTTTCCGACGTAGATCCCCGTGTGTCCGACCTCCGACGGCTTCGATCTCGGGCCCCTCGAGCCGAAGAAGACGACGTCGCCGGGCGCGAGCGCGGTGCGACTCACGCGCAGGACACGACCGACCTCACCGCTCATCGCGTAGGTCGTGCGCCCCACGAGAACTCGCGAGAGTCCCGGTGCGCCTTCGAAGGGCTGGGTCTTGTAGACCCTCCAGACGAACCCCGAGCAGTCGAACCCGCCCGGAAGCCGCATGCCGAGGAGCTGCTGCGGCCTCTCCGACGTGCCCGCCCACACGTACGGGGATCCGACGAAGCGCAGGGCTCGGTCGAGCACGACTCGCTGCCATGCCGTCAACGGGGGGAGGGTGAATGTTGCGAGTGCGGTTCTCGCGCTCTCGACCTGATCTCCGGTGAGAGCGAGGTACCTCGCGAAGCTGTAGGCCGCCTCGGCCCGGGTCACAGGCTGCGTGACCTGGAGCTCGAGCTCGTCCTCGCCCCGCGGATGGTTGATCCGGAGCTCGAGCAGGCGTGCGACCGTCTCCGTGCCGAGCCACGGACGTGCCGCCAGGCCGGCGTCGAGTACGCCCTGTCGGACGTACTGCGCCTCCGGGCGAAGACCCGTAAGCGAGACGATGCGCGCGTCGAGCTCGCGCACGGTGACGAGTGCGTCGGGATCGCCGATCGAGATCGCGCCGCCGAGACTCGAGACGACCACGGCGAGCTCGGACGCCGTCAGCGGAGCGTCGGGCCGGAACCCGTCGACCGAGGGCCCCATGAGACCGGCGTCGACGACGGTCTGGATCTCGGCCGCAGCCCACTGCGGGTGCGTACTCGGCGCGCCTGAGGCAGTGCCCGCAGTGACGAGCAGCAGAACGGCGAGGAGCGGGAGAAGGCGGAGCATGCAGCTCGTATCGGCCCCTGCGACACGATTCCCAAGCGCCGGAGTGGTGAAGTGGAAGGGGCAGGCCGCTAGGCTCCGAGCCGATGAACTCCGAGACCGAGGCGCGCTTTCCCGGAACGCTGCCGGCGACCTGGCTCGCGGAGCGCGCAGCGGTCGACCCTGCGCTGATCGACGTGCTTCGCCGCGGCGGCGAGTTGATCGCGGTTCGCGCGCCTGGATCGACGGAGTGGCGCTACCCGGCGTGGCAGTTCGAGGGCGGAAGGCCGCGTAGGAGCATCGCCCGCATCGTCGGCGTCGCTCGCGAGCAGCGGCTCGGCGACACGCAGCTGTTCGACCTGATGACCGCTCCGCTCGGTCTTCGCGACGAGGGCCGCACGCTGGTCGACCTCCTCGTCGAGGGTCGCGAGGACGAGGTCGTGGCGGCGATCCGCGCCGCGAGCTAGGACGCGACCGCCGCTGCGGCGCGAACGACCGACACGTCGCCGCTGACGGTCTTGACATGTAGCGGGACAACCGCGTTGTCGGCTTCGCCGGCGGCGGTCTCCTGATCCTCGAGACCGAGCTCGGAGTCGAGGCGGCCGGAAACCGAGGCTGCGTCGACCCAGACACGCGTTCCGCGGGCGATTCCGACACGCACGTCGCCCGACACGGTCTGGACACGGACATCGCCGTCGTGGACGGTCTTCAGATCGACGTCACCCGACGTCGTCGATATTCCGAGCTCTGACGCGACCGAGCCGACGGTGATGTCGCCGGAGACCGCGCGTGCGGTGAGAGGCGCATCGAGACGCTCGACGCCCACGTCTCCCGAAACCGTTGCGATCGACCCGTGTCCGCCGAGGACGCCGACGAACACGTCACCACTCGCGGTCTTGACCTGGAGCGGGCCTGCGACCCTCTCCACGCGGATGTCACCCGACGCGGTTCGGGCCGAGACGTCGCCGAGCTCGCCTGCGGCGCGAACGTCGGTCGAGGCACCGGAGAGGTCGAGGTCGGATCCGGGCGGGCAGCTGATCCGACACTCGAAATCGCCGCCCCAGGTGATCTGGATAGGGCCCCAGCGGAACCTGTCGCGCTGCTCGACGCGGATGACGTGGCGGCCGGAGCGCTCGTCCATCGTGATCTCGATGTCGTCGATTGCGTCCTGGCCCCGACGGCCGAGAGCGACGACCTCGACAGTCGTCCTGGGCTCGTCGGCCGTCGTGACCACGACGCGTCCACTCGGGAGCTTGATCTGGAGGGAGACGCTCCCGGGGGTCTCGAAGGTCGGCATCGAACGTCTCCTAGCTCTCGTCGCGGCTCGACGGGGCGCGCCGGACGCGGGCTCCCGGCGTGCGCGGGCGCTTGGTGCGCACGCGATCGGTCGTGTCGAGCAGGACGGCATAGTCGAATGGGAGTGAGGTGAGAAGCATCGTTCTCTCCTTTCAGCCTTGGGCGTAGCCCTGCATGCGGTTGCGACTCTTCCTGTGCGGGCGCTGCTCGAGCGTGCGGGCGATCGTCCGCACGAGCCACGCGTTCGTGGAAATTCCTTCGCGTTCTGCGGCCGCCTCGATCCCGGCCTTCAGCGACTCCGGCAGACGCAACGAGATGCGCCCGGACGCCTCCTCGCCGAGCCCGAGCGGCTCGCCCGCGCCCGTGTCATCGGACACGACCACGAGCTCGGGGTCGCGGCCCGCAAGACGAACCTCGACCCTCCCCGGCTCGATCTGTCCCGAAAGCTCGAGGGCTGCCTCGCCGAGCAGGTCGAGCAGGTGGAGATGGAGCGTCGCCGCGAGCGCGTCGCCCATGCGGCGGGCGGCCTCCGCCGTTGCCTCGTCGCCGAGCGCGGCGGTCGCGCCGAGCTCCTGCTGGATGGCCTGGATGTGGCTGTCGAGCTGCACTGTGACATCATTATGACATCACTCATGAAGTCTGTCAAGCCGCACTTTCGACATCGCGGCGCTACCGCCGCGCAATCGCCACGGTTGAGCCAAGAATGAGAGGTCGCGCGAGCTGCTTAGAGCTGCCAGACGTCGCCGCGGATGATCGGCGTCGCGTCACCGCCGGCGTCGAGGCCGTCGACGTCGACGTCCTCCCCACCGATCATGAAGTCCGTGTGGATGCCCGAGACGTTGATGCCGGCGTCGAGGAGCTCGTCCTTCGGCAGCGGGGGGTCCAGGATGTCGGGGAGACCGGCGCCGAATGCGACGTGGCACGTCGCGTTCTCGTCGAACAGCGTGTCGCTGAACACCAGCCCCGTCTGCTTGACGGGAGAGGAGCCGTCGACGAGCGCAACCTCGCCGAGGTACGGCGCCTGCTCATCGACGGCGAGCTGCGCACGCAGGATGTCGGCGCCCGACTCGGCCTGGACGTCCACGATCTTGCCGTTCTCGAACCGGAACTCGAGCCCCGTCACCCTCGTCCCGGAGGTCACGAGCGGGTAGGTCGAGCGGACGTGCCCCTCGGCGCGGCGCCAGTTCGGGCTCGTGAAGACCTCCTCCGTCGGCAAGTTCGGGACGTGCGGGATGCCGCGCGCCGTCTCGAAGGTCGCGCACCGCCAGAGCGCGTCGGGGACGAGGCCGACCGTGAGGTCGGTACCCGGGCCACGGAAACGGATCGCGTCGAACCCGTGCTCGTTGAGCGCATCGGCCCGTGCCTGCAGCTTGTCGGTGTGCGCGCGCCACGCCGCGACCGGATCGGGCTCGTCCAGCCGCGTCGCAGTCGCGACGGCATCCCACAGACGTTCCACGTCGGGCTCGCCGAAGACCTGCGTGGCCCAGCCTGCGGTGGGCGCGGCCACGATCGTCCAGTTCACGTGCCGTCCGCCGATGTTCTCGACCATGGCGGCCCTGATGTCGCGCGGATCGGATCGTCCGACGAGAGCGGGATCGAGATCTTTCATCAGCTCGGGTGTCGGATTGCCCGACAGCGAGATGACCGCCGGATTCTCCGTCGCCCATCGCTCGTACCAATCCAGGAGGTATGGGGCAGACCAACCGATCTCGGACTCGGGACCGAGCTCGATGGCCGCATGCCGTACGTGGAGGTCGGAGTAGAGGACGACGACGTGCTGCGCGCCGGCGCGGTACGCCTCGCGTGTGACCGCCCGGGCGATCTCGGCGTGCTCGACGAGACACGACACCACGACGTCCTGGCCCGGCTGCACGTTCGCGCCGACGCGAACGGCCAGCTCCGCGTAGTCGCGTAGCCGCTCCGCCGACGTCACGACCTCGGACGTCGAAACGGTCAGTCGCCCCAGTCGAAATCGCGCGGCCGGCCGGTCCAGAGCGCCTCGTCGAGCGCTGCGCCCTCCACGTCCTCGGCGGTCTCCTCACCGGGCCACGGCAGCCGATCGGAACTCAGCTCGGCAGCGGGCTCGCCCTCCAGCGTCTCCTCGATCCGCGCCTGCTCCTCGCTCTTGAAGAGCGGGTGGTTCTCGAGCGGGTCGCCGTCGAGGTAGCGGTCGATCGGCATCTCGCCGTCGAGCTCCGCGTTGCGGTTCTTCAGCTCGAGATGCTCCCGGATCGCCTGTGCGAAGCCGGATTCGGTGTCGACTGGAAGGAGGTCGTTCTGATCCACTGCACGTCCCCTGAGGCGCCGGAGTCTACCGGATCAGGTGCCGAGCCCCATCGCACGGCGGGGTCCGACGCAGGGCGCCGATGTGCGACGATGCCGAGGTGCCGATCGCGGTCCTCACCGTGCTCGTCTACCTCGTGCGGCGAATCAAGCCGACGACGGTGGCGCTCGTGATGTTCGAGGCGTGGCGACGGCTGCCGCCGGAGCACCGGCAGCAGCTCGTCCTCGCGGCGCGGCGGAACGGCCCCCGCGTCGCGTCGTCGCTCGTGCGACGCGGCCGCACGCGCGTCTAGTCAGCTCGCGTCGTCGCCGAGCGCGGCGCGGACGATCCGATCCTGCTCGTACTGGTGGAGCGTCGGGTAGCCCTCGCTCGTCGACGCGCGCCAGGTCCGGCCGACGTACCGTACGCGCGCACCTGAGGTCGCCTGGAGGGCAGCCTCTTCGAGGCGGTGGCGGATCGAGCGCCACGCTCCCATGTTCTGGGGCTCCTCCTGCGCCCAGATGATCTCCGCGACGGCCGGATACGAGGCGATGAGCGCCGTTACGAGTTCGAGCGGGAACGGGTACAGCTGCTCGACGCGCGCGACGGCGACCGCGGATGCGCCCTCGCGCAACTCGTGGGCGACGATGTCGTAGTAGATCTTGCCGCTGCAGAGGACGAGCCGGCGAACGCCCGCGTGGTCCGCGGCCGGATCGTCGAGCACCGGCTGGAATGCGCTCTGCGCGAGATCGTCGAGGGTCGACGTCGCCTCGCGGAGGCGGAGAAGTCCCTTGGGGGTCATGGCGACGAGCGGTCGAGCCCTCGCGTCGAGCGCCTGGCGGCGGAGCAGGTGGAAGAACTGCGCAGCAGTCGTGCAGTTGACGACCCGGATGTTGTCCTGCGCCGCAAGCTGCAGGAAGCGCTCGAGGCGGGCGCTCGAGTGCTCGGGCCCGTTGCCTTCGTAGCCGTGCGGCAGGAGCAGCACGAGCCGAGAGGTCTGGCCCCACTTCGATCGGCCCGAGACGATGAACTGGTCGACGACGATCTGCGCGCCGTTCACGAAGTCTCCGAACTGCGCCTCCCACAGCACGAGGGCGTCGGGAGCCGCGATCGAGTAGCCATGTTCGAAGGCGAGCGCCGCATATTCCGATAGCGGCGAGTTGTAGATCTCGAACGATGCTGACGCTGACGGGAGGGCCTGCAGCGGCGTGTAGGTCTCGCCGGTGCGTGGGTCGTGGAGGACCGCCTGCCGGTGCGAGAACGTGCCGCGTTCGGTGTCCTGACCGGAGAGACGGATCGGTATCCCGTCCTCGAGGAGAGTCGCGAAGGCGAGCGCCTCCGCGTGGCCCCAGTCGATTCCACCCGCCTGGAGACTCTCGCGGCGGCGTTCGAGCTGACGCGCGAGCTTCGGGTTGACGTCGAAGTCGTCCGGAGCCTCGAGCAGCTGCTCCCCGAGGTGCACGAGCCGATCGGCCGAAACGGCAGTCACGACTGCTGCCCCGGTGTCGGACTTCGTCGGGAGCTCCGAGGGCGGGATCGGCGCGGCGAAGCTCGTCCGGAGCTCGTCGTGCGCGGCCCGAAGCTCTGCGAGCGTCTCCTCGAACATCCGCACTGCGTCGTCCGGCCCGACGACGCCGTCCGCGACGAGACGTGCTGCGTACGACTCCCGTACCGGGGTCTGCTGCTCGATCCGCTCCGACTGGAGCGGCTGCGTGTACGCGGCCTCGTCCTGCTCGTTGTGACCAAAGCGACGGTAGCCGACGAGGTCGACCACGACGTCGTGCCCGAACTCGTCGCGATAGGCGAGCGCCAATCGGATCGCCGCGAGGGCGGCCTCCGGATCGTCCGCGTTGACGTGCACGATCGGGACGTCGAAGCCCTTCGCGAGGTCGCTCGAGTAGCGCGTCGAGCGGCCCTCGGCCGGATCCGTGGTGAACCCGACCTGGTTGTTGGCGATCAGGTGGAGCGTCCCGCCCGTCGAGTAGCCGTCGAGGCCGCTTAGGTTGAAGGTCTCGGCCACGACTCCCTGGCCGGCGAAGGACGCGTCGCCGTGGATGAGGACCGGGAGCGCGACCGTCGGATCGTGGATCCCCGCGCCGGAGGATCGGTCCGTCTGCTCGGCGCGCGCGAGGCCCTCGACGACGGGGTCGACCGCCTCCAAGTGGCTCGGGTTCGAGGCGACGGTGACCTGGATCTCGCCGGCGTCCGTCACGCGCGACTCGGAGGCCGCGAGGTGGTACTTGACGTCACCGGTGCCGCCCTCCGGGTCGGCGATGAGCGCGTCGATCGAGCGCTCGCCTTCGAACTCACGCAGGATCGACGTGTACGACCGGCCGACGACGTGGGTCAGGACGTTCAGGCGACCGCGATGGGCGATGCCGATGAGCACCTCGTGCGAGCCACCGGCGGCGGCGAGCTCGACGGCCTCGTCGAGCATCGGCACGAGCACGTCGAGGCCCTCGATCGAGAACTGCTTCTGACCGATGAAGGCGCGCCGCAAGTACGTCTCGAACGCCTCGACCCGGGCGAGTCGCTCGAGGAGCGCACGTCGCTCCTCCGCCGGCAACTCACGGCGAAAGCGGCCGGACTCGATCGCCTGGCGCAGCCAGACGCGCTCGGCATGGTCCGAGATGTGCTCGATCTCGTACGCGATCGTCCCCGCGTAGACCTCGCGCAAGCGAGGGAGCGCGTCCAGGAGCGTCTCGCCCGGAACCGAGAGTCGGAGGAGTTTCGCCGGAATACGGGCCTGGAGCTCGGGTGTCAGCGGCGGCAGGAGCCGCGTCTCGTCGAGAGCGGGATCCCCCATCGGCTCGGAGCCGAGCGGATCCAGCCGCGCGTTCAGGTGACCGTGTGTGCGATAGGCCTTCACGAGCGACATCGCGGCGGCAACGCCTCCGACGAGCTCGCCGTCGGCCGCGGGCTCGGGCGCAGGAGGCGCGGGAGCGGGCGACGCAGGAGCGGGCGCAGCAGGTGCGGGAGCGGGCTCGGGGACGACGGGAGCCGTGGCGCCGTTGCCGTCGCGTACGACGCGACCCCCGACGAGACGCTCGAGGCCCGGGAGGGCGGCGAGGAGATCGACGTCTCCCGCCTCGAACACGGCGCGCCACGCCGGATCGACGCCCTCGGGGTTCTCGAGGTACTGCTCGAGGAGCTGCCCGACGTACCCGGCGTTGAGGCCGGACGACTCGAGTCTGGTCACTGCGTGCTCCCTACCGAGACGGTCAGTAGATGCCGCTGTCCGTCACGACGGCGACGAACATGCCCACAACGAAGGCCGCGGCTCCGACACCGACCGCCACAGCCGCGAGTCGACGGTGCCCTTCGGTCATGCGCGCAGCCACGAGCGCGACGACGATCGCTGCGGTGGCGAGCAACCCGGGATTGCGGGCGATCGCGATGCCGGACAGGGCAAAGGAGAAGGCGCAGAGGAATCCCGCGACGCGGTCGGCCCGATGCTGGGCAGCGGCCGCGCTCACGCGAACTGAACCGTCGCTCTCACACGCGGGCCTGCCGGTCGCGGCCGAAATCCGTACGGCCGTGGACGCCGCCGCTTCCAGTCGTCCCAGCCGCACGGCGTGAGCGGCGCAGGGACGCCGATCTCGTCACCGCCGAACTCCGGCTTCGGCTCCGCGCGAACCGCGTACCAGACGACGACCGACAGGTAGATCATCGGGATCTTGAGGATGAGAAGCATGAAGATCCCTTCCCAGACGGTCGGCGTCACGGCATTCAGTCTAACCGCCACCTCGCCCCACACCCGAGCAGACTCACGGGCCGCCACGATCGCCGAAAGCGACGCGCCCCAAGGACTGTGCGCGCGAAAGGAGCAGCTGCAACGAGCGTCTTTGACTCTCGCGGACGGCTCAGGTTGCTAACACAAGCCTCATACAGCAGCCGCTAGGGTGCCCGGAGCTTTCGTCCTAGCCGTCCGCCGCCTTCTCGGGAGTGTGCTCGTGAGACGCATCGTCCGCCTCGTCATCGCTCTGTCCATCCTCGCCGGAGTGGTCGCACCGACCACGTTCGCGGCACAGCGCATGTGGGTCGGTTTCCACGACGACCCGAGCTTCCGCTGGGTCGCCGACCGCGAGGCCCGCGTGCAGGGGTCGGCACAGAGCAATGCGACGATCATGCGCCTCCTCGTGCAGTGGAATCTCGTCGCGAAGACACGCCCTGCATCTCCGACGGATCCCTTCGACCCGTCATACGAGTTCGACGACGTCGACGAGGCCGTCCGTACGGCGCAGCAGAACGACCAGGAGGTCATCCTCACGATCTCCGGAACGCCTCGGTGGGCGAACGGCGGCAAGAGTCAGAACGTGATGCCCACGCGCGTGGCGGACTTCACGGACTTCGCACGTGCGATCGGGTCGCGCTACTCGGGCCGGTTCGAGGGGTATCCGTTCGTGCGGTTCTACTCCATCTGGAACGAGCCGAACCTCCAGGGCTTCCTGGCGCCGCAGTTCAACTCCGCGGGCAAGTCGGTGGCGCCTGCGAACTACGCGAAGCTCGCGGCCGCCGGCTACGCCGGGGTCAAGAGCGGCAACCCGATGGCAAAGGTCGCAATCGGCGAGACGTCGGCGCGTGGGAGCGACAAGCCGAACGGTCTAAGGCCCACGCACACGCCGGGAAAGTTCGCTGAGCTCGTCGCAAAGGCGAACCCGAGGCTCAAGTTCGACGCGTGGTCGCAGCATCCCTATCCGACACGCCCGACCGCCCCGCCCTCCCAGGTCCTGAAGTGGCCGAACGTCTCTCTCGTGTCGCTGCCGAAGTTCGACGAGAGCCTGAAGACCTGGTTCAAGCGTAAGTCGGTTCCGATCTGGGTGACGGAGTATGGCTATGAGACGCGACCCGAGGACACGCTCGGCATCCCGTATTCGACGCAGGCCGCGAACATCCAGCGCGCGATCTCCATCGCCGCCGGCTATCCGTTCGTGGACATGTTCATCTGGTTCGTCTACCAGGACGACCAGGGTCAGCCGTGGGACTCGGGGATCTACACCGCGACCGGCACTCCCAAGGGAACCTCACCGGCGCGCTTCAGCTCGAGCGCGCGTCCGCTCGACGCCCGAAACGGGATGGTTCCGCTTCGCCGCGGCACGCTCACACCGCTGCTCAACGTCTACACGCGTCGCTACTGCGCAACCGACACGACGGGGACGCCCATCGGCATGACCTGGCGTGTGTTCCAAGGGTCGCGGCTCATCAGTGTCGGCCAGCAGACCGCGCCGCTGAAGCGGGATTGCACCATCGCAGCCCGCGTCACCGTCAAGGGCGGCGTCAAGAAGGGCGTGACCTACACCGTCACGCTCGCCATGAACGACATCAACGGAGTCGTGCTCAACCGCCGCATCACCGTCCGCGGGACCTAGCTCGCACCCTCCCACACGAGAATCTGCATCCCCTCCCACCACTGCGGGGCGCCTCGGCTGTCTCCGTCGATCGTGAGCACGCGACGCGCGCGCGGCTGCTCGGCGAGGTAGGCGTCCATCGCGCGGTCGACGTCGACCCAGTCGGTGTCGTCCACGATCACGAGCGCGCCCGGGACGAGGAGTGGCTCCGCGATCTTGAGCCCCTCGACCTGAGCGTGGAAGGAGTGCGCGGCGTCGTAGTACCAGACGCCGATCTTCGTCTCCCCGAGACCGCCTGCGGGCACGACCTCGAACGCATCGCCGACGACGATCTCAGGGACGTCGAGGCCGTAGCGGGCGAGGTTCGCCTCGATCCTGTCGAGTGACGTGTCGCTGAACGCGAAGCTGTCGACCCCGATGAAGCGCTTGCCCTCGTTGCCGAGCATCGCCGCTATGAGGCTGGCGCCGTGGAAGACGCCGATCTCGACGTAAGCCTCGCCCTCCCCTAGACAGCTCGCGGCCAGGTTGACGAGTGCGAGATTGTTCTCGCGTGCGAGGTTCTCGACCCCCTCCGCGACCGTCTGGAAACGCCTGTCGCGTGGATGCTCGGAGCGCGGGAAATCGTCGAAGAGCTGCGGGAGCTCGTCCAGGAAACGAGCCCAGTCCATCTAGAGGTGGCTCGTGACCCCCGCGAGGCTGGGCTCGTCCGCGGGCGGCTCGTACCAGGAGTAGGCGTAGCGCCCGTCGTCGAGATCGCGGGCGAACGTCGACAGCCTGAGCGGCCTGAAGGTGTCGCACATCACCGCCAGCTCCGTCGTCTCCGTGACGCCGAGCGCCTTCTCCGCGAGACCCGGCTGCGGCCCGTGCGGAAGGCCCGACGGGTGCAGCGTGATGGCTCCGACCGAGATGCCTTTCCGCGAGCCGAAGTTGCCGGAGACGTAATAGATCATCTCCTCCGACTGGAGGTTCGAGTGGTGGTACGGGATCGGCACGGCCTCGGGATCGAAGTCGAGCTTTCGCGGGCAGAACGAGCAGATGACGAAGTTGTGCCCCTGGAAGGTCTGATGCGAGGGCGGAGGCTGGTGGATCCGGCCTGTGATCGGCTCGAAGTCGTGGATCGAGAACGTCCAGGGATAGAGGAAGCCGTCCCAGCCGACGACGTCGAACGGGTGGTAGTCGAGGACGTAGTCCTGATACCCGCCCCGCACGCGGACCTTCACGAGGAAGTCGCCGCGCTCGCGGCGCGTGTGCAGATCCGTCGGCGGATGGATGTCGCGGTGGTAGTACGGGGCGCCCTCGAGGATCTGCCCGTACTGGTTGCGGTACCGGCGCGGGATCTCGATGAGACCCGGCGTCTCGAAGACGAGGTAGCGCTGGTCTCCCTCGGGCATGAAGCGGTAGGTCGTCCCGCGCGGGATCACGATGTAGTCGCCGTCTGAGTACGGGACGTCGCCGAAGATCGTCTCGAGTGTGCCCTTCCCCTCGTGGACGAACACGACCTCGTCGCCCTCGCCGTTGCGGAAGAAGTAGTCCATCGTCCCCTCGGGACGGCAGAACGAGATCTCGACGTCGTCGTTCCACATGAGCGAGCGCCGACCGGAGATCTCGTCACCGGACGGCGGGACGTCGTACGTGTTCTGGAGCCGGTGCGCGTGGGTCTCTGGAACCCACTCTTCGCGCACGATCGGCGTGAACGTCCCGAGCTCCTTGACACGGCACGGCGACTCGAGGTGATAGAGGATCGACTCGTTCCCGGTGAAGCCCTCGAGGCCCATGACCTCCTCGGTCAGGAGCCGCCCGTTCTCGCGGAAGACGATGTGGCGCTTGCGCGGAACCTCCCCGCGCCGCTGGTAGAAGGGCATGGCCGTCCCTTTCGCGTCGGTGTCACCCAGGTTCTAGCACCGCAACCAAGGACAGCCAGGGGCGGCGCTCACACCTGCCGCCGCCGCGCCCTCGACGAGCGGAATCCCCAAGCGGGGGATTCCGCTCGCGAACGTCGAGACGCTCGCAGTGAAGGGCACGGCGTCCTTGGCCGTGTCTCGAGCGTGCGTTACATGCCCGCGTTCTCGTCCGTCTGCCAGAGCCCGAACTCGTTGCCGTCCACGTCCTTGCAGATCGCGAACCAGCCCATGCTCGGCACCGGCGTCGACTCGCCTGCCTCGCCGCCGAGCTCCTTGACGCGGGCGGCGCCGGCATTGATGTCGTCGACGTCGAGGTACGTCCGCGTGCCGCGCTTGCCGCCGTCGGCGCCGTAGAGCGCGCCGCCGGTGGTCTCGGAGAACTGCGTCATGTGGTAACCGCCGGGAGCGCCGGGAAACTCCTGGAACTCCCAGCCGAACAGGCCGTTCCAGAACGCCTTCGACTTCTCGAAGTCACCGCTCGGAATCTCGAGGTGGACCATCTGACCTGCCATGCGACTCTCCTTTCGCGTGTGGGCGGAGCGTCGCTCCGCTTCTCTCCACTACGACGAACAGACGGTAGGCAGTTCGACAAGTCATCGCCGAGCGCCGACGAATCGAGAATGGAGCCGAGGGGGCTCGAACCCCTGACCTTCTGGCTGCCAGCCAGACGCTCTCCCAGCTGAGCTACGGCCCCGGAGGCTCGTCAGTCTAGCGAGGGATGGACGCTACTCTGAACGCGTGCAGCGGCGACAGGGTCGTCATGTCGGCAGAAGGCTTCGTGCGTTCCCGAGGCGCGTCGCCCGCTTCGTCCGCGCGCTCTTCGGTGGCGGCTCGAACCGGGACGGATGGTCCGAGCTCGACGGCGGAGTCGGGGTGCGTGAGCCTCGCCGGCCGCTCACGCCGACCCTGAGCAGCGCCGCCGCGCTCGACCTGCCCGACGACGATCAGGGCGAGAGCTAGCCGGCCGCGACCGCTTCGACCTCGACCGACGGAACGTCGCTCCACAGATCCTCGAGGCGGTAGAAGCCGCGCGTCTCGGGCGTGAAGAGGTGGAGGACGACGTCGAGATAGTCGGCGACGATCCACGTCGCCTCGGTCGCGCCCGCCGAGGAGCGCGGAAGGAGGTCGTGCTCGCGCTTGAGCACGCCTGCGACCTCGTTGTAGATCGCCTTTGTCTGCCGTGCGTTGCGGCCGGTGGCGATCACGAAGAAGTCCGTGAAGTCGCAGACACCGCGCATGTCGAGGATGGTGACGTCGGTCGCCAGCTTCTCCTGGCAGAGAGCGGCGGTACGGCGTGCTTGCTCGAGTGGTGTCAGGTCGGTCTCTCTCGCGTCCTCGTCCGGTTCCGTCCCAGTTTACTCGTGCGTCGTATACAGCCCGAGGCGCGCGATCTCCTCGGCGACTGCCGACGGTACGAGGTCGTCGATCGGCTCCTGCCGAGCCACATGCTCCCGTATCTCGGACGACGAGATCGGCAGCGGCTCCAGGTCGAACTCGACGATGCGCTCGCCCGCGCCCAGACGCTGCCGCACAGCGTCCACCTGCTCCCGGGAGACGCCGGGACGCATCGCGACCGCGAGACGGACGAGCTCCAGTACCCGACGCGGAGCCTTCCAGCCCTCGAAGCCGGCGAGCTCGTCGGCGCCGAGAACGAAGAACGTGTCCTGAGGCAACCGGCGCTTCTCGAGCGAGTCGACGGTGCGGGCGTGGCGATCGAGCTCCACGGTCGCCTCGGGAATTCCGGCGAAGGCCGTTCGCGCAAGTTCGAGCCTCGTCTCGGGCGGGGTGGCGGCATGCTTGTGGCCGGGGTCTGCGACGACCAGGACGAGGAGATGCTCGAGCCCGAGCTCCGCGACGGCGGCGCGAGCCAGCGCGACGTGACCGTCGTGCGGGGGATCGAAGACGCCGCCGAGGATGCCGGCTACTGCCACTCGAGCTCCTCGTCGCCGACTTCGACCTGGGTGCCGCGCTTGATGCCGAGGCCGCTCAGCGCCGCCTCGAGCTCCTCCGGGGATGGAGGGGTGCCGACGACGCGGTACCCACGGTCGGTGCGCAAGATCCGGAAGCGCGGACCGCGTCGTGCCCGCGGCCGATAGTCGAGGAACTCGGGCAGCTCGCTATCGCCGGACGTCACCGGCGGCTCGGCAGGGCAGAGCTCGAACAGCGCGAGCTTGAGCTCATCGATCCCGGCGCCGGTCGCACACGATGTCGCGACCACGCGCACGACGCGCTCGTCGCGGAGCTCGAACGGAGGTACGTGCTCGACCAGGTCGACCTTGTTGAGCACGACGAGCTGCGGCCGCGCGTCGAGCCCGGCGCCGTACTGGGCGAGCTCGCGATCGATCGTCCGGAACCGCTCCTCCAGGTCGAGCTCCGAGGCGTCGAGAACGTGCACGAGGATCCGCGCACGCTCGAGGTGGGCGAGGAACTGATGACCGAGGCCGGCGCCGTCGGCCGCTCCCTCGATCAGGCCGGGAACGTCAGCCACGGTGAGCTGCCGCTCCTCCGGGCCGTCGACCACGCCGAGAACCGGCTCGAGCGTCGTGAACGGGTAGTCGGCGACCTTCGGCTTCGCGTTCGAGATACGCCGCAGGAGCGAGGACTTGCCCGCGTTCGGGAAGCCGGCGAGCGCCGCGTCGACCACGAGTTTGAGCCGAAGCTCGAGGTCGAGCTCCTCACCCGGAAGCCCGGTCTCGGCGAAGCGGGGCGTCTGCCGGGTCGGTGTCGCGAAACGGGCGTTGCCTCGGCCGCCGCTGCCGCCGACCGCGACGACCACCCGTCCGTTGTCGGTCGTCAGATCCGCGACCAGCCTTCCGTCCGAGTCGACGATCTGCGTGCCGACCGGGACCTGAAGCTCGGCGTCGTCGCCATCGGCACCGTGCTTCTTGCTTCCTCGTCCGCTCCCGCCGCGCCCCGCCTTGGCGTGCCGGATCCGCCGGAACGCCGATAGATCGCGCAGACCTGGGTCGACGGAGACCACGACGTCTCCCCCGCGCCCGCCGTCGCCACCGTCGGGCCCGCCCTTCGGGACGTACTTCTCGCGCCGGAAGCTCAGGCCACCGTCGCCGCCACGACCCGCCTGGACATGGAGGTTCGCGCGGTCGTGAAACATGACCCGGCCGAGCCGAGCCGCGTTACTCGGCGGCCGCGGCGACCGAGATGAAGCGCTTCTCTCCGGACCGGCGGAACTCGACCGTGCCGTCGCGCAGCGCGAAGATCGTGTCGTCTCGGCCGAGGCCGGCGCCGGGCCCGGGGCGAAACTTCGTTCCGCGCTGCCGGACGATGATCATCCCGGTCTTGACGGGCTGGCCGGCGAACACCTTCACGCCGAGTCGCTTCGCCTCCGAGTCGCGCCCGTTGCGCGACGAGCCGAGGCCTTTCTTGTGCGCCATTAGGAATCACCCTCCTTGCCGGAGGCGGACTCGAGTGCTGCGAGCGCGCCCTTGCGCTTTCCGTGCTCCTGCTCGTACGCGAGCGCAGCGGCGAGCTCTGATGCGCTCCACCCGGGAATTGCCGCCTTGAGATCCGAGATCGTCATGTCCGAATAACCCTCCGGAAGGTCGCCGGCGACCGCCTCGACGGCGACCGGAGCCTCGGTCGACTTCGGCGCCTTCTCGGGTGCCTTCTCCGCCTTCGGCCTCGCGGTCGGCCTGGTCGACTTCGCGGCGCCACCGATCGACGCGATCTCGATCTGGGTCAGCGATGCGCGGAATCCCGTGTGGCGGCGGTACCCGGTGCGCTTCTTGTACTTGCCGATCCGGATCTTGGGGCCTTTCGTCTGGCCGAGGACCTTCGCCTCCACGACGCCTTCGCCCGGCTCGAGCTGCGCACCGCCGTCGCCACCGACGAGGAGCACGGTCGGGGCGAACGTCGAGCCCTCGTCCTGGTGCAAGCGGTCGACGAGAAGGCGCTCGCCTTCGCGGACGCGGTACTGCTTTCCGGCAACCCTGATGATCGCGTAGGTCATGTCTTTCGAGGGAAACGCGGGCCGGAGGCCCGCGAAAGCCCGGGCATGATAGCGATTACGCTCCCCGGGCGGCGTCGAAGTCGTCGATCCACTCCGACATCGGAACGTACTCGGGCGCCTCGTCCTCGGCGGCTGTCGCTGCTGCGACGGGCTCGTCGGCGATCGGCTCCTCGCTCGCGCTCACAGCCGGCTTCTTGCGCTTGCGCCCACCGCGCGAGCCGCGTCGAGAGCGCTTCTTCTTCGGCTGTCCGTCGGGCGTGGCCGCATCTGCGATGTCCGGTCCGACGGCGTCGGCCGTCGGCTCGGACGCTTCCTCGGTGACGACTGTCTCGAGGTCGGGCGGCGGAATGTGGATTCTGGGCGCCTGTGGGCGTCCGTTCGCCGAGTCGTCGCTCGTCTCGTCACCCGCGGCGGCCGCCGCGGCGGGCTTCTTGCGACTCCTGCCCCCGCGGGTCCCACGACGCGTCCTCTTCTTCTTCGGCTGTCCGTCGGTGGTCGCATCCACGGTTGTCGCATCGGGAACGACCTCCTCGACCTCCTCCTCGGCGAGGGGCTCGTCCGACTCGATCGTCGTGTCCTCGACGACCGTGGTCTCCTTCTTGCTCCGCGAGGCGCGCATCGGCTTCTCCGCCTCCGCCTCGAAGGTGATCGGCGACGTCGGGACGGCCTGGTCGTCGGCGAGCGCGGCGAAGGCCGTCCCCTGCAGCGCGCGGCCGATCGACGCCTTCACCTTCTTCCCGACGAGCTTCGACGCGCCGGACACGACGACCTCGTAGCCGTCATCGAGCTTGCCGACGCCCGCGGTCGAGTCGTGGAGGCCGACCTCGACGAGCTTGAGCTCGATCTCGTCGCCGTCCGCGACAGGAGTCGCCGGGCGGAGGGTGTCGAGCTTGCCCTGCCGCACGACCTCGACGTGATCGAAGTGGACGTGGCCGTTGCCGGCCGCAGGCACGAGGAAGAATCGGCGTCGGGCTGCCGCCTCGAGCGCCTCGAGTCGTGTCCCACCCGGCCCGGCGAGCAGCGCCAGCACGCGCGGGTGCACCTCGACCTCGAACGCCTGCACCCGCGAGCCCTTCGCGAGTCCACGGAGCGTGCGCTCGACCTCGAGCGCGTGCGTTGCGTCCGAGACGACGACACCGTCACCGGAGCAGATCGGGCAGCGGTTCGTGAGGATCTCGCGCGGCCCGTCCGTCACGTTCTGGCGCGTCATCTCGACGAGCCCGAGCGGTGAGATCTCGACGACGTACGTCTTCGTCCGGTCGCGTTCGAGCTCGGACCGCAGCGCCTCCTCGACCGTCTCGCGGTTCTTGGGATTCGCCATGTCGATGAAGTCGATGACGATGATCCCGCCGATGTCTCGCAGCCGGAGCTGCCGGACGACCTCGGTGACGGCCTCGAGGTTGTTCTTGACGATCGTGTCCTCGAGTCGCCCCTGGGCGCTCTTGCCGCGCGAGCCGACGAAGCGGCCGGTGTTGACGTCGATGACGGTGAACGCCTCGGCGTAGTCGAACACGAGGTAGCCGCCGGAGGGCAGATCCACGCGGCGATCGAGCGTCGAGCGGATTTCGACATCGACGCCGGACGCCTCGAAGAGCGGCGCCTTGTCGCGATAGCGATGGACGCGCTCGACCATGTGCGGCGAGGTCTTCTTCAGGTAGCTGACGATCCGCCGATGCGTCCTGTCGTCGTCGATCTGAGCGCCGATGAAGTCTCCCGCGAAAAGGTCGCGCACGATCCGCAGCGGCAGCTCGGCCTCCTCGTACACGAGCGTCGGCGCTGTCGCCGACTTCGCCTTCGCCTGGATCGTCTTCCAGAGGCGCTGGAGGAAGACGAGGTCGCGCTCGATGTCCTCGGCCGAGGCACCCTCGGCCGCGGTCCGCACGATGATCCCGCCGCCCTTCAGGTCGAGGTTCTTCACGATCTCCTTGAGGCGCGTCCGCTCGGCATCCTCGAGACGCCGTGAAACGCCGGAGCCCTCGCCGTTCGGGACGTAGACGAGGAAGCGACCGGGGAGCGAGAGCTCCGTCGTCAGGCGCGCGCCCTTCGACTTCATCGGGTCCTTGACGGCCTGCACCATGAGCGTCTGGCCGCGCTTGATCAGATCCTGGATCTTGCGCGCACCCTTGCGGCCCTCGAGCTCCGGGCCGACGATCTCGTCGACGTACAGGAACCCGTTCTTCTCGAGGCCGATCTCGACGAACGCGGCCTCCATGCCCGGGAGCACGTTGTCCACGACGCCGAGGTAGATGTTCCCGGCGATGGAGCGGCGCTCCGGGCGCTCGAGGTAGACCTCGGCGACGCGGTCGTCCTCGAGGATCGCGACGCGCTGCTCGCCGACGTCGACCGAGATGACGAGGTCGCGCTTCGCCGCAGGGAGCGGTGCGCGCTTGGTCGGGGTCCGCCGGCGCGCACCGGTCCGCGACTGCCGGCGATCCTTGCCGTCACGAGCCGGCTGCTTCGCACGAGCGGGTGCCGCGGCCGGCTTCTCGGGCTCGTCGTCCTCTGGCGCCGCAGCCTCGCCGGCAACCGGCTTCTTGCGACCGCGCCCCCCGCGACTTCCGCGGCGACGCCTCTTCTTGGGGCCTGCCGGCGACTCGTCCGCCGGCGCCTCTGCCTCCGCCTGCTCCTGCGTCGGAGCTTCAGGCGGTGGTGTTACCTCCGCGGCAGCGGGTTCCTCCGCTGCCAGTTCGTCCTGCTTCTTGCCAAAGCGAAACCAGCGTAGTGCCAAGGGTTCGTTCTCCTCGTTCGATCGCGCGCGGGCCCCGGACCGCCATCGGACGGTCCGGCCTCGCGCTGCGTTGATGTAAGACGGTGGTCGACATGACCTGACGACAGGCTACCAGCCGCGCCCGCCGGGTCCTCGGTGCCGAATCGGCTCAGGCGGCCGCCGGGCGCAGTCGCGCCCGCCGCGCCCGCACGGCGCGGAGCCGCTGTGCCAGCCGCGCCCAGGCCCAGGGCTCGAGCTCGGCGTATCGATTTTCCGATTGACCGCGGGTGGACTCGAGGTACTCGAACCACGCGTCGGCTTCCTCGAGCTGTAACAGCTCCTCCGCCAGCTCCGTGCTCGCCATCGTCCCTCCCATGCGCTCGACGGGGCGCATCCTAGGACCAGGTCCGGACGGAGCGGATCCTGCGCCTGACCGGAATCGGCTCGCGCGGATGCTGGTCGCGCGGGCGAGCAGAATCCCTAAGGCGCGACCGCTTCGCGTTCGCTGCCGGCGCGCTCGAGCAATCCGCTGCGCTCTTCGACCAACCGGAAGGCCCGGGCGAACGCCCACGTTCCGGCCGCCGCGACGGCGGCGTTCACGAACGGCGACGGGAGAACCGCCCCTGCGCTGCGGGCGGCGGTCCGCAGTGCGAAGCCGGATGCCAGCACCGCAGCAGCGCTCCCCGCAACGACAGGCAGCTCGTCCGAGACTGCCGGCCCCGAGGACACGGCGCGCAGGCGCGAGACCAGGCGCGCCTGCTCGAGCACGAGAAGCGGGCGCGATCGTCCGAGGCGCGAGCCGGCAAAGCCGATCACGGCCGAGCGGACGACGGACCGCTTGACGAGCCACGAGCGCGTCGCGTCCGCGATCACGGGAACCTGCGCGGCGAGGACGGGTGCGTCCTCGGTCGCCTCGACGATCCTGTCCGAGATCTCTGCCACCGGAAAGCCCTCGCCCGCGCGGCACTCGACGACGAACGGCGACAGGACGAACGGCCGCGTCCAATCGGGCTGCGGCCAGAGCTCGACGATGACGACCTCGACGTTGTGTCTCGCAGCTGTCGCGACGAGCGCCTCGTCCTCCGGGCTCGGATCGCCGGCGATGATGCGGACGTGAGCGGCCGCATGTGGGAGGTCCGCGTTGCTCGCGACGATCACTGCGCCCGGGGTAGCTCCCGCGCCGAGCTCCTTCGCAAGCTGCTCGGCGAGAACGCCGCTGACGACGACCGGACCCGCGCGCCGCGGCTCGATCTCGTCGCGCACGGCGAAGCCGAGGCTCTTCACCTCCCCGACGAACGCACGCAGCTCCGCCGCCCTCACGGCGGTCCCGCCCGACCGAGCTCGCCTCTCGCGTGGATGCTCTGCAGCACTCCGATCAGCACGAGGTTCGCCACCATCGACGAGCCGCCGACGGTTACGAAGGGCAACGGGATACCCGTCACGGGGGCGACACCCATGGTCATGCCGACGTTGACGAACACCTGGAAGAGGAACGCGACGACCAGGCCGCCCGCCACCACGACGCCGTAGAGGTCGGTTGCGCCGGTGATCACTCGCAGGCCGCGCCAGACCACGAGGAGGTAGAGGAGGAGCAGAATCGCGCACCCGACGAAGCCGCGCTGCTCGGCGAGCGATGCGAACGCAAAGTCGGTCGCGTGCTCGGGGAGGTAGTCGAGCCGAGTCTGGCTTGCTTCGATCACGCCGCGGCCGGTGAGCCCGCCGGAGCCGACGGCGGTGATCGACTGGCTGAGGTTGTACGTGATGCCGCTCGGGTCCGCGTCCGGGTTCAGCGTCAGGCGCGCGGCCTGGTACGGCTTCAGGACCTGGACTCCGGCGGCCGGGAGCCACCAGAGAACGGCGGTGATCGCGAGCACGCCGACGACGAACAGCGTCAGGAGCTGGCGCCAGCGCAGACCGACGAAGAAGAGGACCGCGAACAGAGCGGCCGAGTACACGAGTGCCGTACCGAGGTCCGGCTGCATGAACACGAGCAGGATCGGAGCCGCGCCGAGCCCGAGCACCGTGAAGATCGTCTTCCAGCGGGCGACGGGGCCAACGCGGCCGACGGCGAACCCCGCGATCGCGAGCACGAAGAGGACCTTCCCGAGCTCGGAGGGCTGGAACTGGATGACGCCGAGGTCGAGCCATCGCTTCGAGCCGCGGACGGCCTCGGCGGCCACAAAGACGAAGATCATCAGCCCGAGGGTTGCGACGTAGACGAGCTTCCAGTACCGCCGCCAGACGTCGACGGGGACGAGGGCCGCGACGACGAGGCCGGTAGCCCCCATGACCGCTGCGATCCCCTGCCGCACGACGAAGTAGTTCTCGTCGCCCGGCACGTCGAAGCGCGTGATGCCGGAGACGACCCAGAGCCCGTAGCCGACGAGGCCGGCGGCCGCGAGCATGAGGATCCAGTCGAGGCTGCGCAGGAACGAGACGAGTGCCGGCTCGGCGCGCCCGGCTGCCGGGCGAACTCTCGCGCGCTGGGAGATCTCGATCATCGCGACGTCAGTCCGTGTCCACCAAGGTCGCCTGGGGCGCCTCGACGCCGAAGAACTTCTCGAACACCTTCAGTGCGGCAGGGGCGGCGGCACTCGAGCCGTGCCCGCCGTTCTCGATCAGGGCGCACACGACGAGCCGCGCCGACTCGGACGGGCCCCAGCCGCACCACCACGACTGGTCCTCCAGATGACCGGCCGGATAGCCGGGAAGCTGCACGACCTTCTCGGCCGTGCCCGTCTTGCCGGAGATGGGCACCTCGAAGCTCCCGAAGACACCCGACGACGTGCCGTTCGCCGAGTGCGTGGCGGCGTAGAGGCCGTCCTGCACGGCCCGGAGCGCCTCGGGGTCGACGCCGGCTGAGCGCGGCGGCGCGGCGGCGAAGCGACGCAGGACGACCCGCGGCGATCCCTTCCCTCCCGCCTGCTCGACGTCGGAGACGAGGTAGGGCTTCACGAGACTGCCGCCGTTCGCGAGCATCGCGTAGAAGGCCGCCATCTGCAACGGCGTGACGAGCAGGTCCTTCTGACCGATCGCGAGCTGGATCGAGTCGCCCGGGTTCCACGCGCGGTCCCAGTCGCTCTCGAAAGTCTTCTTGCGCCACTCGGGAGTCGGGACGAGCCCGTCGGCCTCGCCGCCGATGTCGAGCCCCGTCGGCGCGCCGAAGCCGAACTTGCGCGCCCACTGCTGCATGCGCACGCGGCTCTCGCTGCCGCCCTCGTAGAAGCGGTTGCCGATCTCGTAGAAGTACGTGTCGCACGACTCGGCGAGCGCCTCGGGCAGGGTCATCGGCCGGTTGACGTACGGGTTCCAGTTCCGGAACTTCTGCTTGTCGAGCCCGTACGTCGCGGACCCGGTGCACTGGAGCGAGTCGTACGCGGAGAAGACGTGCTCCTGCATGCCGGCGAGCGCGGTCACGGGCTTCCAGATCGAGCCCGGCGGGTAGAGGCCGGCAGTCGCACGGTTGAAGAGCGGGTTGCCGGCGTCGGAGTAGAGGGCGTCGAGCTTCTTCGGATCGGTGCGACCGACGAAGACCGACGGCTTGAACGTCGGCGCCGAGGCCATCGCGAGAACGGCGCCGTCCCGCGGGTCGAGCGCGACGATCGCGCCGCCGTTGGCCGCCCACTGGTCGTTCTCGTGCGCGAGGTCGATCCCGTACTGCAGCGCCTGTTCGGCGGCCCGCTGGAGCTTCATGTCGAGCGTGAGGCGCAGCGCGTAGCCCGGCGTCGACTCCTGCCGCGGGACGTACGGGCTGACCTGCCGGCCGAGCGAGTCGACGCGGATCTGACCGAGGCCCGGGCGGCCGCGCAGGTACGAGTCGTAGGCCGCCTCGATCCCCGCCTTGCCGATGCTGTCGCCGGCTCGGTACGTCTTGCGGAGCCGCTTGAGCTCCTCGGGGGAGATCTCGCCCGTGTAGCCGAGAACCTGGGCCGCGAGCGTCGAATACGGGTAACCGCGAAGGTAGATCTGGACGATCCGCACGCCGGGGAACTCGGCCTGGTGCTCGTAGAGGTAGTCGACCTGCTCCTCACCGACCGCCGTCTTCACGATGACGGGCGTCAGCGGGTCGAGGCGGCGCGAGTCGACCTCGCGCGCGAGCTTTCGCGGCTTGACGTCGAGTACGCCGGCGAGCCGTTGCACGAGCTCGTATCGCCCCTCCGTGGGCATGTCCCCCACCCAGAGCTCGACGGCGGTCCCCGCGACGTTCGAGACGACCATGCGGCCGCGGCGATCGAGGATCGGACCCCGCGGCGCCTCGACGCGGATGAGGCGGAGCTGGTTCGACTGTGCGGCGTTCAAGTACTCGTCGCCGGAGAGCACCTGCAGCGACCAGAGGCGGAAGAAGAGGACGACGAATGCAACGAGCGCGAACCCGCCGAGGATCGCGACGCGCAGCGCGAGCTGCGGGGTGAGGCGGTGCGGCTCGCGAACGCGAGGATCGGGCGGGAGGAATCGCCCGGACGCCGCCCGCTGCTCCTGGTACGGGCCAGTCGTCATCAGACGAGCACCTCGACCTCGGCCGACGGCTCCGCACGCGCGTCCTGGCCGACGATCGAGCGCACGACGCGGTGGACGGGCAGCGCGAGCACGAGGTTCAGGACGAACGCGGGCGCGAGTGCCGTGACGAGCGCGTGGCGGGCGACGACGTCCTCGTCGAGGAGGTAGTGGAGGACGTAGCCGAACACCCCCGCGAGCAAGGTGATCGCACCCACGGCGATGACCGGGGCGAAGCGCCGGTCGCGACCCGTCGTTTCCCCGTAGCGGCCAGCCCAGAAGCCGGCCAGCGTCAGGACCAGAGAGGTCACGCCGAGCGTCCCGAGTGTGGAGACGTCGACGATCAGGCCGCCCACGAAGCCGAGGACGGCTCCGGGAATCGACCCACGCAGGAGGCCGAGGGCGACGACGGTGACGAGCAAGAGATCGGGCGCACCGCCCCCGACGACCATCGAGGACACGACGACGACCTGCACCATCGCGGCGACGAACGCGACGGCGAGCGCGCGGAGCCAGGTCGTCGTGCTCATCGCGGGCGGTCGTTCGGGACGAGCACGATCACGGCGTCGAGCGCGCCGAAGTCCACGTACGGGTCGACCTGAAGCTGCTGGTAGAGGTCCGTGTCGGTCTGCCCGACGCTCGTGACCCTCCCGATCGGAATGCCCTTCGGGAAGAGCGAGCTCAACGCACCCGCCCGCCAGCCCGCCGTGACGACCTCGTCGCGGACGCGGACGACGTCCTCCTTGCGGACGCGGTCGAAGACGAGCGTCTCGCGAGTTCCGCGCGCATGACGAACGATCCCGGTCGCGCTCGTGCGCAGGTCGACCGCCGACGCTGCGGCGGCCTCGTCCGTGAGGAGCTGGATGCGCGCGAGATCGGGCGTGACGCGCGTGACGACACCGACGAGCCCGTCCGCTGTGACCACCGGGTCGTTGAGCCGCACGCCGTCGTCCGACCCGGCGGCGATAACGATCGCCTGCGTGAACGCGCCCGCGGGCCGGCCGGTCACCTCGGCGACGATGGGGTCGAAGTCCGCGGGAAAGCGGGGACTGTCGATGTAGTCGAGCTGTGCCCGCAAGTACTTGTTCTCCTGCACCGCGAACGCGGCCTGTATCTCTCGCTGGCGGAGCTCGCGGTTCTCCTCTCGAAGCTTCTCCGCCTCGGACTGGGCGGTGAGCAGGCTGTCGGCCCAGCTGTAGGCGTCGCGGAACGGCTGCGCGACGCGCTCGAGCCCGACGGCGAACGGCCGGAGCGCCGTCGCGCCCGCCGACTCGACGCCGCTCAGCGGGCCGTTCTCGTCCGAGCGGAACGAGATCGAGATCAGGACGAGCGAGGCGAGGACGAGGACGCCCACGACGAGCCGACGGCGAAGCTGTCCCGCGCCGCGAGAGGGAATGGTCGTGGGGACACGCCGGACTGTCAGGCCCAGCGCCGCCGATCGCGCGCTGCGCTGCCGAGGCATGGCAAGGCATGGTAGCCGCGTCGCCAGAATTCTCCCGTTCGTCAGTCGTTACGACCAGCCGCGAAAGCGGCTGCTTCAGGGGTCTTCGCGTGACCGGTACGCGCGCTAG
>Ga0070670_100000578_pt1 | contig 28992 bp, 28 predicted proteins | sample KBSS63metaG_FD_64665 | JGI IMG/M metagenome (GOLD analysis project Ga0070670, IMG submission 64665) | Switchgrass rhizosphere microbial communities from Kellogg Biological Station, Michigan, USA - KBS S6-3 metaG | ecosystem: Host-associated > Plants > Roots > Rhizosphere > Soil ... | reverse complement strand
CACCAGGGAGAAGTGCCCCAGCATGATCACCACGGCGCCGATCAGCACGCTGCGGTACTGCCCGAGCCACCGGTCGCCGATGATCCCACCGAGGATCGACGCGCCCCACGCGGATCCGGTATAGGTCCCGTAGATCGATGTGGCGTTGGAATCAGCCATGCCCAGCCCGCCGGCCAGCACGGGCGTCGTCATGTAGAGAATCAGGAACGCGCGCATGCCGTAATAGCTGAATCGTTCCCACATCTCTGTGAAGAACAGCGTGGACAGCCCGACGGGATGTCCGAAGAATCTGCGGTCGTCTTCGAGCGGCTGCGGGCGGGTGGTCACGGTGGGGGCCGGTCTGGGCTACTTCGCTTCCGGCACGTAGCCGGGAGGTAGCGCCGCGCTTTCGCTGAAGAAGAACTCCTCGAGCTGTTTCGCGATCAGTTCCTGTGCTTCCTTCTGCCAGGGCATCAGGCGGTACTCGTTGAGGATCATCTTCTGACGTTCCTCCCACATCTTCCACGCCTGCGCGGACACGTTCTCGAACAGCCGCTGGCCGAGCGGGCCGGGCCACGGGGGCGTTTCGAGGCCGGGAAGATCCTTCTGCAGCTTGACGCAGTGCACGATCCGAGGGGTGCTCATGTCCTCCATGGTAACTCCGGCGCAGATCCTGCGGGCCGCACGCGCTCCTCGGCCCTGAATCGCCTGTACATCCGTCTGTAGATCTGTCCATCCCATCTGTCTGCTTCCGAGTCAGCCGCGTATGTGGTTTTTACTTCAGGCCCGGGTCGGATCGCGGTGAATGGCCTGAAACCTTGTCTTTCCCAACCTTATCCATGCTGGCACACCGCTTGTAACGATTCCGGCATGGCCCGGGTCGTCGGGCATTGGACGTTCGGTGCGTTGGGGCGTTGCACGGGAAGGCGCGTCCAAGCCGCCTGACACAAGACACAGGGAGGGGACCGTGAGCGAAATGCGCAAGGATAGCCGTGGATTTGCGTCGATGGCCGCGGACAAGCAGCGTGAGATTGCCAGCAAGGGCGGCCGGGCCGCGCATCTGAAGGGGACCGCTCACGAGTGGACATCCGAGGAAGCGCGCGCGGCGGGTCGTAAGGGCGGACAGATTAGCCGCGGCGGGCGCGGACGCCTGCTCATTCCGACGCCGCAGCCGCAGGGCAATCCCGCGCGACCGGGCATGGAATAAAACTTCGGACGCCTATCTCGTTTGGGTTGGGCCCCGGACGCCGGCTTTGCCTTGCTGTCGTCCGGGCTCGCCCTGTTTTTTTCGTGTTTCGGCAACCCCCGCCAATCAGCCGCACAGCCCTGAACTCAGGGGCGCCGCCGGCTACGCGTTCAAGGTGGCGTACTTCGTCCAGCCCTTCGCGCCCGCCTCGAGCACGTCGGTCTCGGTTGTAATCGTCCCCGACCGGAACAGCTGATCGAGCTCTTCGCGCGACACCGGCCCCCTGGGGCTGCGCCCGGCGTCGAGATAGTGATACTCGCGCGTGGCCGCGGCGCGCGCGGCCATCTCCGTCTGGACGCGTGAGGCCGCCTTCTCCGCCAGGAGTTTGCCCTGTGACGCGAGCGTTCTGGTGGCGCCCAGCATCTTCGTGCCGGCCATGCCGAGCAGCTCGTTCACGCGGTCGCCGTCGTCGGAGAAGACCGGCCGCTCCACCATCGAATCGCTCGATTCCACCGACTCGAGCTCCAGATACCGCGCCGGGCGGAAGCCGAGCATGCCTGCGTAGAGCGCGTGCGGCAATGCGCTGCGGTGGCTGTTGTAGTCCTTGATCGTGCCATTGCAGCGCACCCGCCAGTTCTGCAGGTCGCTCTCGGCGCGATCGATGGCCGGCAGCAGCTCCTTGAACTGATCGGTCGACTTCAGTTCGGGAAAGCGCTGCGCCATGCCTTGAATCGCCGCCAGCATCGTCCCGGACTGCTGGTACGCGTCGCGCATCGCGGCCTCGCTGTTGTCCTGCGACACCTTCAGCATCACCAGCTTCTCGCCTTCGCGGTACTGGTTGGCCATCTCCGACAGGCGGTTGATGAGCGACACCTTCTTGCGCAGCGCGATATCCACGTTCGACTGCGCTTCCTTGACGTTCTCCGCCAGCTTGCGCAGCGAGTTGTAGCTCCACACCGCCATCACCGCCAGGACGATGGCGGCGAGGAAGACGAACATGATGAGCGTGGAGATGAGGCTGACAATCGTTTCCATGTGCTATGCCTCGTCCACGTAGGTGGTGTGGGCGGTATCCATCACCTCGCCGGTGAAGGCCTGGATGTCGATGTTCTTGCTGCCGATGCCGACGTTGCCGACTGTGGCCATCTGCGCGCCCCCTCATCCCCTATTGCGCGAGTCGGCGGCTCCAGCTGTCACGGCGGGAACAGCTCGTCTATACTCGGCGCTGGCCGCAGTTCTCATGGCACCCCAGTTCCACCCTGTCGGCGGCGATGGTCTGCCCGTCGAACGCGCCGTGCTCGACGATCTGTTCAGCGCGGCGTACGAGGAGCTTCGCCGCCTGGCCTCGGCGGTCCGCCGCAGCGATCACGCCAGCACGCGCAGCGCGACCACGCTGGTGAACGAAGCCTGGGTGAAGCTGGCGAGCTCGCCCCGCTTTACCGCGGTCTCCCACCTGCACTTCAAGCGGATCGCGGCTCGCGCCATGCGCCAGGTGCTCATCGAGGCGGCGCGCCGGCGGCACGCGACCAAGCGGGGCGGGGGCGACATCCAGTTCGTGACCCTCGACGAATCAGCGTCCGGCATCGGCGCCGGGGGCGCCGAGGAGGTCCTGGCGCTCGAGACGGCGCTGGCGGCGCTTGCGCAGGTGAGTCCGCGCCAGGCGGAGATGGTGGAGTGTCGCTTCTTCGGCGGCCTGGACGTGGTGGAAACCGCGGCCGCCCTCGACGTCTCGGAGGCCACCGTGCAGCGCGACTGGCGGGCGGCCAAGGCCTGGCTCGCCAAAGAGCTGCGCAAGTCCCGCTGATTCGCGAGACACCCGATGGATGCCATGCGCTGGGAGCGCCTGCAGGCGCTGTTTCACGACGCCGTCGACCGGCCACCGGCCGAGCGCGCCCTGTTTCTGCGCGCCGCCTGCCCCGACGATCCGACGATGGTCGACGAGGTGCTGGCGGCGATCGCGGAAGATGAGCAGGGAGACTCGCTGCTCGACCACGGCGTGGAGTACGCGGCCGAACAGATGATCGGCGCCACGCCCGAACGCCTGCGCGAAATCGGTCCCTATCGCCTCGTCCACCCGATCGGCGAAGGCGGCATGGGCGTCGTGTTCCTCGCCGAGCGTACCGATCTCGGCACGTCGGCGGCGGTGAAGATCCTGCGCGACGCCTGGCTGTCGCCGTCGCGCCGCCAGCGCTTCGCGGCCGAGCAGCGGACGCTGGCGCGCTTGAACCACCCCGGGATTGCCCGCCTCTTCGACGCCGGCACGCTGAGCGACGGTACCCCGTGGATCGTCATGGAGTTCGTCGAGGGGGTGACGCTGACCGCGCACGTCCAGTCCGGCCCGTTCCCGCGCGAGGCGCGGCTGCGGCTGTTCCTCGACGTGTGTGAAGCGGTGCAGTATGCGCACCGGCACCTGATCGTGCACCGCGACCTGAAACCGTCCAACGTGCTCGTCACCGCCGACGGGGCGGTCAAGCTGCTCGACTTCGGCATCGCCAAGGACATCGGCGACGTGCGCCCCGGCGAGGCGGGGCAGACCATCGCGCGCCTGATGACGCCGGCCTACGCCGCGCCCGAGCAGGCCCGGGGCGAGCCGGCCGGCGTGCAGTCCGACGTCTACAGCCTGGGCGTGATGCTCTTCGAGCTGTTGACCGGGGTCCTGCCGGTTGATGCGCAGTCACGCACGGCCACCGGGGTCGCCGACCTCGATGTGCTGTGTTCCACGGCCATGCATCCGGATCTCGCCCGCCGCTACGCCAGCGTCGAGGCGCTGGGGCGGGATGTGTCGCACTACCTGGCGTCGGAGCCGCTCGAGGCCAGGCCCGATTCGCTGCGCTACCGGTCCGGCAAGTTCGTGCGCCGCAACTGGCGTCCGCTCGCCGCCGCTGCCGCGGTGGTCATCGCGGCCGTGTCGCTGGTCGCCTTCTACACGTTGCGGCTGACCGACGCCCGCAACGCCGCGCTGGCCGAAGCGCTGCGCACGCGGCGCATCCAGTCGATGATGCTGGCGCTCTTCAACGGCGGCGACGCGGCGGCAGGCCCCTCGGAGGACCTCCGCGTGGTGACGCTGGTCGATCGCGGCCTGCGCGAGGCGCAGGGGCTCACCGGCGAGCCGCGCGTGCAGGCGGACATGTTCGACGCGCTCGGCGGCATCTACCAGAAGCTCGGAAACCTGCCGCAGGCCGAGAAGCTGCTGACCGGCGCGCTCGCGGCGCGGCGAGCGCTCGCCGGTCCGGCGAGCGACGACGTCGCGATCAGCCTGGTGGCGCTGGCTCGCCTGCGCGTGGCGCAGGCACGTTTTGCCGACGCCGAGCGCCTGGTGCGCGACGCGCTGGGCATCCGTCGCGGCCGCGACGCGCGGCAGACGCCGGCGCTGGCCGATGCGTCCACGGCGCTCGGGGAAGTGCTGGTGGAGAAGGGCGACTACCCGGCTGCGATTGCCGTACTCGAGGACGTCGTGACCGCGCGCGCCTCCGAAGGCGACACGCCGGAACATGCGGCCAGCCTGCGCCAGCTCGTGAACGCGTACTTCTACGCCGGCCGGTTCGACGACGCGCAACGGGTGGGGCGCACGACGCTGGAGATGACCCGGCGCGTGCACGGCGCCCGGCACCCGCTCGTGGCCGACGACCTGATCAACCTGGGTGCGGTGGCGCACGAGCGCGGCCAGTATCCCGAGGCCGAAGCGCGCTACCGCGAGGCGCTGGCGCTCAACGAGGCCTGGTATGGAGCCGGCCACACGCGCACGGCTTCCAATCTCACGATGCTCGGCCGCACCCTCGTGCGCGAGAACCGCTTCGACGAAGGCGTCGAGTGTCTGCAGCGCGCCCTCGCCGTGCAGGAACGCGTCTACGGCCCCGTGCACCCCGCCGTGGCGTCGGCGGTCAACGATCTGGGCAGCGTCGCGCTGGCGCGCAAGCGGCTGGACGACGCGGCGGCGGCCTTCTCACGAATGGCCGACATCTACCGCGCGGTGTATGCCGGCAAGCACTATCTGATCGGGATCGCGGTGTCGAATCTTGGAAGTGTCGCCATGGAACGGCCGGATTACCCCCGCGCCGAACGCCTGTACCGCGAGGCGATCGCCATCTTCTCCGAGACGCAGTCGCCCACCCACCTCAACGCGGGCATCGCGCGGATCAAGCTCGGACGCGCGCTGCTGCGGGATGGACGCCCGGCCGAAGCGGAGACCGAGCTCCTGGCCGGCCTCGACATCCTGAAGCAGCAGACGGTGCCGTCGGTGGGATGGCTGAAGAACGCGCGCGAGGATCTCGTGGCGCTCTACGACCGAACCAGGCAGCCGGAAAAGGCCGCGGCGCTGCGGGCCGCGCCTTAACGGGGCGACGGTGGAACCGGCGGGATCTTTTCGTTCGGGTACCAGTAGTGCGAGTGGCAGTTCTCGCAGGCCTGCTCGATCTGCTCACCGACCTCGAACAGCTTCTGCGCGTCCTTGGCCTCGGCGGCGGCCACGGCGGCCATCCCCGCTTCGTGCAGCGCCTTGGCGCGCTGGATGAACGCCGCGCGGTCCTTGTTGATCAGGACCTCCATCTCCGCGGGTTCGAGCTCCACGCCCGGGGTGTCGGACTTCTCGTGCGGCTGCGCCACGTGCCGGCCCGGCATCATCAGCAGGTTGGCCGCTTCGGACATCCCCACCGCCCCGTGCCGCACCATCAGCCACTCTTCCGCGGTCTTCGGCGCCTTGTCGATCGTGCCCTGCGCCGTCTGGACGGTGGTCACGGCGCCCCACACCTGATCCGCGGCTGGGTCCACGATCGACTGCATGATGTCCTTGACCGTCGCCGCGGGCTCATACTGCGGAGCGTCCGACGCCGCCGGCGCCGGGGCCGGTTCACTCTTGCTGCAGGCCGCGGTGATGCACAGGACCGCAAACGCGGGCACCAGGCGGCCGCACCATGACAGGGTTCGCATGCCGGCCAGTATGGCGTGGAATCATAGGGCCGGCAAATAAAGCCTCTCTGACGCAAGGTTCAGGCAATATTAAGATTCGGCCGGCTGATCGGCACCGTAAGATCGAACCGAGGAGCGACCGCATCGGCATGCAGACATCCACGAGGAGTCGAGCTCGCACCATCGCCATCGCAGTGGCAGGTGCGATCGTCGTTGCGGGATGCAGCGCCCAGCCGGAGGCGACGCAGGCCGCCGCGCCGGTGTTCATCCCTGTCCTCTCCGTCAAAGAGCTGATGGAGAACATCGTCGATCCGCAGTCGGACTACGTGTTCGACGCGGTCGGATCCGACATCTCGCCGAAGGGCGTCGTCGACATCAAGCCGACCACGGACGACGACTGGATCAAGATCCAGCGCGGTGCCTACGTGCTGGCGGAGTCGTCGAACCTCCTGAAGATGACGCGCAAGATGGCGCCCGACGGCGTGGGCAACGTCGAGCCCGGGGGGCCGGAGCTCACCCCGGCGCAGGTCGAAGCCAAGGTCAAGGAGAACCCGGCGCTGTGGAACTCGCACGCCGACACCCTGCGCACCGAAGCGCTGAAGGTGATCGAGATCGTGAAGGCGAAGGACGCCGACAAACTGCTGGCGGCCGGCAGCGCAATCGATCGGGCGTGCGAGGCGTGTCACCTCGACTTCTGGTATCCGGGTGATCGCGAAGCCGTTCTCAAGGATCGCAACAGCAAGGCCTACACCGTCCCGCCGAAGAAGTAGCTGCGTTATACTCGTCGCCACAACTGACACCGCCGGGTGAACAGGGAAGTGGGTGCGATGCCCACGCGGTCCCCGCCACTGTAAGCGGACAGAGCCCGTCCACATGTCACTGCGCCTCCGGGCGTGGGAAGACGAACGGGTCGCACTGTCGTCCGCGAGCCAGGAGACCTCTCACCGGTGTTTGTCCCTTCGACTCGCTCCTGTTGGGGCGGTCGCCCGGCGCGATGGACGCCGGAAGGAGACGCCATGATCACCGGCCCGTCGGGCTGCGCTTCGCTGCGCACCTTCACTTCTCTCGCTCTCTTACTCGCCCTGCTCCCGGCCGACGCATCGGCCCAGGGCGCCTCTGTGAACGGCGCCGTGCTCGATCAGCTGGGTGCGCGCCTGCCGGGCGCCACCGTGACGCTGGTGGGCGAGCAACAGGAAGCCGGCCCCGTCACGTCGGGCGGCGACGGCAGCTACAGCATCGCCAACGTGACGCCGGGCCGCTACCGGGTGCGCGCCGAGCTGAGCGGCTTTGCAATCACCGTGACCGCGCCCTTCTACGTGGGTAGCGGTACGGCCACGGTAAATGTGTCGATGGCGGTTGGCCCGCTGCAGCAGGCCGTCGTGGTCACCGTCGCCGCCGCCGAGGTCTCGCAGGCCCAGACCGGCGCGCCGGTGACCGTACTCGATCAACAGGTGCTCGATGCGCTCAACAAACCCGACGTCCTCGAGGCGCTGCGGCTCACGCCCGGGACCAACATCCAGCAGACGGGCGGCCGGGGCAGCAGCACCTCGATCTTTCTCCGCGGCGGCAATTCCAATTTCACCAAGGTACTGATCGACGGCGTGGCGGCCAACGACATCGGCGGCGGCGTCGATCTGGCCCAGTTGCAGACCACCGGCGTCGGGCGCATCGAAGTGCTCCGCCAGTCGAACAGCGTGATCTACGGCAGCGACGCGCTCACCGGCGTCGTGAGCATCGAGACCCGCCGCGGCCGCACCCGGGTGCCCGAGCTGCTCTACACGCTCGATGGCGGCAACTTCGGGACGGTGCACAACGACATCGGCCTCGGCGGTGCGGTGAAGCGTTTCGACTACTTCTCCGACTACTCGTTCTTCGATACCGACAACGAGCTGCCGAACAACGGATACCGCAATCACACCTACGCAGGCCGCTTCGGCGTGGCGCTCGGTGGAGGGACGGACCTGAGCGCGACCGTGCGTCACATCGACACCCGGTATGGCAACCCGAACGCGTTCGACCTGTTCCAGATCCCCGACGACTCGTCGCAGAAGAACCGCCTGACATTCGGCAGCATCAAGGCCTCGTCACAGTGGACCAACCGGGTGCAGAGCAGCGTCCGGTTCGGCATGTCTGATCAGACGACGAACTACCTGAACCCGGCGGCCACCGGCACCTATGTCGATCCCTTCGGTTTCGGCGGCAACTATGTGGGGAAGGTGGTTACCGTCACCGGCGCCAACGGCTACAGCGTGACCGGCCGTGGCATTCTCGACTATGGGTTCAGCCCTTTCCCCTCGACGTTCGACAGCCGCACCACCCGCAACACGCTCTCCGGCCAGGCGACCGTGCAGGTGGCGACGAACTTCCAGGTGTCGGGCGGCGCCCGCTACGAGCGCGAGCAGGGCTACGACGACCCCGAAGCCGATCCCAGCGCCACGCGCCACAACGGCGGTGGCTTCGTGGAAGGACGCGCCGGCTTGGGTGAGCGCGTGTACGTGAACGCGGGGGTCGGTGTCGAGCACAACGCGGCGTTCAAGAGCGCCGTGACGCCGCGCCTGTCCGTCGCGGCCTACTTGCACGCAGCCACCAAGGGCGCGGTGGGCGCCACCAAGCTGACGTTCAACGCCGGCAAGGGCATCAAGGCCCCGGCGCTCTACCAGGAGCAGAGCTCGCTCTTCGTGCTCCTCGAGTCGGCCGCGGCGTCCGCTCGTGCGAATGTCGATCCCATCGGTCCCGAACGCAGCACCAGCGTCGACATCGGCATCGAGCAGGAGTTTGCCGGCGGCCAGGCGCGCGTCCGCCTGTCGTATTTCCACAACGACTTCGACGACCTGATCGAATACGTGAGTCGCGCCATTCTGCCGCGCGTGGGCGTGTCGGCAGAAGCCGCGGCGGCATCCGGATTCGGCGCCTACGTCAATTCGCAGTCGTTCAAGGCGCAGGGCGTCGAGACGACCTTCGAAGCGGCGGTGTCACGCTCGATCCGCGTCATGGCGTCGTATACCTATCTCGATGCGGAAGTGACCACGTCGCTCTCCGGCGGCGTGCTCAGCCCGGCGATCAACCCGAAGTTCCCCGGCATTCCGATCGGTCAATTCTCGCCGCTCGTGGGTGCGCGGCCCTTCCGCCGCCCGCCGCACTCCGGATCGCTCATGGTCGCGTATGCGAAGGGGCCGGCCGATCTCGCGGTGTCCGCGTTCTTCTCCGGCACGCGCGACGGCAGCACGTTCCTCGACGACGAGTTCTTCGGGTACTCGTTGCTGCTGCCGAACAAGGATCTCGAGGCCGGGTATCAGAAAGTCGATCTGAGCGCCGGCTATCGGCCGATCAAGCACCTGCGCGCGTTCATCAGCATCGAAAACCTGTTCGACAAGGCCTACGACGCCTCCTTCGGGTTCCCGGCGCTGGGCCTGAGCGCCCGCGCGGGCGTGACGGTCTCGCTCGGCGGCGACTGATGTCGCGGTGCGTCAGGGCAGCAATTTCAGCAGGACCTGAGCACGGCCCTGTCCGTTGTGCCCGCCCGTGCCCTCGTACTCGTTCCACGCCACGGCGAAACCGAGGCGCCACGGGTGAATGGAGGGAATCAGCGACTCGGCCAGCGTGTTGCTGAGCCGGTGCAGTGCGCCGCGCCGCGCGCCCTTGGCGTCGAACTCCGCAAAGTAGACCTCGTGCTGGGCCTCGGTGTCGTCGCACCACGCCAGCCCGAGGCGTTCTCCGTTCCACGCGGTGTAGGCGCCGATCGAGTGCCCCTTGGTATTGGTGACGCGGGTGCCGTTGAGCGAGTCTGGCCCCAGGACGGCCTGGAGCAGGCCCACCCTCAGGTACACCTCTTCGTTGCCGTCCCTGTCGTCGAACCACGTGAGCGCCGTGCGCGATCCCGAGAGGGCCAGGTCGGGGTATATCGAGGCGAAGCCGTCGTCCGGCGTCAGGCGCGTCACCTGTGCGTGTGCCCCGTCGTCCTCCGCGACATAGAGCTCTGCCGCCTTTGTCCGCACAATCGCGTCGAACACCACGAACGCGACGGGCACGCCGTGCCCTGCGTCGCGAGGGCTCAACGCCGCGTTCAAGTTGTACGTCGTCCGGCCGGCGTCGGCGATCCGCCGCGGTGCCACCACCGTTTCGCCGTGCAGATCCCACCAGCCGGTCCACACCCCCGCGGCGGGGGCGACCTCGTCGTCGATCCAGGCTGCGAACACCAGCTCGCCGTGGACGCGGGCGACCGTGTTCCGCCCGTGGCGTGCGAGCGTCTTGATCCAGCGAGCCGCTCCGTTCCGCGACCAGAGGCCAAGACGCGGCTCGAAGGCCCCCGTGTCGTCTTTCTCGTACCAGCCGATGACGAAGCCGTCGCCGGTGGCGGTGCCTTCCACGGCATGGATGTCGGGCTCGTACGCCTCGCGCCGGCCAGTGGTCAGGCGGACGGGGTCGCCCTGCGGCCGCGCGTCCGCGTCGACCGCCTGCTCGTACAGTTCGCCGCGGCCATCGCGGTTCTCGTACCAGGCCACCGCGAGGCCGTCGGCAAACGTGGCCAGGCTCGGCTCGTAGGCCTGGCCGTAGGTCCCGGTCACTTCGCCGATTCTCGGTGAGCCACAGCCGGCGGCGACGCAGACGATCGCTGCCGCGATGACGAGCCTGCTCATCACGCGTCAGTGCAGCGTCGGCGCTGACCCGACCTGCACCCGCGCGTCGTTGAAGCAGGCGCCGCCGCCCAGATCGGTCAACGTGTCCGGGGCGACCGCCGTGGCCGTCAGGCCGTTGGCCGTGTGCTTCCGCCACAGACCCTTCGGCAGGCTGACGATCCCGGGGCGAATCCAGGTCCCGACCTGAAGGTTGCAGCGCACCTCGCCGAGCGCGTTGAAGACGCGGACCGCGGCGCCGTCGGCCAGGCCGCGGGCCGCGGCGTCGTCGGGGTGCATCAACAGCTTGACCTCGGGGCGCGGCAGTTCGGCGAGCGTCGAGGTGATCGAGCGTTCGCTCGCCGGGGAGATGAGCGTGAGCGGAAACTCCGCCGTCGCCGGATCGGCCTGATAGCCGTAGAGTCCGGCCGGCGCGACGGCGTCGAGCGCCTCGGGGCACAGATCGACCTTCTGGTCCGGTGTGCGCGGGAACACGTCCCCGAACTGAATCGGCCGGCCGTCGAAGGGCGGAGTGGCGGCGCCCACGTCGCGCACCTGCCCGCCGGCCGGCTCGGGCAGCTGCGAGAGCACGTCGAGCATTTCTTCGAGCTCGCCGCCCGGATCGCCGACGGCGTCGAGCTCGAGCCGCTGCAGCAGCTCGCCGAAGACGTCGGCGTTGGGCCTCGATTCGCCGACCGGCTCCACGACGGGCTTTCCGAGCTGCAGGCCAATCGGCCCATAGGCGCGCACCAGGTCGTAGCCTTCGAGGAACGTCGTGCTGGGCAGCAGCACGTCGGCGTAGCGGGCGGTGTCGGTGAGCGTCGAGTCGAAGACCACCGTGAACAGGTCTTCGCGCTCGAGCCCCTGCAGGACCTTGGTCTGGTGCGGCGACGTCACCGCGGCGTTGGAGTTGTAGACGAAGAGCGCCTTCACCGGCGGATCGGTGTACTCGGTGAGTGCGCGTCCGAGCTGGTTCATGTTCACCAGCCGCGTGGCCGGCTCCTGCTCGCGAATCCAGGTGCGCTCGATGCCCCAGAAATTGGTGTTGCTCATCGCGTAGCCGCCGCCGCGCACGCCGAACTTCCCGGCCACCGCCGGCAGCGCCATGATGGCCATCGACGAGGAGCCGCCGTTGCGATTGCGCTCCTGGCCCCACCCGCACTTGACCACCGCGGGCGAGGTGGTCGCGTACCACTCGGCCAGGCGCTCGATGTCCGCGGCGGCGACGCCCGATTCGGCGGCCGCGCAGTCGAAGGTCCACTTCGACGCGCGTTCGCGCAGCCGGTGCGCGTTGCGGGTGTGCGCGGCCAGGAACGCCTGGTCGGCCTGCCCGTGCTCGAAGAGGTAGCGGTGAATCGACAGTGCTACCGGCAGATCGGTGCCTGGTCTGACCGTCAGGTGCAGGTCGGCCTGCCTGGCGAGCGGCGTCGTCCGCGGATCGACGACCACGAGCTTCGCGCCGCGCTTCTGCGCCTCGCGCAGATACGGAATGATGTGAATGCCGGATGCCGACGGATTGACGCCCCACAGGATGATGAGGCGCGCCTCGGGGAAATCCTGATAGACCACCGACGGCATCTTGCCGTAGAGCGCCTGGTTGGCGGCACCCGTGGCCGCCGCGCACACGGTGCGCGCGAGGCGCGAGGCGCCGAGACGCCGGAAGAGCGTGGCGTCGCTCGTATCCTGCGTCAGCAGCCCGTTGGACCCGCCATACGAATAGGGCAGGATGGCTTCGCCGCCAAACTCGTCCTTCACGGCGCGCAACCGCTCGGCAATGCGGTCGAGCGCCGCATCCCACGAGACCTGCTCGAACCAGCCGCTGCCCTTGGGCCCCTTGCGCACCGCGGGGTGCATCACCCGGTCGGGGCCGTACATCCGTTCGGGAAACCGCCGGACCTTGGCGCAGATGTAGCCTCCGGTCACAGGGTTGGCGGTCGAACCGTCTAAGACAGTGACCTTGCCTTCCTGCACGGTAACGTCGAGGCTGCAGGCGTCGGGGCAGTCGAGCGGACAGACGGTCGAGACGGAGTGCTCGAGTGGCAGGGCGGCTTTCGGAGCCATTCCCTAGTGTACCTGGAGGCAGAGTGGGCAGAGTGGGCAGAGAGGGCAGAGAGGGCAGAGAGGGCAGAGAGGACAGCGTGAGCAGATGAGCCGATACTTGTTCCTTGCCGGTGGTCTCGTGATGCTGCTACTGGGTACCATCCATGTCGTCCTTACTCCGCAGCACCCTGGCGAACGCAAGGGGCTGTCGCCGGTGGAGCCGGCGATCGCGGAGTCGATGGCGCGCGCCGGAGTCCGGCTCTCGGACCGCATGGACATGTGGCGGGCCTGGGTGGGCTTCAATCTGAGTCACAGCCTCGGTGTGAGCCTGCTGGGAGTCACGGTCCTGCTGGTGGGTCGCACATCGACGTCCTTCGCGGGCAACGCCGCGGTCTTCCTGCCGCTCGCGGTGGCCGTGTCGCTCGCGTATCTTGGGTTGGCCGTTGTGTACTGGTTCCGAGGCCCGGTCATCGGGGTCGGTCTGGCCTCGGCCCTGTTCGCCTGCGCATGGACACTCCACACGTCGTGATCCTCGGCGGAGGCTTCGGCGGCCTGGCCGCCGCCAAGGCGCTCGCGCGGGCCGACATCCGCGTGACCCTCGTCGATCGCCACAACTACCACCTGTTTCAGCCGTTGTTGTACCAGGTGGCCACGGCCACCCTGTCGGCCGGCGACATCGGCGCCCCCATCCGCTGGGTGCTGCGCCGCGCGTCGAACGTGCGCGTGCTCCTTGGGGAAGCGCGCTCGGTGGACGTGGCATCGCGGCGCGTGCAGCTCAGCGACGGCGACACCCTTGACTACGACTACCTGATCGTGGCCACCGGCGCCCGCCACGCCTACTTCGGCCATCCGGAGTGGGAGGCATACGCGCCCGGCTTGAAGACACTCGACGACGCGCTGCTGATGCGGCGCCGCATCCTGCTGGCGTTCGAGCGCGCCGAGCGCGAGGAAGACGCGGCGCGGCGCGGCGAGCTGCTGACATTCGTGCTGGTCGGCGGCGGCCCCACGGGGGTCGAGCTGGCGGGCACGCTGGCGGAGATCACGCGCCAGACGCTGCGCGATGACTTCAAGGCCATCGACACCGCGCGTGCGCGCATCGTAGTGGTCGAGGCGGGGCCGTCGATTTTGTCGACGTTCCGGGCCGACCTGCGCGACGCCGCGCGCCGCTCGCTCGGACGGCTGGGGGTGGAGATCCGTGAAGCCACGCGCGTCGTGGCCATCGACGAGCACGGCGTGGACGTGGAATCGCAGGGTGGACGCGAGCGCATTGCCGCCCGCACCGTGCTGTGGGCGGCGGGCGTCGCGGCCTCGCCGCTCGTCCAGACCCTCGGCGTGCCGCTCGATCGCGCCGGCCGCGCCCTGGTCGAACCCGATCTGTCGATTGCCGGCTATCCCGAGGTGTTCGTGATCGGCGACGCGTCGGCGTTCGTGCACACGCGCGACGGCGTGCCGCTGCCGGGCGTGGTGCAGCCCGCGACGCAGGGCGCCGCGCATGCCGCGCGCACCATCCTGCGCCGCATCCGCGGGCAGGCGTCCACGCGGTTCGTCTACAAGGACCTGGGGAACATGGCGATCGTGGGCCGCGCGTCGGCGATTGCGGACCTGGGGTGGATTCGCCTGTCGGGTCTCATCGGCTGGCTCGCGTGGCTGTTCCTCCACATCGCCAAGCTGATTGGTTTCCGCAACCGGGTGGTCGTGCTGATCGAGTGGGCCGCCGCCTACATCACCTATCAGCGCGGCGCGCGGCTGATCACGGGGACGGACGACCGCCCGCACTAGAAGGACAGGCGGGCGTTTAGTTGTCGGAAGAGGTCGGATACGAGTTAGATTCCCACGAAGCGAAGGTCGCGGTAGGAGCCTGAATGAGGGTAGCAGTGTTCGGCCTCGGGTACGTAGGGTCGGTGTCGGCGGCCTGCCTGGCTTCGGCGGGTCACGACATCGTGGGTGTCGACGTCGACGAGCACAAGCTCGCGCAGTTCCGGCAGGGACGTTCGCCGATCAACGAGCCGGGGCTCGACGGCGCGCTGGGCCGGATGGTCAGCCAGGGGCGCATCACGGTCACCAACGACACGGCTGCCGCGGTGGGGTCGGCCGAGGTCTCGCTCGTCTGCGTCGGCACGCCAAGCCGCCGCAACGGCAGCCTGGACTCTCAGTATCTCGAGCGGGTGCTCGAGGAGATCGGGAGCGCGCTCGGCCGGCATCAGGACTATCACGTGGTGGCGGTTCGCAGCACGCTGCTGCCCGGTGTGCTGTCGTCGCGCCTCATCCCCATCCTCGAGCGCGCCAGTGGCCGCACCGTCGGGGTGGACATCGGCGTCTGCGTCAACCCCGAGTTCCTTCGTGAGGGCAGCGCGATCGCCGACTTCGAAAAGCCGCCGTTCACGCTGGTCGGCGAGAGCGACCGGCGCGCCGGCGACCGCCTGCTGGGCGTCTACGCCCATCTGCAGGCCCCCGTGCATCGCGTACGGCCCGACGAAGCGTCGATGGTCAAGTACGCGAGCAACAATTTCCACGCGCTGAAGGTGGCCTTTGCCAACGAGATCGGCGCGATCTGCCGCTCGCTGGCGATTAACGGGCAGCAGGTGATGGACGTGTTCTGCGAGGACCACGAGCTGAACATCTCGCGGCGCTACCTGCGGCCCGGGTTCGCGTTCGGCGGCTCCTGCCTGCCCAAGGATCTCCGGGCGATGGTCTACACCGCCAAGGATCGCGACGTGGCCACGCCGCTCCTGAACCACGTGCTGGCCAGCAACGATGCCCAGATCCAGCGCGTGGTGGACATGGTGCTGGAGAAGCGCACGCAGCGAGTGGCCCTGGTCGGGCTGAGCTTCAAGGTCGGCAGCGACGATCTCCGCGAGAGCCCGCTCGTGCGGCTCGCCGAAGAGCTGATCGGCAAGGGGGTGCCGCTCTCGATCTACGACCCAGACGTCGCGTTGAGCGGCGTCTTCGGACGGAATCGGGCGTATGTCGACGAGCACCTTCCGCACGTCGGCAAGCTCGTCGTCCACGACTTCGACGCCCTGGTGAACGGCGCGGACCTGATCATCGTGGGCAAACGGCTTCCAGACGTCAGCGGGCTGCCGGAACGGCTCCGGGAGGGGCAGCGAGTGATCGATCTGGCCGGTGCCCCGGAACTGTCGATGGCCATCCGGCCGTGGGCGGACAGCGTGGCGGCCGGCGGCGCCGCGACGCTGGCAGGCGCCAAACCGGAGCCGTGAGCCCTCGGGTCAGGACGGCTGCGCGCGCGCCGCGTACTTGGTGGCAACGTAATCGTCGATCAGCGCGCGGAAGCCGGCGGCGAGCTCTTCGTAGGTGCCGCGGAGCGTGGTGGCGTGCACGCCGTCGATGTAGATCGGGCAGTTCGGTGCTTCACCGGTGCCCGGCAGGCTGATGCCGATGTTGGCGGCCTTGGATTCGCCGGGGCCGTTCACGACGCAGCCCATCACCGCCAGCGTCAGGGTTTCCACGCCTTCGTAGCGCGCTTTCCACTCCGGCAGCTGTTCGCGGATGTACTCCTGGGTGCGTTCGGCCAGCTCCTGGAAGGTGCTGCTGGTGGTCCGGCCGCAGCCGGGGCAGGCGGTGACGCTTGGCGAAAAGGAGCGCAGGCCCAGCGCCTGGAGCAGCTCGCACGCCGCGTAGACCTCGTCGCGGCGATCGCCGCCGGGACGCGGCGTGAGCGACACGCGGATGGTGTCGCCGATCCCCTCGTTGAGCAGGATGCCCATCGCCGATGCGGACCATACGAGGCCCTTCTGCCCCATGCCGGCTTCGGTGAGCCCCAGGTGCAGCGGCTGCTCGGTGCGCCGGGCGAGCTCGCGGTAGATGGCGATCAGATCCCGCGGCCGCGACACCTTGCACGAGATGATGATCTGATCCTTCCGCAGGCCGGATTCGATGGCGAGGGCCGTCGATTCCACCGCCGAGATCACCATGCACTCGTTGAGGATCTCTTCGGAGTCCCGACCCAGATTGCGGTCGGTGTTGTCCTGCATCTTGGCCAGCACCAGCTCCTGATTGAGCGACCCGCCGTTGACACCGATGCGGACCGGTTTTCCTTGATCCACCGCCACCTTGCAGATGGTGGCGAACTGCTCGTCACGGCGCTTGCCGGTGCCGACGTTGCCCGGGTTGATGCGGTATTTGTCGAGCGCCGCCGCCGTGGCGGGGTAGCGGGTCAGAAGCAGGTGGCCGTTGTAGTGGAAGTCGCCGATGAGGGGCGCGGTGCAGCCGGCGTCGAGCATCCGCTGCTTGATCTCGGGCACCGTCTGCGCGGCTTCCGGGAGGTTGACGGTGACGCGCACCATCTCGGAGCCGGCTTCGGCCAGCTCGATGCACTGCTGCGCCGTGGCCGCAGCATCCGCCGTGTCGGTCATCGTCATCGACTGGACGACGACTGGTGCGCCGCCGCCCACCTGGACGTGGCCGACGCGGACGCCCACGGTGCGGTGGAGACGGGCGATGGCTGGCACGGGGTCTATTGTACCGAGCCCGGGTCGGCGTTGGGTGTCACACCGCGTCTTTCCAGCCGTCGCGCAGCAGGATGCCGTGAATGTGCTCGGCCCGTGCCAGGGCGAGCTCCAGCGTGTCGTAGTTCTCGGCCCGGTCCATCTGCCCGTCGATATACCACGTCACCGTATGGCGGCCGTCGCCGGGGAACACCGTGGCGTGCGCGGTGCTCTTGCCGCGCGTCAGGCGCCAGAGAATCGTCGGATCGGAAGACTCCACGGAATAAGTGTAAATCTGCCGGGTCCCGGCTCCCGGCTTCGGGCGGGCAACGCTGGTTAGAATGGGTCTCGTGCTCTCGACGATGGTGCGACTGAGCGGGCTCGTGATGTTGACGGTGGTTCTCGCTCCAGGCGTGGCGCAAGCCGAGCGCGGCACGGTATCGTTCGCCGTCGATCGCGTGTGGATCGGTCGGGTGAACGAGATGAAGCGCCTCGGGCGCGGCCGCGCACCACTTCCGTAAAGTGTCCACACCCAATCCAGACGCCGACGCGATTGTCGTCGGTGCCGGTGCGGCGGGCCTGGCGACGGCCATCTTCGCCGCGCGTGCGGCGCCCGCGCTGCGCGTGGTCGTGCTCGATGGCGCGCGCAAAATCGGCGCGAAGATCCTGGTGAGCGGCGGCTCGCGCTGCAACGTCACCAACCGCGTCGTAACGGAGCGCGACTTCTGGGGCGGCCCGTCGCGGCTGGTGGCGCACGTGCTGCGCGCGTTTCCGGCCGGCCGCGCGACGCGGTTCTTCGAAGAGCTCGGCGTGCCGCTGCACGACGAGGAAGACGGGAAGCTGTTTCCCGATTCGAACAGCGCTCGCACCGTGCTCGGGGCGCTCCTGTCCGAGACAGCCCGCCTGGGAGTGACCATCGAGACCGGGTCGCGTGTCGTGTCTGCCCGTCACGACGGGCAGCGATTCCTCGTGGAGTGCGCCAGCGGACACACGGTCGCCGCGCGTGCGGTCGTGCTCGCCACCGGCGGGCGATCGCTGCCGAAGAGCGGCAGCGATGGGTTCGGTTACCAGCTCGCCGCCGGTTTCGGCCACTCGTGCGTGCCCACCACGCCGGCGCTGGCGCCGCTGCTGCTGCGCGGCTCGACGCACGCGGAGCTCGCCGGCGTGTCGCACCCGGCCGCGCTCACCCTGCGGATCGCGGGCAGGACGCGCGTGCGGCTGGAAGGCGCGCTCTTGTGGACGCACTTCGGGATGAGCGGCCCGGTCGTATTGAACCTGTCCCGCCACTGGCACCGGGCGGCGCTCGCCGGGCAGCCGGGTGACGTCCGGCTCTCGCTGCTGCCGGACGAGACCTTCGATTCGCTCGAGCGCCGGCTGATCGATGACGCGGGATCGCGGCCGCGGGCGCAGGTCGCCACGGTGCTGGGGGGATGGGTGCCGCATGCCGTCGCCACGGCATGGCTGGCGCGGGTGGGTCTCGACCGCGACATCACCATGGCGCACGTGTCGCGAGACGATCGGCGCCGCCTGGCCCATGCCCTGCTCGATTCGGCTCTCGAGGTCGCAGACAGCCGTGGCTACAGCTACGCCGAGGTGACGGCCGGCGGGGTGCCGCTCGACGAGATCGACACCGCGACGATGGAGTCTCGCCGGCAGCGCGGACTGTTCTTCACCGGCGAAATTCTCGACGTGGACGGCCGCCTGGGCGGCTTCAATTTCCAGTGGGCGTGGTCGTCGGGTTGGGTGGCCGGGCACGCGATCGCGCGCGCCCTCGAGGGCGCGCGATGAGCGATCCCCATCACGGCCAGTCGCCCGCCAAATGGCTGGTGGCGCATCGCGCGTTGCTGCCGTCGCCAGGGCGGGCACTCGACGTGGCCTGCGGCCGTGGACGCCATGCGCTGTGGCTGGCACAGCACGGGTTCGAGACCACGGCGATCGACCGCGACCCCGACGTCGTGGCGGCGCTCGATGCCCGCGCGCGCGCCGAGGAGCTGCCGCTCACGGCCACGGCCATGGACCTCGAAAGCGGCGCGGCGACGCTGGGCGAGGCGGCCTTCGACGTGGTGGTCGTGGTCCACTACCTGCACCGTCCGCTGTTCCCGGCGCTGCTCGCCGCGCTCCGGCCAGGTGGCGTGCTCGTCTACGAAACGTTCACGCGCGCCCAGGCCGCGCGCGGCCGCCCCACGAATCCGGCGTTCCTGCTGGCACCGGGTGAACTGCGTCGGTTGGTGGCGGGGCTCGAGATTCTCGATGAGCGCGAAGGCGACTTCGAGGGGCGGATGGTGGCGAGCGTCGTGGCGATGAGGCAGGCCTGAAGGCCTGCAGCCACGTGTCCTAGCAGTGCTGCTCGAGCGCCTTGGCCACGGCATCGGCCGTGACGCGGAAGTGCGACGCGCTCCACACCACGCGGCGGTCGCGGATGAGCAGCGCCTGCGGCGTCTCGTGCCGCACGCCGAGCCGTGCGCTCACGGCGTTCGAGATCTCGCGGTGCGTCTGCACGGTCACCACCGCGTAGTCGGTGTCGTGGCGGCGTTTCTCGTCGAGATGCGCGATCAGCTCGTCGAGCGCTTCGGCGCTGGTGCCGCACGAGTAGCTGTGCTTGAAGAGCAGCACCGGGCGATGCGCGGAATCCTCGAGAAGCCGGTCGAGATCGTCGAGGTAGCGCAGCGCCTTCAGGTCTGGTCGCATTCCTCGATGGTACTGGGCGGTCTGCAGACCCGCAACTACGTACGGGCGACAGCTTCGATGACCGAGAGCGGCGACGCCGTCGGCACGATGCGCGTCAATTCGAACCCGGCACGGGAAAAGAGCGCTCGAAACTCGTCGGCGGTGCGCTCGCGTCCCCCTGGAATCAGCAGCATCTCCATGTCGATCAGCTTGCCGAAGTCCGGACCGTTGCCCGGCTGGACCACCGACTCGAGCAGGATCACCCGGCCATTGGGCACGCCGGCGAGCACCCGGTGGATGTTGCGGAGAATCGTCAGCGACCGATCATCGTCCCAGTCGTGGATGATGTGCTTCATGATGTAGGCGTCGCCGCCGGCGGGCACGGCGCTGAAGAAGTCGCCCGACGTCGTGGTGCAGCGATCGGCGACGCCCGACGCGGCGATCAAGGGGCCGGCGCCGGCAATGACGTGCTCCTGGTCGAACAGGACGCCGCGCATGGCTGGATTCCGTTGCAGGATCGAGGTGAGGACGCGGCCGTGCCCGCCGGCGACGTCTACCAGCACGCGGATGCCGCTGAAGTCGAAGGCGTCGAGCGCGGCGGGAATCGCCACCGCGCTCATCGACGTCATCGCATCGTTGAACACCTTGCCGAACGCCGGGTCGCTCGCGAACACCTCGAACACCGGCTTTCCCATCACCTTTTCGACCGCGGGCTGCCCGGTGCGCAGCGTGTGCAGCAGCTCGGCGTGAATGCGGAAGTGATGCGGCTCGGTGAGGAAGTAGAGGATGTCGCGCGGCGTGCCCGGCTGCGCCCGCAGCAGCTGCGCGGGCAGGTTGGCGGCAAACGTGCGCGGCGCCTGCTCTTCGAACATGCCGAAGCTGGCGAGCACGCGCAGCACGCGATAGAGCGCGTCCTCGTTCGTGCCCGTTTCCCGCGCCAGCTCCGCCACCGGTTTCGGTCCGGCCGTCAGCCGATCGGGCAGCCCGAGCTCGAGCGCGGCATGTAGCGCGCTGGAGCCCACGTAGCCCCAGGCGATCTGGAATCCGAGCTGCGCGGCGGCTTCGGGTGTCAGCGTTGATGGGGAAGTAGACATGGGGCCGCGATCATACAGTAGGCTTGCCTTCGCCCCGCATGATCAGGCGCGCCGCCTCGCTGCTCGTCATCAACGTTGTGGTCTTCGTCGTTGCGGCGGAAGCGATCGCGCTCGGCGTCTTCGGCTATCAGACCGGCTGGCTCTATTACCTCGATCCCTACCGACCGCAGATCGCCCTCGTGGCGGAACCGGCCGGGGGCCGTCTGACCACGATGGCGTTGCATCCGTACTTCGGGCCGACGCACCAGCCGGGCATCCCGTTCGACTTCCCGCCTGCCCTGGCGCCGCCGCCGGGGTTGCGCAAGGATGCGGCGGTCGCCACCAACAATTTCGGCTTCACGTCGCCGGGCGACTATCCGGTGGCGCGCGCCAACGGTCGTCAGCTCCTCGTCGGCATCTTCGGCGGGTCGGTGGCGGCCTGGTTCTGCCAGGTCGGCGAGACCCGGCTGATGACGGACCTCGCGGCGCTGCCGGCGTACCGCGGCCGCGACATCGTGCCGCTCTGCTTCGCCCACGAAGGCTACAAGCAGCCGCAGCAGCTGCTGATCCTGAGCTATTTCCTGTCGATCGGGCAGGAGTTCGACGTCGTCGTCAACATCGACGGATTCAACGAGGTGGCGCTCTCGCGGCTCAACGACGCGCGCGGGTCGGACATCTCGATGCCGAGCGTCATGCACATGGACCCGCTGACGGCGCTGCTGGACCAGTCGTCGCTCACGACCGAGAAGGTGGAATCGCTGGCGCGTATCCAAGGCTATCGGCGCCGGGTGAACGCGGCCGCGGCACGGGCCAACCGTGCCAGGTCGGCGGCGGTGTACTTCGTGTACGCGCGGCTCCACGCCGCCCTCGACCGCCGCTACCAGGACGAAGTGCGGCGCTTCGAGGCGCTGCCCGCCGCGGCAGGGGGATCGCTGATTCGGGTGACGCCGAAAGTGCGGGCGCGCGAGAGCGGGGCGCTCTGGGAAGACATCGCCAACGGCTGGTTGCGGTCGTCGCGGCTGATGCAGCAGATGCTGGCGGCGCGCGGCGCGCGCTACATCCATCTCCTGCAGCCGAATCAGTACTTCACCACCCGGCCGTTCGCGCCGGGCGAGGCCGAGGTCGCCTTGATCGCCGATTCGCCGTTCAAGCCGGGTGCGGAGCAAGGGTATCCGGCGCTCGAGCGCCTGGTGGCGTCAGGGGCGTTTGCGGGCGTGACGTTCGTGGACGGCGTGCATCTGTTCGACGCCGAGCGCGCGCCGGTCTACATCGACAACTGCTGCCACTACACGCGCCGCGGCTACGAGATCCTCGCCGACGCGGTCGCCGGGGCGCTCCGATGATGTACGTAGTTGCGGGTCTTTAGACCCGCCTGCCACGGGCGCACCTGAAGGTGCGCAACTACGAAACGCACCTGAAGGTGCGCAAACCACGGAATCAATCCGGCGCGAAGGTGGCGGGCGCCGCCTCGAGCGGTGGCTGCCCGGCCTTGTCGAACACGTAATCGCCGAGCACCAGGAAGTCCATGTCGGTGCGCATGAAACACCGGTAGGCGTCGTCGGGCGTGCAGACGATCGGCTCGCCGCGCACGTTGAAGCTCGTGTTCACCAGCACACCGCATCCGGTGTGCGCCTTGAACGCCCGCAGCAGCTCCCAGTAGCGCGGATTGGTGGTGCGGCTCACCGTCTGAATCCGCGCCGAGTAGTCCACGTGCGTCACCGCCGGCAGGTGCGAGCGCTGGAAATACAGGCGCTCGTAGAGCGGCGCCTCCTGCGCCGCCGGCGGCAACGGCCGCTGGTGATCGGCTCGCACCGGCGCCACGAGCAGCATGTAGGGTGACGGCCGATCCAGGTCGAAATGCTCGGCGACGTCCTCTTCGAGCACCGACGGCGCAAACGGCCGGAACCCCTCGCGGAACTTCACTTTCAGGTTCAGCCGCTTCTGCATGTCGGGGTTGCGCGGGTCGCCGAGGATGCTGCGGTTGCCGAGCGCGCGCGGCCCGAACTCCATGCGACCCTGGAACCAGCCGCCGACCTCGCCGGCCGCGAGCCGCGCGGCGATGGTGTCGGCGAGCGCGCTGACGCTGCCGGCGAGCGTCGCCCGCGCGCCATATCTGCGGATCGTGCGTTCGACCTCCAGCGTCGAGAAGTGCGGGCCCAGATAGCTGCCGTTCATCGCGTCGCACGCCGTCGTGGTGCGCGGCTGGCGGCGGTGGATGTGCCACACCGCATACGCCGCACCCACGGCTCCGCCGGCATCGCCGGCCGCGGGCTGAATCCAGATGTCGTCGAACAGCCGGCTCGTGAGCAGCTTGCCGTTGGCGACGCAGTTGAGCGCGACGCCGCCGGCCATCACGAGGCGGCGGCAGCCGGTCGTCTCGCGCGCCGTGCGCGCCAGGCGCAGGACGATCTCCTCGGTGACCAGCTGAATGGCGAGCGCCAGGTCCATGTGCGCCTGCGTGAGCTCGGCGTCCGGCGCGCGTCGCCGCAGGCCGAAGCGGCGCGCCCACTTGGCTTCGTCCACCATGCGCAGGCCGGTGGCGAAGTCGAAGTACGCCATGTTGAGGAGCAGCGATCCGTCGGGCCGGATGTCCACGAGCTCGCGCCGGATGATGTCGGCGAAGGCGCGCACCTGCGTGGAGCCGTCGTGGCCGTACGGCGCCAGGCCCATCAGCTTGTACTCGCCGCTGTTGACGGTGAAGCCCAGGAAATACGTGAAGGCCGAGTAGAGCAGCCCCACCGAGTGCGGGAAGTGCAGCTCGCTCAGGATCTCGATGTCCCGCCCGCGGCCGCGCCCGATCGTGGTCGTGGCCCACTCGCCGACGCCGTCCACGGTCAGGATGGCCGCTTCATCGAACGGCGACGGGTAGAACGCGCTGGCGGCGTGCGACAGGTGGTGCTCGGGGTAGAGGACGCGGTGGCGGGCCTGCCCCAGCTCGCTCAGATGGTCCGCGAGCAGCCGCCGCATGAACAGCTTCTCCTTGATCCACGCCGGCATGGCGGTGACGAAGCTGCTCAGGCCGGAGGGCGCAAAGCCGTGATACGTCTCGAGCAGGCGCTCGAATTTGAGGAACGGCTTGTCGTAGAAGGCGACCGCCGCGAGATCGTCGTAGGCCACGCCGGCTTCGTCGAGCACGTAGCGGCAGGCCTGGATGGGAAACGACGCGTCATGCCGCGTGCGCGAGAAGCGCTCTTCCTGCGCGGCGGCGGCGATCGTGCCGTCGACCAGCAGCGCCGCGGCGCTGTCGTGGTAGTAGGCGGAGATGCCGAGGATCGCCTGACGCGGCACTAGCAGGACACTAAAAGAGCGTGTAGATGAACGGCGCGATTGCCGACCCGCCCGTCAGCACGACCAGCGCGCCAAACCCCACCAGGGCCACGATGACAGGCAGCAGCCAGAACTTCTTGCGCTGGCTCAGGAATCCCCACAGGTCGCGAAGAAACTCCACGGCGTCCTCAGTACGGTTTTTCCAGGTCGTCGGCGACGTAGACGTGATCGCGCGCGTGCATCACCGAGGTGTCGCCGGCTTTGAAGGCGCGCAGCCGCAGGGAATCGTGGCCGAGCAGCCGGCGCACCAGGCCGATGGGCGTGACGACGGCGTAGAACACGATCGCGAGGAGCACCTTCGAGGTCACCGCGCCGAGCGCCTGCGAGAGCCCGAACCACACGACCGATGCCGGCCGGAAGAGCAGCGGCACGGTCATCGCGGCGACGAGGACGACGATGGCCGCGGTGGCAAACCCGTCGCGCCGCGTCGCGGCATGGGCGATGAGGAGCAGCAGCACCAGGGCCAGGCCGGTGTCGCGACTCCGATCGCGCGGGCTGGAGGTGTCGTTCACGCTGCGGCCATCTTAGTGCATCGTCTGCAGCGTGACGAAGAACAGCAGGAACCGGTAGACGAGGACGATGGGAAAGAAGAGAAGGGTCACCGTGAGTGCGCGGGCCGCGGCCACCGGAGCCCGGTCGCCGAATACCCGTCGCAGGGCGACGAACAGATAGGCCGCCAACCCGACGAGGATGATCGAGCTCACCAGATTGTCCCACTGCCGCGCGTCGAGTCGAATGCCGGCCGCGCGCAGCCCCCATGACAGGAGCACGCCCGCCGCCAGCATCCAGGCCAGCGTGAAGGCGAGGAAGTGGATATTGAAGATCAGGTGCTCGAAGAAGAAGCGACGGAATCCGTAGATCGCCGCGGTGGCAAGGGCAAGCAGGGGGATCATCACGAACACCCAGGTCTTGGCCTGCAGCCCCGCCGCCTCGTCGAACGATCGGCGGAACTCTTCCTTCTCGACGCGGCGGGCGGCGACGGCGCTGGCCACCATGGCGCGTTTCATTTCGACGAACGGCGCGTCCTGCTGCTGCACCGAGAGCGGCGTCCGGAAGGTCGTGGGGCCCGCGAAGGCGAACAGGACGTTGACGATGATGAACAGCTGGACGGGCCCGATGTAGCCGCGGCGCCGGCCGTCGAGATAGTCGCGCGTGAGGCGGCCCGGCTGTGTGACCAGGGTGCGGACGGCGCGCAGTGATTTGAAGTCGAAGTGCGTCAGGCTCTCGAGGACGTGCTCGGCGAAATGCGTGATGGAGTAGTCGTGGGCGGTGACCCGCTTCTCTCCACAGGCGCCGCAGAACCTGTGTTCAATGGCGGCGCCGCAGCTCGGGCACCGGACCGGGGGCGGTCCTGACATGCGGCGTAGTCTATTCGACCCGGACCTTGCGCATCCCGGCCGACTGGCCGTTGAAGAACACCTCGACGTCGTATTCGCCCGCCGGCACGCCGCCGGCGTAATCGAGGTGAAACTCGGTGGCGGCCGCGCCGTGATAGGAAACCTTCTTTTCAGGCTCGGACACCACGCGTCCGAGATGGGAGAACTTGGCGCCGATGGTCGCCGAGCCGGTGCCGTCGGTGAGCACTGCCACGTAGATGGTGTCGCTCGGCTTGAACGTGGTGGCGAGCGCGCCGACGCTGTTGTCGGAGTTGAGCGATCGTCCGGTCTGGATGTTGGTGACCTTCAGCGTGCCGACGCCGCATCCGGTCAGGGCAGCGGCCAGCGCAATGCCGGCGCCGAGGCGGGCGAGCGCGCCCGTCATCGGACCGGCGCCGCCAGGCCGTTGCGGTACTGGGCCATCTTGGCCGCAATCGTCCGCTGGCGCATGTCGATGCCGCCGTCGAAGCGGGCGCCCTCCCACATCACCACGCGGTCGGCGCTCAAGCTCCCCTCGACCCGTGACTTCGATCCGAGCTCGATGCGTTCGCTGGCGGTGATGCCGCCCTTGACCTGTCCTTCCACGAGCACACGGCTCCCATGAATCTGCGCGTCGACCGCGCCGGTGGGCGTGATGGTCAACTGAGCGTCACGGACGACGAGATGGCCGTTGAAGCGCCCCTCGATCAGCAGATCTTCACTGCATTCGAGCTCGCCGGTGATGACGAGAGTGCGGCCGAGACGGGTGTGGTCTGACACGTGAGGATCGTTGCCGGGCGGGTCCTGGGACCCGCCCGATCGGTGTGCTCCGCAGTATAGCGGAACCCTTCAGCGCACCGCGACGTGCGGCACGCCATCAGCGAGCTGAGCGGCGCGTTCGGCCAGGCCGATGAACTCGGCCTGGTAGCCGTAGCGGTCGTCGCCGGCATAGCGGCGCGCGCGGTCGATTACCGCGCCGTAGCTGGCGCGGCCCGCGTGCGGCGACCCGCGCAGCAGCATCCCGAACTCGGCCACGGCCGAGGCAAAGCCGAGGTTGCCCGTCATCGGCCGCGGACTGTTCCGCACCGTCTGTGCCACCCGGTCGCTGGTCTGGCCGTCGGGCTGTTTGAAGCGCACCGCCACCGTCATCAGGTCGTTGCCGCGCGCGGCCGCCGTGGTGCGCGGCAGCTGCTGATACTTCAGCGACGTCTGCGGGGCCCCCGGCGTGCGCTCGCCCTTGGGGACGATCTCGTAGAGCGCCGTTACCGAGTGGCCGGCGCCGATGTCGCCGGCGTCCTTGGTGTCGTCGTTGAAGTCCTCGTTCGCCATCACGCGGTTCTCGTAGCCGATCAGGCGGTAGCCGTCCACCGTCAGCGGGTTGAACTCGACCTGGATCTTCACGTCCTTGGCGATAGTCGTGAGCGTGCCGCCGAGCTCGCGCACCAGCACCTTGCGCGCCTCGTGCAGCGAGTCGAGATAGGCGTAGTTGCCGTTGCCCTTGTCGGCCAGCTTCTCCATCGTCGAGTCCTTCAGGTTGCCGGTGCCGACGCCGAGCACCGACAGGAAGACGCCCGACTCGCGCTCCTGCTCGATCAGGCGCACGAGCGCGTCCTGGCTGGTGACGCCGACATTGAAGTCGCCGTCGGTGGCCAGCACCACGCGGTTGACGCCGCCGCGGATGAAGTGCTCGCGGGCAATCCGGTAGGCGAGCTGGATGCCGGCCGCGCCGTTGGTGGAGCCGCCCGGCCGCAGCTCCGCGATCGCGCGGGCAATCGCCGCCTTGTCGGTCCCAGGCGTGGAGGGCAGCACGAGGCCGCTGGCGCCGGCGTAGACGACGATCGCCACGCGGTCGCGCTCGTTCAGGGCGTCCACCAGCATGCGCATCGCGCTCTGCACGAGCGGCAGCTTGTCGGCCGGCATCATCGAGCCGGATACGTCGAGCAGGAATACCAGGTTGCGCGGAGCGGGCTCGCGCGGCGGCAGCTGGCGCCCCTGGATGCCGATGAGCGCCAGCCGGTGCGCCGGGTTCCACGGGCACTCGGAGAGCTCCGTCGTGATGGCGAACGGCTCGTCGCCGTCGGGCGCCGCGTAGGGCAGGCGGAAGTAGTTGACCAGCTCTTCGATGCGAACCGCGCCGGGCTCGGGCAGCCGGCCCTCGTTGAGGAAGCGGCGGACGTTGGCGTAGGAGGCGGTATCGACGTCAACCGAGAACGTCGAGAGCGGATCGCTGCTGACATGCCGGAAGCCGTTTTCGTCGAGGTGCTCGTAGGCTTCGGTGTTGGGGTGCCCGCTGGCGCGGCGATAGGCTTCCTGCCGGAGCGGTGGCTGCGGCGCCGCCGGCGCGAAAGTCGCGATTCCACCCGCCGCGTTTGCCAAGAGCTTGCCGTCCGATCGGCGGGCCTGACGGGCGCTGCTCTGCGTGTCCACGGCGGGTGTTTCTCCCGTCACCGCCACCGTCTCGGCGAGGGAGCCGACGCCCAGCTCCAGGGCGACGCGGGCAAGGCCTCGCGCAACGACCCGCGCGCGGGCGGTCGTGACCGCGAATCCCGTCAAGGTAGCCGTGACGGTGTAGTCGCCGGGAATGAGATTGTTGATGCGGAATGCGCCGCGCACGTCGGTCACTGCGCTGGCGACCATGGGCCCGGAGGCTTCGACCGTGACCCCCGGCAGCGGCGCGCCGGACACGTCCTTGATCGTTCCCCCGAGCGAGCCGCGCTCCGATTGCGCGGCGTGGCCCCAGACGAATGCAGCGACGACGAACACGACGACGACCAACTTGCCAATGCGAGCACGCATGGCTTTCCTCCTTCGACAGGTTGGTCGTCGGGTCACCCGGCGAGCGTGTTGCCCGGCGGATGAGCAAGGCTCGTGCCCCGGAGCGGCCTCGGGTTGGCCGCGCGCCCCGCGCAGGACACGGCGAACAGCGGGCGCGGCGCCTGCAATCCCATGGATCGTGAGACCACGGCGCCGGATCCGCGAACCGACGACGAAGCGGGCCAATCCCACTTCGGTATACTGAACGTTCGCACCCGCCGGTTCTTGCATGGCCGTCGGATCCTGCCCGCCGGAGTGGTGAAACTGGCAGACGCGCCGGACTCAAAATCCGGTGACCGCAAGGTCGTGGGGGTTCGATTCCCCCCTCCGGCACCAATTGCTCCCTTCGCACCAATTGGTGCCGGAGGGGGGAATTCCTATCTCTTTGCCTCGCCGCTCACGCGGCTCGGCGGACTACTCGCGGTGGCCCATCAGATTCGCCGTGCGCCTCCATTGGTGCCGGAGGGGGGAATTCCCTCTCTTTGCCTCGCCGCTCACGCGGCTCGGCGGACTACTCGCGGTGGCCCATCAGATTCGCCGTGCGCCTCCATTGGTGCCGGAGGGGGGAATTCCCTCTCTTTGCCTCGC
>Ga0070670_100000577_pt1 | contig 28993 bp, 24 predicted proteins | sample KBSS63metaG_FD_64665 | JGI IMG/M metagenome (GOLD analysis project Ga0070670, IMG submission 64665) | Switchgrass rhizosphere microbial communities from Kellogg Biological Station, Michigan, USA - KBS S6-3 metaG | ecosystem: Host-associated > Plants > Roots > Rhizosphere > Soil ... | reverse complement strand
GCGCTGCGATCTGCTTGGTGCTCAGGGCGGAAACTTCCGTCGTCGTCAGGGCAGAGAGCTGGTCGGAGGTCAGGGCGCCGACCTGGGCGGTGGTGAGTGCACCGATCTGGGTGCTGGAGAGAAGAGCGATGTCACCGGTGGACAAAGCCACGATCTGCTTGGTCGAGAGAGCGGCGATCTGCGTGCTCTTCAGGCCAGGCGTCTGGTCTGTCGTCAGGGCTGCGATCTGGTCGGTCGAGAGAGCCGCGATCTGGCCGCTCGTCAGGGCACCGATCTTGTCGGAGGTGAGGAGAGCAAGATTGCCGCTGGAGAGACCGGCGAGAGCCTTGGTGGTGATGGCAGCAAGTGCGCCGCTGGAGAGGGCGAGGATGTTGTCAGAAGAGAGAGCCGCGATGTCGTTCGAGTCGAGAGCGGCAATCTGCTTTGTGCTGAGGGCGGCGACTTCGGTCGTCGTCAGGGCCTCAAGCTGTTCAGAGGTCAGGGCGCCGACCTGGGCTGTCGTCATCGCGGCAATCTGGCCGGTCGAGAGCAGGGCGACGTCATCGGTGGTCAGCGCCGAGATCTTCGTGCCGAGGGCTGCGATCTGCCCGTAAGTCAGCGCGACGGCGTTGCTGGTGGTGAGATCGGCGACCTGCTGGGTTGTCAGGGCGGCGATGGCGGTCGAGCTCAGTCCGGCTTCCTGCACGGAGGAGAGGATGCCGAGCTGGGCGGCGCTCAAGCCGACCACCGCTGCAGCCGAGATGCTGCTGAGCTGGGTCGAGCTGAAGGCCTGCATGTCCTCGGTGGTCACGGCGGCGAGCTGGGAGGAGCTCAGAGCCTTGATCTGGGTCGAGTTCAGCGCTGCGATGTCGGTGGTCTTGAGCTTGGAGATGGTGTCTGTCGAAAGATTCTGGATCTGCGTCGCAGACAAGGAAGAGATGATGGAAGTCATGGAAACGTGCCCCTCGGGTTAACGGAATGCAAGACATCATTCTCCCGGAGCCGGCAGCACGGTCGTTCGCCATCATCGGCATCGACCGTCCAGGACTGGTAGGAGAAAAGAATGTTACGCAGAACATGGCTCGTATGAGCCAACACGTTAGGAGAGCATCATGCGTCAAAGGCCGTTACAGCCCTGATCCCCACGCCACGGACAAAATCGCTTCGCCTAAGCAAGGCAGCGCTTTGCCGAAATCTGTCTTCAGACCATCTGCGACACTGATTCTTCATTAGCAATGGCGCGATGTACAAGTGTGTAGGGGAAAAGTTGTAAATTTTCATTTAACGGAAAATCTTCGTGGGCCCGGTTGCTGCGATTTTCTCCAGCAATCGAGAACCGCCTGGGTTCTGCGACCAATACTCAATGATGAAAAATGATTCCAGATGTTTAGCTGCTATTGTTTATAGTTGATTATAGCCAGTTGCTACTGCGTGTATCACTATTGCTTGCAACTGCAATTCAGCATCGAGAGCTTTTCGCTAGTCGAGCGTTGTCACAGCATTAATAAAATCAGCAGAGATGGAAGCCAGCGGGCTGAAATTCACGGGCATCGAAGGTTTGGGCGCCGTTTGGCTTGGCGGCGAAAGGTCAAGCCGGGCGAGTCCGCGCTGTTGGCAAGATCTTGGACGGCAGCGCGCAAGCGAAGCACAATCACGCAATGGCCAAAATGACAAAGGGCTCAGCGATTTCTCGCTAAGCCCTTGAAAAAGGATGGTGGGCGTAACAGGGATTGAACCTGTGACCCCTACGATGTCAACGTAGTGCTCTCCCGCTGAGCTATACGCCCATCCGATGTCGGCGCATAAATCAAAAAACCCTGGGGCCGTCAATGGCCTTTTTAAAGTTTTATGACCGCGCCGACGAGATCGCCTATGCGGCAAGGAGTTTATTCACTTCGTCCACAAGCTCGCGCAGGTGAAAAGGCTTCGAAAGGACCTTGGCGTCCTTCGGTGCCTTCGAATCGGGGTTCAGCGCAACGGCTGCAAAGCCGGTGATGAACATTACCTTGAGGTCGGGATCGAGTTCGGTGGCGCGGCGCGCCAGCTCGATGCCGTCCATCTCCGGCATGACGATATCGGTCAAGAGCAGCGAAAAGGGCTCTTCGCGCAACCGGTCATAGGCGCTTGCGCCATTGTCGAAGGACGACACCTTGTATCCGGCCTTTTCAAGCGCCTTCACCAGGAACCGACGCATGTCGTTGTCGTCTTCTGCAAGCAAAATTTTCTGAGTCATTACTGGACCGTCAATCACTGTCATCTCTCGCGGCTAATCAGCCGTCCATCTTAGCCGTGCGCCGTAAACAAGCCATGAATGCGGTGTCGACGGTCATATTGAAGTTCATACATAGTATGGACTTGGGGGTGAGCAACTGGCAACATACACATGCGACAAGTTGTTGACATGGTAAAGACGTGGATGCCCGCAGACATTGGAAGTTTCGAGATTTTCGAGATACTGGAGCCGGTGTCGCAAAGCATCCCCTTTGTCTATTCGTCGCCCCACAGCGGCCGCATCTATCCGCCTGAATTCATAGCCCAATCTCGACTTCGTGGCGCAGCCATCCGGCGTTCCGAGGATCATTATGTCGATGAATTGTTCTCGGCCGCGAGCGATCTGGGCGCGCCTTTGCTGCTGGCCAATTTTCCGCGCGCCTATATCGACGTTAACCGGGAGCCCTATGAGCTCGATCCGCGCATGTTCGATGGGGCGTTGCCGTCTTATGCGAATATCAATTCGGTGCGAGTCGCCGGCGGCCTGGGCACGATTCCGCGAATCGTTGCCGAGAATATGGAAATCTATGCCAGCCGCGTCCCGGTCGCCGATGCGCTGCAGCGGATCGAGACGATTTACAAACCCTATCATGCCGCATTGCGCCGGCTGATGGCCCGCACCCATCTTCAGTTCGGCTTCGGCGTGCTGATGGACTGTCACTCCATGCCGGGCAATATCCGGATCCCCGGCAGTCATGTGCGGCCGGACTTCATCATCGGCGATCGCTACGGCGCCAGCGCGTCTGCCGATCTTTCGGATGCGGCGATGGATATTCTCGATGGCCTCGGTTTCCACGCCGTGCGCAACAAGCCCTATGCAGGCGGCTTCATTACCGAGCATTACGGCCGTCCGTCACGCGGGCTGCATGCGCTGCAGGTCGAGGTCAATCGCGCGCTCTACGTCGATGAGGCAACCTTGGAAAAACGGGCCGATTTCGGCCTGATGACGGCTGCCATCACATCGTTCATGCGGCAGATGGCGGATCATGTCGCCAAGTACGGGCAGGACCGGGCGCTCGCCGCAGAATAGCGGCTTCGCATACCCCCAAAACGTCGAAAAAAAACCGCCCGAAGGCGGCTGAGTCTAGGGAGGAAACACCCAAGAAGGGCATCTACAGTCAGAAGACTGTAGGCCGAAACTAATATCGCAATGCACAAACGTCAAGCAGATTTTTCGGCTGCCTATAAAACGGGCTTTCTCTTCAGGTCTTTTTCTGCGTTTGCATTAGCTGTTTTCGTGGCTATGAAAGCCTGTCTCCATTCGATTGGATTTAGCCATGCTCCCAGACCGCAGCTTTTTCTTCCAGTTGGCCGAAGCAGCCAAGGCCGAAACCCTGCCGAGATTCCGCGCCGGGATCGACGTCGTCAACAAGGAAACGGTTGGCTTCGATCCCGTGACCGAGGGTGACCGGGCGGCGGAAGCGGCGATTCGCGCGTTGATCACAGAGCGATTTCCCGACCACGGCATCCTCGGCGAAGAGCACGGCAATATCGGCCTCGACCGCGAATATATCTGGGTGATCGACCCGATCGACGGTACCCGCGCCTTTATCTCGGGGGTGCCTGTCTGGGGGACGTTGATCGGGCTTTATCGAAACGGTCGGGCGGTGATGGGGCTGATCGACCAGCCGTTTACCGGCGAGCGCTATTTCGCCGACGGGCAATCGTCGCACTATACAGGCCCCGGCGGCGACAGGACGCTCAAGGTGCGCGATTGCGGCAGTCTGTCGAAGGCCATCCTGTTCACCACGTCGCCGCATCTGTTTGCCGGCGAGGAGATGACGAAATACCGCGAGATCGAAGAGCAGGTGCGGCTGTTTCGCTACGGCACCGACTGCTATGCCTATGCGCTTCTCGCAGCCGGCCATGTCGATCTCGTAGTCGAAAACGTGCTGAAGCCCTATGATGTCGGCGGCATCATCCCTGTCATCGAGCAGGCTGGTGGCATCATCACCACCTGGGACGGCGGTCGGCCGGAGCAGGGCGGCTCGATCATCGCCGCCGGCAGCCGCGCCGTGCACGAGCAGGCACTGGCGATCCTTTCGCGCTAGACTGCCCGTTGGCCTGTCAGAGGCCGGCGCCGACCATCTCGTCGCTGGCCTCGGCGTCGCTGCCGGGGATGAAGGCGTGGATGGCAGCCATGGCGGCGCCGCGATAGACATCCTTCTCCTGAAAGACCTCGTGCCTCGCACCCGCAATCGGAACCAGTTGGGCGGCGCGGAACGACCGCGACAGACGCTCCTGCTCTGCAAAGGGAATGATGCCGTCGCGGGTGGGGGCAAGCAGCAGCGTCGGAATGGCGATCGAGAACAGATGGTCCGGCTGCGACACCCGGTCGATTGTCAAAAACGCCTGCTGTAGCCAACGGGCCGAAGGCGGCCCCAGCGCCAGATCGGGACGGGCGGCAGCGATTGCCCGATTACGCTCAAAGCGCGTTTCGTCCGATGTCAGGAGATTGGTGGAAAACGGCCGCTCCTTGAACTTTCGATTGAGCGAAAAGGCGCCGAGGCCGATGGCGCAGAATGCATTGGCCAGCAGGCGAATGGTGCGCGGCGAGGCACCCTGGCCGGTAAGGCCGACGAAAGGCGCCGTCAGCACCATACGCTCGATGCGGCCGTTCAGCCTTGGAGCCGCCGATAACGCAATCAGCGCGCCGGTCGAATGGGCGACGAGATAGAAGGGCAGGCGGGTATCGGGCAGGACGACCTGTTCCAGGAAATCCTCGAGGTCGCGCTCGTAATCGGAAAACTGCCGCACATGGCCACGGTTCGGATGACGGAGCAGCCGACCGGAGCCGCCTTGGCCGCGCAGGTCGAAGGTGGCGACCCAGAGGCCCCTCTCGGTCAGCTCGCGGATTGTCTCGAAATATTTCTCGATGAATTCGTTGCGCCCGTGCATGAGCACGACGGTGCCCCGGGTGACGGGCTGGCTGCTGCGGAAGATGGCATAGCGCAGCTTGTGGCCGTCATGGGTGGTGAAATATCCCTCTGTCCGGTTCTCGGGGACGGGATTGTCGGGTGTCGAAAAGAGAATGGAATCCGTCACGACGTCAGGCCTCGCTTGATCCGCGCATCATAGCCGAAGGATGCCGCATAAGTATAACCGTCGAGCAGAAAAAATAGCCGGCCAGGCGGAAATCGAGGGATCCGCTGGCCGGCCGAGCTGACTGAAGACGAAGGGACGATACACTCCAGTCACGGACAGTCATCCGATGAGATCTGTCTAATGGCGACGGGCTGAACGGATGCCGAACCGGCCGTTCATCCGGGGTTCAGCGGTTTCAGCCGCAGCAATGATACAGCTCTTGAACTCGCCAAACGCCGTTCCCATCTTCATTTCACGGACGCCGAAAGGGTCCGTCGAACAGTCCCAGGGCCGCCAGAACGGGGCCTCCGGGGCACATGAACCGCAATCGTCGCTCACAGGAGGACACCATGCGTCACGTTGATTTTTCTCCCCTTTATCGCTCCACCGTCGGTTTCGACCGCCTGTTCACCATGCTCGACACCCTGTCGCAGCCGGACCAGGCGCAGACCTACCCGCCCTACAACATCGAACGCACCGGTGAGGCGACCTACCGCATCACCATGGCGGTTGCCGGCTTCGATGAAACGGAACTCAGCCTCGAGGCCCACGCCCATGTGCTGACCGTCAAGGGCGAGAAGAGCGATGACATTACTGAGGGCAGCGAATATCTCTATCGCGGCATCGCCAAGCGGGCTTTCGAGCGCCGCTTCCAGCTTGCCGACCATGTCGAGGTCCAGTCGGCCTCGCTGAAGAACGGCCTGCTGCACATCGATTTGCTGCGCAACATTCCGGAAGCGATGAAGCCGCGCAAGATCGCCATTGCCGCCGAGCCCGTCGAAGCGCCGAAGTCGATCGAAGCGCATATCAACTAAGCGTTCCGCACTTTCATCGGGAAGGCGGCGTCCGATCGGGCGCCGCCTTTTTCGTGTCTGGTGGTGCTGGGTTGCCGGGTCAGGCGGGCGTCGTTGCGTCGGCGGCATCCTGCAGGCGCCTAGCCTCTTCTTCCTTCCGCGCGGTGGCGCGATTCGCTGCGTCGGCGTATTTCTGGGCGATGACGGCGCAGGCCATCAGCTGGATCTGGTGGAACAGCATCAGCGGTAGAACGATGGCGCCGATCGGCGAGCCGGCGAAGATGACGCTCGCCATGGGGACGCCGCTGGCCAGGCTCTTCTTCGAGCCGCAGAAGGTGATGGTGATCTCGTCGGCGCGCGAGAAGCCGAGCAGCCGGCTGCCGAACATGGTGATGCAGAGGACGACGGCGAGAAGCAGCATGTTGGCGATGATGACGGTGAGGATGTCGCCGATAGAGAAGGTGTGCCAGAGGCCTTCGATGACAGCCGCGCTGAAGGCCGAGTAGACGACCATCAGGATCGAGCCGCGGTCGACCGGCATCAGGATCTTCTTCTTGGCGCGGATCCAGTCACCGATCCAGGGCTGCAGCAGCTGGCCGAGGATGAAGGGCGCCAGCAGCTGCAGGGCGATCTGTTGCAGCACGGTCCAGGAGAACCCACCACCACCGTGACCGCCGACCGTAAACAGCAGGCCGACCAGCAGGGGCGTCAAGAACATGCCGAAGATGTTGGAGGCGGACGCGGCACAGATGGCGGCGGGCACGTTGCCGCCGGCAATCGAGGTGAAGGCAATCGACGACTGCACCGTCGACGGCAGCACGGTGAGGAAGAGAATCCCGGTGTAGAGCGTCTGCGGCAGGATCTCCGGAACCAGGAAGCCCATCGCGAGGCCCAGCAGCGGGAAGATGACGAAGCTCGTCAGCAGGATCACTATATGCAGGCGCCAGTGGAGCGCCCCGGCAATGACGACATCGCGCGACAGGCGGGCGCCATGCAGGAAGAACAGCAGGCCGATGGCAATATTGGTGGCAATGCTGAAATAGCCGGCCGCAACGCCGTGGACGGGAAAGACAGACGCCGTCAGCACAGTCAGTACCAGCAGCATGGTGAAGGTATCAGGCAAAAATCGGCGCATCGGGCCAGTCCTAAATCATCTATGGGGTCAGCAACACTTGCCTTATCGCGATATGCGATGCAAGAAATAACAGTTATCGTAAAACAGGATCATCGCCGTGCTGGATCTGGTGCAATTGCAGAGCTTCGTGACCGTCGGGCAGATGGGCAGCTTCACGCTGGCGGCCGAGCGTCTCGGGCTCGGCCAGTCCACCGTCAGCCAGCACATCCAGCGGCTTGAGAGTGCTGTCGGTCGCAAGCTGCTGGCCCGCGACACCCATCGCGTCGTGCTGACCGGCGATGGTGAGGCGCTGCTTGGCCATGCCCGCACATTGCTGTCGATCGAGGGGGAGATGCGCTCGATGTTTGCCGACAACAGCCTGCGCGGCAGTCTGCGTCTTGGCGTGTCGGAGGATTTCGTCACCAGCCAGTTGCCCGACGTTCTCGAGGAGTTCGTCCGGCTGCATCCGTCTGTCGACCTGGAGCTCACGGTGGCGTTGAGCGGCGCCCTCTACGAGATGCAGGACAACGGGGCGCTGGATCTGGTGCTCGCCAAGCGCCGTCTCGGAGATACGCGTGGCACGCTGGTCTATCGCGAGCCGCTGATCTGGCTGGCCCGTGATCCCGCAAGGATCAGGGCCTCGAGTGCGCCGCTGCCGCTGATCGCTTTTCCGGCGCCGAGCGTTACCCGTGCCGTGGCGCTGGAAGCGCTGCGCCGCCAGCAGGTGCCCTGGCGGATCGTCTGCACCTGCGGCAGCCTGAGCGGCCTCACAGCGGCGGCGCGCGCCGGCATGGGCGTGCTCGTCCAGCCGCGCAGCATGGCACCCTCAGGCCTCCACGAAATCGCCCCCGGCTGGCTGCCGGTGCTGGAAGACGTGGAATTCGTGCTCGTGCCGCGCAAGGGCGCGGACCAGATGGTGGTCAAGGCGCTGTCGGACGATATTTTGGCCAAAGTGCGGAATTTGCGGGCTGGTTGAGCTGGGGCAGCACGTTCGACAGGGAAGCGCGCTGTCGGCGGTGCTATTTCTGCCCCGTCCGTTCCAACGAAGCAGCTGCGCGTAGCGTTGCCTGCAGTCTTCGTTCGATAAATGCAGCGTTCTTGGCCTTCACGGCGGCGACAAGTTCGGTCGGCGCCGAACGCGGCGAGCCGACGTCGAAGGGCGGCTGTGGATCGTACTCCATCTGCAACTGGATCTCTTTTGCGACCGCGGGACCGAAAAGCTCGGCCACCACTTCCAGGGCAAAGTCGATGCCTGAAGTGACGCCGGCGCCGGTGATGCGGTTGCGATCGCGGACGACGCGTTCGGCCACGGGCGCGACGCCCAGCAGGGCAAGCTGGTCTATCGAAGACCAGTGCGACGTCGCGCGGTATCCGTCGAGCAAGCCTGCCGCCGCCAGCACCAGAGAGCCGGTGCAGACGGACGTCACCAGCCGACAGGCCGGCGCAATTCGACGCAGGAACTCCAGCGTCACCTCATCATCCATCAGCTCGATCTGCCCTGGACCGCCCGGCACGCAGAGGACGTCGAGATGGGCGCACGCGTCGAAGGTCTCCGATGGCACTATCTTCATGCCGCGCGCGGCAGATACCGGATCGAGGGTCTTCCAGAGATAGACGACCTCGGCGCCCGGCATGAAGCTGAACACCTCGGCGGGTCCAGTCAGGTCCAACTGGGTGAGATTCGGGAAGAGCACCATCCCTATACGCATTTTCTCAGCACTCATGGCATCTTCCCGTACCGCATTTCCATCACCCAAGGCAGGCCAGGAGGTCGTCGACGTCGGTGTCGCTCGTGGCGAAGCTGGTGACCAGGCGAATCAGGCCTTCGTCGGCGCTGACCAGATGTTTCGCACTGTCGGCGACGGGCCAGTCGTAGAACTGGGCGCCGCCTTCGCGTGCCTTTTCGATGGCCGTCTTGGCGACGACGGCAAAGACCTCGTTCGAGGTCGTCGACCAGGCGAGCCTAGCGCCGGCGGTGTGCGCGATGCCGGACCGCAGCCGGTCGGCCATCGCATTGGCGTGGCGGGCAAGATCGAGCCACAGGTCGTCCTGCAGGTAGGCCTCGAACTGGGCTGCGATGAAGCGGGACTTGGAGAACAGCTGGGCGGTGCGCTTGCGCAGGAAGGCAAAATCCTTGGCGAGATCGGGATCGAAGAAGACGATGGCTTCGGCGCACCAGCAGCCGTTCTTGGTGCCGCCGAAGGAGAGCACGTCTACGCCGCGTTTCCAGGTCATCTCGGCCGGCGAGCAGCCGAGCGATACCAGTGCATTGGCAAAGCGCGCGCCGTCCATGTGCAGCGGCAGGCCGCTGGCCTTGGCGATGTCGGAAATGGCGGAGATCTCATCGAGACTGTAGATGGTGCCGACCTCGGTCGCCTGGGTCATGCTGACGGCGGCGGCGCGACCGTGGTGGACGGCGTCCTGCGGATAGCGACCGATGCGCTCGACGAGGTTTTCGGGCAGCATCTTGCCCTCGGGGCCATCGACGCCGACCATGCGCATGCCGGAGAAAAAGTCGGGTGCGCCGCATTCGTCCTCGATGATGTGCGCCTCGGTGTGGCAGAAGGTCAGGCCGCCGGGACGGGCGATGCTGGCCAGCGACAGGGAGTTGGCGGCGGTGCCGGTGGCAACGAAGAAGACCGCGACCTCGCGCTCGAAAATCTCGTTGAACCGCACCTCGATCGCCTTGTCGAGCGCGCTCGTGCCATAGGCGGCGGCAAAGCGGGTCGATTCCTTCGACAAGCGCTCGTTGACGGAAGGGTGGGCACCGGCCCAGTTGTCGGAAGCAAAGAACATGTGAAATCTACCGCAGATGGAGGAAGGACTGGAAGGCGTTTGCCCGAGATTAAGGGATTGGCCGGAGGGATCAATCGTAGTGCCGCGATGCACCCTCAACTAGCGACACTACGCAATCAAGGCGACAAATTTCATTTTTAAAGGAAATTTTCTTTCGTCAAAATAGCGCCTGCGGCAATCTTACGCCGATTTTTTCGCTTTCAGCTCTTGCTAACCTTTTTGCTTTCTGGCATAGAACTGATGAAATAGGACAGGGTTGCTGTCCTATCTCGGTCTTTAGGGCCGCAACGCACCAAAAATCCTAGCGAAGCTCGGATTTGACGTTATAGTTTTCATACCGCACATCTTTCTCGATGGTGCGGCCAGAACTGTGACCGGTGGGAACGCTGACGAACTGCTGCCTCCTGGGCAATGTCTGCGGCCGGATCTTTTAACATGCAACAGCGCTGTCGCGCGGCGTCCATATAGTGGGCGCGCGGGACGAAGGGACGCCCGCGGCGCGGGGTTGTGAGGAGAACGACGATGACGAACGAAACGCCATCCATGCCCATGGTTCAGACCGCAGCCGTTACGGCTGAAGCCGCGGTCACCAAGGCCAAATTCGTGTCCGGTCTTCCGCGCAAACAGGGCCTCTATGATCCGCGCAACGAGCACGATGCCTGCGGCGTCGGCTTCGTCGCCCATATGAAGGGCGTCAAGTCGCACCAGATCGTCAAGGACGGCCTGTTCATCCTCGAAAACCTGACGCATCGCGGTGCCGTCGGCGCCGATCCGCTGATGGGCGATGGTGCCGGCATCCTGGTGCAGATTCCAGACCGCTTCTTCCGTGAGGAAATGGCGCTGCAGGGCGTGACGCTGCCGGCCGCCGGCGAATATGGGGTCGGACATTTCTTCCTGCCCCGGGACGAGACCCTGATCGCCCATTTCAGGAAGACTGTGCAGGACGTTATCGCCGAGGAAGGCCAGGTGCTGCTCGGCTTCCGCGACGTGCCGGTCGACAATTCGTCGCTGTCGAAGGCCGAGCATATCGCCGCCACGGAACCGCACCATGTGCAGGTGTTCATCGGCGCTGGCCGCGATGCTGCCAGCCACGACGAGTTCGAGCGCCGGCTGTTCACGCTGCGCAAGGTCATCTCCAACCGCATCTACGCGGAGTATGAAGGCGAGGAGAGCGGCTTCTATCCGGTATCGCTGTCGTCGAAGACCATCGTCTACAAGGGCATGTTCCTCGCCTACCAGGTCGGCGCTTACTACAAGGACCTCGCCGATCCGCGCTTCGAATCGGCTGTCGCCCTCGTGCACCAGCGCTTCTCGACCAACACGTTCCCGTCGTGGAAGCTCGCCCATCCCTACCGGATGGTCGCGCACAACGGCGAGATCAACACGCTGCGCTCCAACGTCAACTGGATGGCGGCCCGCCAGGCTTCCGTGTCGTCGCCGCTGTTCGGCGATGACATCTCCAAGCTGTGGCCGATCTCTTATGAAGGCCAGTCCGACACCGCCTGCTTCGACAACGCGCTCGAGTTCCTGCTTCGCGGCGGCTATTCGATGGCGCATGCCGTGATGATGCTGATCCCGGAGGCCTGGGCCGGCAACCAGTCGATGGCGCCGGATCGCAAGGCATTCTACGAATATCATGCCGCCCTGATGGAGCCCTGGGACGGCCCCGCTGCCGTTGCCTTCACCGATGGCACACAGATCGGCGCAACCCTCGACCGCAACGGCCTGCGGCCCGCACGCTATCTCGTCACCAACGACGACCGCGTCATCATGGCGTCGGAAGCCGGCGTGCTGCCGGTGCCGGAAGAGAACATCATCCAGAAGTGGCGACTGCAGCCGGGCAAGATGCTGCTGATCGACATGGACAAGGGCCGCATCGTCTCCGACGACGAAGTGAAGTCCGAGCTTTCGACCAAGCATCCCTATCGCAAGTGGCTCGACCGCACACAGCTCATCCTCGAGGAGCTGAAGCCTGTCGAACCGCGGGCGCTGCGCCGCGACGTGTCCCTGCTCGATCGCCAGCAGGCGTTCGGCTATACGCTGGAAGACACCAAGATCCTGATGTCGCCGATGGCGACGACAGGCCAGGAAGCGATCGGCTCGATGGGCACGGACACGCCGATCTCGGCAATGTCCTCGAAGTCGAAGCTGCTCTACACCTATTTCAAGCAGAACTTCGCCCAGGTCACCAACCCGCCGATCGATCCGATCCGCGAGGAGCTGGTGATGAGCCTCGTGTCCTTCATCGGACCGCGGCCGAACCTGCTCGACCACGAGGGCGCTGCCAAGGCCAAGCGCCTGGAAGTCCGCCAACCGATCCTCACCAACGGCGATCTCGAAAAGATCCGCTCGATCGGCCACACGGAAGACCGTTTCGACACCAAGACACTCGACTTCACCTATGATGTCGAGCGCGGCGCCGACGGCATGGAAGACATGCTCGAGCGGCTGTGCGAGCGCGCCGAGGCAGCCGTCAAGGGCGGTTACAACATCATCGTCCTTTCCGACCGGCAGATGGGCCCGGACCGCATCGCCATTCCGGCGCTGCTGGCAACGGCTGCCGTCCACCATCACCTGATCCGCAAGGGTCTGCGCACGTCGGTCGGCCTCGTCGTCGAAACCGGCGAGCCGCGCGAGATCCATCACTTCTGCCTGCTCGCCGGCTACGGTGCCGAGGCGATCAACCCCTATCTCGCCTTCGACACATTGCTCGACATGCACTCCAAGGGCGAATTCCCGAAGGAGGTCGATGCCAGCGAAATCGTCACCCGCTTCATCAAGGCGGTCGGCAAGGGCATCCTCAAGGTCATGTCGAAGATGGGCATCTCGACCTACCAGTCCTACTGCGGCGGGCAGATTTTCGACGCCATCGGACTGCAGCAGACGCTCGTCGACAAGTATTTCTTCGGCACTGCGACGATGATCGAAGGCGTCGGCCTCGAGGCCATTGCCGAGGAAACCGTCGCGCGCCACAGCGCCGCCTTCGGCAAGGACCCGATCCTGGCGACGACGCTCGATATCGGCGGCGAATATGCCTACCGCATGCGCGGCGAAGCCCATGCCTGGACCCCGGATGCGATTGCCTCGCTGCAGCATGCCGTGCGCGGCAATGCCGAGGATCGCTATCGCGAGTTCGCCGAGATGGTCAACCAGTCCGACCTCAGGATGAACACCATCCGCGGCCTGTTCACCATCAAGGGTGCGGAAGCCCTCGGCCGCGAACCGATCTCGATCGATCAGGTCGAACCGGCCATCGATATCGTCAAGCGTTTCTCGACCGGCGCCATGTCGTTCGGCTCGATTTCGCGCGAGGCGCATACGACGCTCGCCATCGCCATGAACCGGATCGGCGGCAAGTCGAACACCGGGGAAGGCGGCGAGGAGAGCGACCGCTATTTCCCGCTGCGCGACGGCTCCCCGAACCCGGAGCGCTCGGCCATCAAGCAGATCGCTTCCGGCCGCTTCGGAGTCACGGCGGAGTATCTGGTCAATGCCGACATGCTGCAGATCAAGGTGGCCCAGGGCGCCAAGCCCGGCGAGGGCGGCCAGTTGCCCGGCCACAAGGTGGATGCGACGGTTGCCAAGACCCGGCACTCCACGCCCGGCGTCGGCCTGATCTCGCCGCCGCCGCACCATGACATCTACTCGATCGAAGATCTGGCGCAGCTGATCTACGACCTGAAGAACGTCAACCCGGAAGCCGATGTCTCGGTCAAGCTGGTGTCTGAAGTCGGCGTCGGCACGGTTGCCGCCGGCGTTGCCAAGGCCCGCGCCGACCACATCACCATCTCCGGCTTCGACGGGGGCACCGGCGCATCGCCGCTGACCTCGCTGAAGCATGCCGGCTCCCCTTGGGAAATCGGCCTCGCCGAAACCCAGCAGACCCTGGTGCTGAACGGGCTGCGCTCGCGCGTCGCCCTGCAGGTCGATGGCGGCCTGAAGACCGGCCGCGACGTCATCGTCGGAGCACTGCTCGGCGCCGACGAGTTCGGCTTTGCCACCGCGCCGCTGATTGCGGCCGGCTGCATCATGATGCGCAAGTGCCACCTCAACACCTGTCCGGTGGGCGTGGCCACGCAGGACCCGGTTCTGCGCAAGCGCTTCAAGGGTGCTCCGGAGCATGTCATCAACTACTTCTTCTTCGTCGCCGAGGAAGTCCGCGAAATCCTCGCCTCGCTCGGCGTCTCCAAGCTCGATGAGATCATCGGCGCTTCGGAACTGCTCGAGAAGAACGAGATGCTGGCCCACTGGAAGTCCGAGGGCCTCGATTTCTCGCGCATCTTCCACAAGGTCGACGCGCCGAAGGAGGCCACCTATTGGACGGCCCGCCAGAAGCACCCGATCGACGACATCCTCGATCGCCAGTTGATCGAGCAGGCCATGCCGGCACTGACCTCGAAGACGCCTGTCGCCTTCGAGGTCGGCATCAAGAACGTCGACCGTTCGGCGGGTGCCATGCTGTCCGGCGAAGTCGCCAAGCGCTATCGCCACAAGGGGCTCAAGGACGATACGATCAGCGTCACGCTGCGCGGCACGGCCGGCCAGTCCTTCGGCGCGTTCCTGGCGCACGGAGTCACCTTCAACCTGATCGGTGACGGCAACGACTATGTCGGCAAGGGCCTGTCGGGCGGCCGCATCATCATCCGTCCGCCGGAAAACTCGCAGATCATCGCCGAGGAATCGATCATCGTCGGCAACACGGTGCTCTACGGCGCCACCGAAGGCGAATGCTATTTCCGCGGCATCGCCGGCGAGCGGTTCGCCGTACGCAACTCCGGGGCAATCGCCGTCGTCGAAGGCGTCGGTGACCATGGCTGCGAATACATGACCGGCGGTGTCGTCGTCGTGCTCGGTGAAACCGGCCGTAACTTCGCAGCCGGCATGTCGGGCGGTGTTGCCTACGTGCTCGACCAGACCGGCGATTTCGCCAAGCGCTGCAACATGGCGATGGTCGAGCTCGAGCCGGTTCCGGAAGAGGACGACATGCTCGAAAAGCTGCACCATCACGGTGGCGACCTCATGCACAAGGGCCGCGTCGACGTATCCGGCGACATGACCCGCCATGACGAGGAGCGGCTCTACCAGCTGATCTCCAACCACCTGCACTACACCGGCTCCACCCGCGCCAAGCTGATCCTCGACAACTGGACGGAATATCGTCCGAAGTTCCGCAAGGTGATGCCGGTCGAATACCGCCGGGCGCTGGAGGAGATGGAGCGCAGCCGGATGGGTGTCGCGGCGGAGTGATTGTTGCGTGCTGCGCCATGTGGTATGACGGTGTCATATTACAAATTTGAGGAGTAAGCGGATGCCAGCTTTTGGAGAAAGAGAAGTCAGCATATTCCGCAATGGACGCAGTCGCGCAGTGCGCATACCGGCAGATTTTGATGTCAACGGTGAGAGCCTGCTGATCTCACAGGATCACAACGGCGTCATTTATTTGCGCCCGAAGATCGAGAAGAAGTCACTGGCGGAGGTTCTTGATTGGCTCGCCGAGCAGGAACCTCTGGATTTTCCTGATATTGAGGATTATCCGCCGGAACCGGTTGATTTGGAAAAGTAGGAATGACGTATCTTATCGATACGAATATCATTTCGAATGTCATGCGGCAGCCGACTGGCAAGGCAGCCGATCGCATGAGAGTTTTCCAGTCGGGCCAACTATCAACGAGCGTTCTAGTGCAAGCTGAAGTTCGCTTCGGCTACACGAAGAGCGGTGTCTTGCGACAGAAGATAGCCGCAGAGGCTATTTTACAGCACCTTAGGGTGGAGGATTGGTCCACGCCAGCTGACCTGGCCTATGCGGCTCTCCGCAGCGAGCTTGAGAAAGCGGGGATCGGAATGGGCCAGATCGACATGCTGATAGCCGCCCACGCGCTGGTGCTCGATGCGGTTGTCGTCACGGATGATAGAGCATTTTCCCGCGTGCCGGGATTGAAAGTTGAAAACTGGCTGCTCTGAACGCAGTCATGAGGGCAAGGGAAGACTTAGGTATGGGTAAGGTTACAGGCTTTCTGGAAATTGACCGGCAGGTCGGCAAGTATCAGCCGGCGTCTGATCGCATCCGTCATTTCCGTGAATTCACGATCCCGATGTCGGATCCCGAAGTCCAGAAACAGGCTGCCCGCTGCATGGACTGTGGCATTCCCTATTGCCACGGGCCGACCGGCTGCCCGGTGCACAACCAGATCCCCGATTGGAACGACCTCGTCTATAACAACAACTGGGAAGAGGCGATCCGCAACCTGCATTCGACCAACAACTTCCCGGAGTTCACCGGCCGCGTCTGCCCCGCGCCTTGCGAGGAAGCCTGCACGCTGAACCTCGAGGACGCGCCGGTTGCCATCAAGACGGTAGAACAGGCGATCGCCGACAAGGCCTATGAGCTGGGCTTCATCCGGCCGCAGCCGGCGACCGTCCACACCGGCAAGAAGGTGGCGATCATCGGTTCCGGCCCGGCAGGCCTTGCCGCAGCCCAGCAGCTTGGCCGTGCCGGCCACGACGTGCATGTCTATGAGCGCGAATCCAAGGCCGGCGGCCTGCTGCGCTACGGTATTCCTGATTTCAAGATGGAGAAGAACTTCATCGACCGGCGTGTCGAGCAGATGAGCGGCGAAGGCGTCACGTTCCACTACGGAGCCAATGTCGGCGTCGACCTGCCCGTCGAGCAGTTGCTCGCCGAGCACGATGCCGTGCTCTATTGCGGTGGCTCCGAGACCCCGCGCGAGAGCGGTGTTCCCGGCACCGAGCTGTTCGGCGTCCACGATGCCATGCCCTATCTGGTGCAGCAGAACCGCCGCGTCGGCCGCGAAAACATCGACAGCGTCGGCTGGCCGTCCGATCCGATCCTTGCCGGCGGCAAGCATGTCGTGGTCGTCGGTGGCGGCGATACGGCGTCGGACTGCGTCGGCACCGCCTTCCGCCAGGGTGCAGTCCGCGTGTCGCAGCTCGATATCCGCCCGCAGCCGCCCGAGAAGGAAGACAAGCTGGCCGTCTGGCCGTTTTGGGCGACCAAGATGCGCACTTCCTCCTCACAGGCTGAGGGTGCGGTGCGCGAGTTCCAGGTGGCGACGCTTGAATTCGTCGGCGAAGACGGAGTGCTCACCGGCGTCAAGTGCTGCGAAGTCGACGACAAGCGCAAGCCGATTGCCGGCACGGAATTCGTCATCCGCGCCGATCTCGCCTTCATCGCCATCGGTTTCCGCGGCCCCTTTGCTGCCGGCCCGATGAAGGAGCTGGAAGGCAAGCTGACCATCAACACCGACCGCCGTGGCTCGACCAACGTCGTTGCCAACGACAAGGACTACCGGACTTCGGTCGACAAGCTATGGACGGCCGGCGACGTGCGCCGTGGCCAGTCGCTGGTGGTCTGGGCGATCCGCGAAGGTCGCCAGGCGGCGCGTGCCATCGACGAGGCGCTGATGGGAAGCACCGTGCTTCCGGCCTGATCCATCGTCTCAATCACAGCCCGGTTCGCCGGGCTGTTCTCTTTTTGTCAGCACTTTATCGGAAAGCGAGCCATGTCCTTGAAACTCTACCTGGCCGGCCCCGAGGTCTTTCTCCCCAACGCCCGCGAAGTCCTCGATGCCAAGGCAGACATGGCGCGCGCCTATGGCTTCGAGCCGATCTGCCCCGGCGATGTTTCGATCGAGCCAGCGCCGACCCGCCATGAGTTCGGCCTGAAGATCAGCGCCGTGGACGAGGACATGATGAACCGGGCGGATGGCGTTATCGCCAACCTGACGCCGTTTCGCGGCATTGCCGCCGATGTCGGCACGGCCTTCGAACTGGGATATATGTGCGCGCAGGGCAAGCTGGTCGCCGCCTATACCAACATGACCGCCAACCACTTCGTCAGAACCCGCGAATTTTACGCCGGCGATATCAAGGAAGGGACAGACGGACGCAAGCGCGGCCCGGATGGCCTGTCGCTCGAAGATTTCGACATGATCGAGAACCTGATGCTGCACGGCGGCATCGAGCGGCGCGGTGGGCATATTGCCGTCCATGCAGCCGATGCAGACCGGCTTTATTCGGACCTAACAGCCTTCGAGGCATGCCTCTCGGTGCTGGCGAAACGCTCTGCGGCCTGAAGTCAGTGTTCTGCCACGCTGATTGCGTCGGCCGGAATAGAGAGAAGGGTCGCTTGGGCGGCCCTTTCGCATTTCAGGGGGTGGACGCTTTTGCCGGCAGCCGGAAATCATCGACGCGGCCCGCCGGGGGCGGGGCAACTTCGCCTTTTTCGACCAACAGGTCGCGTGGCGTGGGCGTCGTCGAAGGCGGCGTGGGTGCATTGCCGAGAAGCGCCGAGCCGCCGTCCAGTTCCGGATCGGACAGGCTGATGGGCATGGTGCGTGCCTCCGGGGTGACCGGTTCGGCAGGGGGCGCGGCATTGGGATCGACTGATGTCGAGGTGTCCAGACGGACAATGTCCGGGCTGGCCTGATCGCCGAGCAGGCGGCGGATCGGCTTTTCGGCATAGAAGGCCATCTTGCGGCGGCCCGCATCCGTCATGTTGACGTCATCGGCGGTTCGCAGACGCACCTGCTGTCCGTTGATGTCGGAGCCGGTGACGATGAACTTGCCGTCCTCGTCTGTGAAGCCACCCCAGAGATCGACGAATTCACCGCCGGTGCTTTCGACCTGGCTCTGGTAGAGTTGATTGAGCCTGACCGCATCGGCCGTCATGTCGCTGGAGCCGAAGGGCGGCAGCCCGATCCAGAGAAGGGGGATGTGGCGGCCGGTGACCAGTTTGGCGAAGGCTTGCACCCGTTCTTCATAGGCCAGTGTCCAGGTATCGCTGCCGAATTTTTCGTTGAGGCCGGGGGCCGTCATCGTCTGCCGGTCGTTGGCCCCCAGCGCTACGACGACGATGGCCGGCTTCAGATCATCCAGCATCTTCGGCAGTTGTGCCGGCCAGTTGTAATAGTCCGCCCGCACCAGCCCGGAGGCGACATTGCCGCGCGTCTGGATACTGACGCCGGGGGAGGTGGCAAAGGCCTCCTTCAAACCATCGCCAAGGCCGTTGGCAAGGAAGTCGCCGACGACCAGAACGGTTTTCGCATCGTGCAGTTTTTCAGCCGCCGCAGGTGTGTCCGGCGCCAGGGTAGCGGCCTTGGTGACGGGCCTTGCAGCACGTTTGGGAGGGTGGGCCGCCCGTCGCGGCGTCCGAGGGGCGGCATCGCGCGGCGCCGGTCGCTCCGGAGCCGCCTGTCGACCGAAGAGGAATTCCATGATCGAGCGCCGCTCGTAGCGCTGCTGCGCCTGAGCCGTCGCCGTGAGAGAAAGCAGGAGACAGCAGGCCATAATCGCCGCGCCCATGCGCCTGCCGACATCGCCCGATGTCCTTCGCAACCGGTTCGTGCGGATCGTTTCCAGCTCCGTCTCCACGGTCATGTCTGCCATCGTTCGAGCGGTGCGCCGCCTATCGGCGCAGCGCCTTCAGAAGTTCCATCGATGGCTCACCATCGGCGCCGAGGCCGAGCCGCCCCTGTACCGCCGCGATTGCCGCCTTCGAACCCGATCCGAAGTTGCCGTCGACAGCGCCGTCGTAGTAGCCGAGGGCCTTCAGGCGGGTCTGCAGTTCGAATTTCTGCTTGACGTCGAGCGAGCCCGATGGCCGCGGCCATGATTGCTGCATGCCGCCATAGCCGGCGATTTCGTCGGCAAGGAGGCCCACTGCAATTGCATAGCTGTCGGCGGCATTGTAGCGCTTGATGGTGAAGAAGTTGCCGGCCATCAGGAAGCCCGGGCCGTTGGCGCCGCCCGGCATTTTCAGCTGGGCGCGCTCCGTCGACAGGCGGAAAGCCTTGCCGTTCGGCCTGACAAAGCCGAGCGCCGCCCATTCTTTCAAGGTGTGGGTCTTGCCGGCCTGGGCGCTGCCACCCTTCGGCACGACGACCTCGTAGCCCCAGGTCTTGCCAGTCTGCCAGCCGTTCTTCGCGAGCAGATTGGCCGAGGTCGCAAGTGCGTCCGGGACCGAATTCCAGATATCGCGACGACCGTTGCCATCCTCATCGACGGCGTAGAGCAGATAGCTGGTTGGGATGAATTGGGTGTGGCCCATTGCCCCCGCCCAGGAGCCTGTCAGGTTGTCGGCGGAGACCTCGCCGTTCTGCAGGATCTTCAGCGCGGCGATCAACTGGGTGCGGGCGTACTTGGAACGCTTGCGATCGGCATAGGCCAGCGTGGCCAGCGCGCGGGGCACATAGTGAAGGCGCTCGTCCTTCTCCAGAACCGCCCCGTAATTCGATTCCATCGACCAGATTGCCAACAGGATATTACGGTCCACACCGAATTGCCTTTCGATGTTGCGCAGGGTCGAGCCGTATTTAGCAGCCATCTTACGGCCGACGTCAACGGTATAGGGGTTGACGCGAGAGTCCATATAGTCCCAAATTTGCGTCGTGAACTCGGCCTGCGAACCCGCTTTTTCGAGTACGGTCGGATCGGGGTCGTTCACCCCAGCGAAGGCTCTTTGGTAAGTGGCCTTGCTGATGCCGCTTTTTGCGGCTGTGTCGTAGAAGCCGGATATCCATTTCCGGAACCCCGCGTCTGCCAGTGCGTTGTGTGGCGCAAGGCCGGCGCATACGCCCAGCGATATCGCCAGGGCAAGGCTAGAAAAGGAGTGTTTGCGAGCTTGGGTCATTGAAGCCGTGTCCGTCATCATGATGGCTCGTAACGGCACTGCGCCGCTTAGGCCAAGCTTAAGTTTAGACAAACAAAGTCAACAAAATCTTTACCATGCAACGAGGCCGTCGTCACCCATTGCCAAACCCTAGCAATTTTGGAATAGCGTTGGCCTTGGTTGCCTGATCAACTACGGGCGGATCGCCCAGGAGGTAAGTGTGGGACTGCACAAAAAAGTACGCAAAGCAGTGTTTCCGGTCGCTGGCCTTGGAACCCGTTTCCTGCCGGCAACCAAGGCGGTGCCGAAAGAAATGCTGACCGTCGTCGATAAGCCTGTCATCCAGTACGTCGTGGATGAGGCCATGGAAGCCGGGATCGAACATTTCGTTTTCGTCACCGGACGCAGCAAGCACGTTATCGAAGACTATTTCGACATCCAGTTCGAGCTCGAGCAGACCCTGCGCCAGCGCAACAAGAACGCCGAACTGACGCTGCTGAGCAACCTGTTGCCGATCGCCGGCACAGCGAGTTTCACCCGCCAGCAGGAGCCGCTCGGCCTCGGACATGCCGTCTGGTGCGCCCGCGAGATCGTCGGCGACGAGCCATTCGCGCTGCTGCTGCCCGACATGGTCATGCAATCCGACGTCGGCTGCATGAAGAGCATGATCGAGCTTTATGAGCAGAGCGGCGGCAATGTCATCGGCGTCGAGGAATGCGCGCCGGACCAGACACACAAGTACGGCATCGTCGGCGTCGGCGATAGCATCGGCAACGGTTTCCGCGTGACGGAAATGGTCGAGAAGCCACCGCAGGGCACCGCGCCCTCGAACTTCTTCATCAACGGCCGCTACATCCTGCAGCCGGAGATCTTCCAGATTCTCGAGCATCAGGAGCGGGGCTCCGGCAACGAAATCCAGCTGACCGACGGCATGCTGAAGCTTGCCAAGCAGCAGGATTTCGCTGGCTACCACTTCAAGGGCGAAACCTACGACTGTGGCGCCAAGGATGGTTTCATCCTCGCCAACGTCGCCTTCGCCCTGTCGCGCGCCGACATTCGCCCGACTGTCGAAGACGGCTTCAGGTCGCTGCTCGCCGCGTTGAAATAGACCGGACATCGCCGCTCGCCTGTCAGGGCGGGCGGTGTTCACTTCGAGAATCCCTTACCGCTTGACCGTCAGGCCAAGCCCCGCGCGAAACTGGCGCGTATCGTCGCCGGTTTTTTGCGTCGTCAGCTCATAGCCGACATTGCTGGTCATATCGAGATAGCGGTTCAATCCCCAGGTAAAGCCGAGTGCCGCGTCATAGACCGTCTGGTCGCTGACCGTGCCGCTGCTCGTGTAATCCCGCCACGTCGTGCCGCCGGTCAGTTTGGCGGTCAGGTCGTCGCGCAACTGGTGGGCGAGGGTGCCGGTCAGCTGGTAGGCAACATAGCCGCTTTCACCTGCCGTAGTCGACGGCTGCACCAACGTCGAGAAGCCGAGACCGACATCCGTTCCCCGCTGCGGCGACCAGGCAATGCTGCCGTCGAGGGTGGGCGAATCGATCGAGGCGAGCCGCGCGTCGTCGAAGGAAGTGTGCTGGTAGCCGATCCCGAGCTCGCCCCTCAGCTTTTCTCCCATATCGAACTGTACCCCTGTTCGGGCACCATAGCTGTTGTTCGACCGTTGATAGCCGGCGCTGTCGCGCTCGTCGTCATAGAGCGTCTTGCCGAGCTGGACTTCGAGGAAGGGGATCAGCGCCGGAGACAGCTCGTAACCGATGCGGCCACGCCAGGTCCCGGCCGTCTGGTTTCGATCGCTGAGCGAAACCACCGATCCGTCGGTGAGAGTGGCGTCGGAGTAGACGGTGCGCGCGAGCGTCACGGCGGTCGTTCCGCGCAGCAGGCCGAAGTCGCGCTCGATCGACGCGCCGAGGTCCAGTTCGTTGACACCGGATTGCTTCGACGCGCCGCTCAGCGCATTGGGGTCGTCCGTGTCCTCGCGGAAGAACTTGTAGCCGCCGGTCAGGTGTGCGGTTGTCTGGTCGGAAAGATCGAGGCGCAGGTCGGCGCCGATGTTGACGCTGGGCTGCTCCTCGCCATTGCCGCTGAGATTGCGCTGCCAGATGCCGTTGCCGGTCACCGTCAGCTGGTGCCGGTCCCAGTCCGAGGTCAGGGTATTCTCGAAATCCGTCTGCAGGAAGGTCCTGTGATCGTTGGTGCCACCGCCCTTGTTGGTTTCGACATTGAAGGACTGGTTGACGGAGGGGCGCAGCGTGAAAGTGCCGAGCCTGATGCCGAGCCCGTCTTCGTCGGAAACCTTGGGGCGCGTCTTCAGGCTGTTCAGGCCGCTGTCGCGCATGTTGACGCGGCCGATATCGTCGTCGAGGATCGAGCCCGTCCGCAAGCTGACGAGGGGGTCGAAGGTCAGACGGGGGTTGGGCCGGGAATCGTCGTCGTTGCCAGTGCTGCTGGCGGCCGCGTTGACTGAAGCGGGCTCGCCGCCGGTCGGCGCCACGGGAGCGGTCGGCGTGTTGGGGTCGGCGGTCGGGCCGGTTGTCGCCGCCACAGCGGCGTTCAGCGCCTGGGCCGACACGAGAGCTGGCGCCATGAGGACGCCGCAGCCGATCGCCGCTGAAACGGCATATGCCGTCAGACGGAGCGAATGGTCCGCTGCCCTGTGTTTGCCTCTTGCCATGCGATCCCGTGTCCGGCAGCTCAAAAATCGTTAACCCACCGTAAAGGCATGTGGTTAACGCTTCGTTTCGAAACGGCCGGCGGCCTTTTCAGGGCGCTTGTTTGTGGGCTGGTAAAGGCCTCTGCCATTCCCGCATGGACAGATTTCTGAAAAAGCGTTAACCCGTTGCCATGAACAAGAGAGCTATGAATCTGGTCGAGAACGGCGCCATTGAATCCGCCATGCGGACAATCGAAACCGAGCGACGCGGCCTTGAGGCACTCGAGCGCGCGATGGCTGGCTCCTTGGCGGAGCCTTTCGCCCGTGCCGTCGCGCTGATCGGCGATATCACCGGCCGTGTCATCGTGACGGGCGTCGGCAAGAGCGGCCATATCGGCGCGAAACTCGCGGCGACGCTGGCCTCGACCGGCACGCCGGCTTTTTTCGTTCATTCGGCTGAAGCCAACCACGGCGATCTCGGCATGATCGCCCACGACGATGTCATCATCGCCATGTCGTGGGGGGGAGAAACCGCCGAGCTCAAGGGCATCCTAACTTACTGCCGCCGCTTCTCCGTGCCGTTGATTGCCATTACCTCCGGGTTGACGTCTTCGCTCGGCCGCGAAGCCGATGTTGTTCTGTTGCTGCCGAAGGAGCAGGAGGCTTGCCCGCACGGCCTGGCGCCGACGACATCGACGCTGCTGCAACTGGCTATCGGCGATGCATTGGCCGTGGCGTTGATGGAAGCCCGCGGCTTTACCGCGACAGATTTTCACGTCTTCCATCCCGGCGGCAAACTGGGCGCCAGCCTCACCCATGTCGCCGATATCATGCATACTGGCGAGCGGGTGCCGCTCGTGCCACAGGGTACGCCGTTGCCGCAGGCGATCAGCACGCTTTCGAAGATGCGGTTCGGTTGCGTCGGCGTGCTGGATGACGAGGGACGTCTTTGCGGCATCGTCACCGATGGCGATATCGCCCGCAATCTCGATCGCAGTCTCGGCGAACTCAATGTCGATGATATTATGACGAGCAACCCGAAGACAGTTCGGGCCACCACGCTTGCGACCGGCGCCATGGCCGTGCTCAACAACAACAACATCTCGGCGCTGCTTGTCGTCGACGAGGACCGCCGGCCGATCGGGCTTGTGCATTTCCACGATCTTTTGAGGATCGGCGTCGCCTGATCAGGCGGCCTCGACCGTCAGCTGGCGACTATCGCTGGCAATGATTTTCACCCGCGTTCCCGTCGGCAGGTCTGGCCCGATGACCGACCAGTAGGTATCGTCGAGGCGGACGCGACCTCGACCCTCGCTGATCGGTTCGTGCAGCACGGTCGTGCGGCCGACGAGGCTTGCGGAGCGTTGGTTGAGAAACGGCTCGTCCGTGGCGTTCCTGTTCTTGTAGACATAACGCCGGCCAAGCAATGCCGCGGCGACCGCGAGAACGGCAAACAGCAGCATCTGCAGCTGCCAGCTCCAGAAGGCCTCTTCCCAGAGGCCAAGCGAGGCCGCGCCGACGATGATCGCCGCAAGTCCGACCCAGACGAGAAAGACGCCAGGTACCAGCAGCTCCGCGCCCAAAAGCAGAAGCCCGAGCACCCACCAGCTCCAGGGACCGAGTTGGAGGATCAGATCGCTGAGCATCGATCAGCTCTCCTGCGGCGGGTTCAGCGGGTTGACCAGCGGTGTCGTGCGGGCCGGCGCTGTGCGTGTGCGCGGTGGCTGAGCAGGGCCGGCGTTCGCGGCCTCGCCGCCGAAGACTTCGCGGGCAATGGCGCCGATGCCGCCGAGCGAACCAAGGATGGATGAGGCCTCGATCGGCATCAGCACGACCTTGGAGTTCGATGCCGAACCGATCGCTGTCAGCGCTTCGGTGTATTTCTGGGCGACGAAGTAGTTGATGGCCTGGACGTCACCGGCGGCGATCGCCTCCGATACCATCATGGTCGCCTTGGCTTCGGCCTCGGCCATGCGTTCGCGGGCCTCGGCATTGCGGAAGGCAGCTTCGCGCTGACCCTCGGCCTGCAGGATGGCGGATTGCTTGGCGCCTTCGGCGCGCAGGATCTGGGCGTTGCGCGAACCTTCGGCTTCCAGCACCTGGGCGCGCTTTTCGCGCTCGGCCTTCATCTGCCGGCCCATGGCGTCGACCAGATCGCGTGGTGGCTGGATATCCTTGATCTCGACGCGGGTGACCTTGATGCCCCAGGGACCGACGGCCTCGTCGACGACGCGCAGGAGCTTGTCGTTGATGATCTCGCGGTTCGACAGCAGTTCGTCGAGGTCCATCGAGCCCATGACCGAGCGGATGTTGGTCATCGTCAGGTTGAGGATGGCGTTTTCGAGGTTGGAGACCTGATAGGCTGCCTGGGCGGCGTTCAGGATCTGATAGAAGCAGACGGCGTCGGCAGACACGCTGGCATTGTCCTTGGTGATGACCTCCTGGGTCGGCACCGCCAGCACCTGCTCCATGACGTTCATCCTGGTACCGATCCGCTCGACAAAGGGCAGGATCAGGTTCAGACCCGGCTCCAAGGTGCGGGTGTAGCGGCCGAAACGCTCGATCGTGTAGCGATATCCCTGCGGAACCGTCTTGATGCCGGCAAAGAGCACCATGACGACAAGCACCACGAAGACGATCACAACGATATCAAATCCACCCAAAACCATCAAAATCTCCCTACTCATTTCAACGCACAGTAGCCTAGCCGGACGCGGAATCACACCCATACACAAAGAGTTGCGCCGTCCGATTTGCGACATCAGGTAAAAAAGGCGTTTTCAGCTGGCGCAGTTTGCCCTAGAGAACCACTCCGAACTAACCGGTCGCAGCCTACCCGGTAAAAACAAGGACACCTGATATGAAAACCATCGTCGTCTGCTCCGGCGGACTGGATTCCGTTTCGCTTGCCTACAGAACGGCCGCAGAGGGATCGCTTCTCGGCCTGCTCTCCTTCGATTACGGTCAGAGGCACAAGAAAGAACTGGATTTTGCCGCCGCATGCGCCCAGCGCCTCGGCGTCTGGCATGAGATCATCGACATCAGCGGCATCGGCCGCCACCTGACCGGCTCGGCGCTGACCGACGACATCGCCGTTCCCGATGGCCACTATGCCGAGGAGACGATGAAATCGACCATCGTCCCCAACCGCAATGCCATCATGCTGGCCATTGCCTTCGGCGTCGCGGCGGCCCGCAAGGCCGATGCCGTAGCCGTCGCCGTGCATGGCGGCGATCACTTCATCTATCCGGATTGCCGGCCCGGCTTTATCGACAGCTTCCAGCGGATGCAGACGGAAGCGCTCGACGGCTATGCCGAGGTCACCTTGCTGGCACCCTATGTGACGATCTCCAAGGCCGATATCGTCACCGACGGCGTCAGGCACGGCACGCCGTTTGCCGAGACATGGTCCTGCTACAAGGGCGGCGAGCGCCATTGCGGTCGCTGCGGCACCTGTGTCGAGCGGCGCGAAGCCTTTGCGCTTGCCGGGGTGGATGATCCCACCGAATACGCGGATCCGGATTTCTGGGTCGGTGCCACGAATACCTTCCGCGCCACGGAGGTGTAACCCCTTGTTTCGCATCACCAAGGAATTCCACTTCTCGGCCTCGCACCAGCTGACGCGGCTGCCTGCCGACCACCAGTGCGCCCGCCTGCACGGCCACAACTATATCGTCTTGGTCGAGCTCTCGTCGCCCGTTCTCAACGACGACGGCTTCGTACGCGACTATCATGAGCTCGCGCCGCTGAAGCGGTATATCGACGAGACCTTCGACCACCGGCATCTGAACGATGTGCTTGGTCATGACGCAGTCACATCCGAATGCCTGGCAAAACACTTCTTCGACTGGTGCCGGGCGATCCTGCCGGAGACCTCGGCGGTGCGGGTCAGCGAGACGCCGAAGACCTGGGCGGAATACCGGCCATGACCCGCGACGCCGAAGCACCGATCCGCATCAGCGAGATTTTTGGGCCGACGATCCAGGGCGAGGGCGTGCTGATCGGCTTGCCCACAGTTTTCGTTCGCACCGGCGGCTGCGATTACCGCTGTTCCTGGTGCGACAGCCTGCATGCGGTCGACAGCGCCTTCCGCGATACCTGGGCGGCGATGTCGGTCGACGATATCTGGGGGAAAGTCACTAGACTCTCGGGCAATCGGCCGTTGACGGTATCACTGTCGGGCGGCAATCCCGCCATCCAGCCGCTCGGACCCTTGATCGCGCGTGGACAGGCCGAAGGCTATCGCTTCGCGCTGGAGACGCAGGGGTCTGTCGCCAAGCCCTGGTTTGCCGACCTCGATGTGTTGGTCCTCAGCCCCAAGCCGCCGTCGAGCGGCATGATGGACACGGACTGGGATGCTTTGCAGCTCTGTCTTGATGCTGCGGCCGGCCGGCCGGCGACTGTGTTGAAATTCGTGGTCTTCGACGATGCGGACTATGCCTATGCAAGAGACGCTGCAGCTCGCCATCCGCATCTGCCGGTCTATCTCCAGCCCGGCAATCATACGCCGCCCGGGGGCACGGAAGTGGATGCCGCCATCGATCTCGACGGCATCAACGACCGGATGCTGTGGCTGATCGACAAGGTGACGGCGGAGGGCTGGTTTTCCGCCCGCGTCCTGCCGCAGCTCCACGTCATCCTCTGGGGCAACCGGCGCGGGGTCTGAGAGGTCTCAGACCCAGCCCTGCAACTCGCGGCGGATGACCTTTTCCAGAACGTCAATGCCGTCGGTGCTGTCGTTCAGGCACGGGATGTGGGAAAACTTCTCGCCACCGGCGTGTTCGAAGATCTCCTTCGCTTCGCCGGCGATTTCCTCGAGCGTTTCAAGACAATCCGAGACGAAGCCTGGGTTCATCACGGCGATCCGCTTGACGCCTTCCTTGGCCAGCCGCTCGACCGTCTTGTCGGTATAGGGCTGCAACCATTCCTCCGGGCCGAAGCGCGACTGGAAGGTGATCATCAGCTTCTCCTTGGAGAAACCGAGGCGTTCGCGCAGCAGCCGCGCCGTCTTCATGCAGGCGCAGTGGTAGGGGTCGCCCTTCTTGAAATAGGACATCGGGATGCCGTGGAACGAGGTGATGATGATTTCCGGCTCCCAGTCCAGCGTCGCGAGGTGGTTTGTGACCGAGTTGGCCAATGCCTCGATGTAGGCGGGGTCGTCGTGGTAAGGCGGCACGGTGCGTAGCGCCGGCTGCCAGCGCATCTTCAACAGCGTCTCGAAGGCCTTGTCGTTGACGGTCGCGGTCGTGGCGGCAGCATATTGCGGATAGAGCGGGAAGAGCAGGATACGGTCGCAGCCGGCGGCCTTCAGCGCGTCGATGCGCGACGCGATCGATGGCTGGCCATAGCGCATGCCCCAGTCGACGACGACGTTGGGCAGGTCCTTCAATGCTTCGTTGAGGCGATCCGACTGGTTGCGCGTGTAGGTGCGCAGATAGCTCTCATCGAGATCCCGGTTCCAGATTTGCTCATAGGCCTTGCCGACCTTGCCCGGACGGACATTCAGCACGATGCCGAACAGGATCGGGTACCACTTCCATCGTGCCCACTCGATGACGCGCCGGTCCATCAGGAACTCGCGCAGATAGCGGCGCATGGACTTGAAGTCGGTGCCATCCGGTGTTCCGAGATTGACGATCAGAACGCCTACCTTGCCGATCGCGATTGTCGGG
>Ga0070670_100000574_pt1 | contig 29067 bp, 31 predicted proteins | sample KBSS63metaG_FD_64665 | JGI IMG/M metagenome (GOLD analysis project Ga0070670, IMG submission 64665) | Switchgrass rhizosphere microbial communities from Kellogg Biological Station, Michigan, USA - KBS S6-3 metaG | ecosystem: Host-associated > Plants > Roots > Rhizosphere > Soil ... | reverse complement strand
GAGCCGGTGATGTTGTCGGCATAGAGGATGACCTTGCCGTCGACGTTTCGGGCGGCGCGGCCGATGGTCTGCACCAGAGAGGTCTCGGAGCGCAGAAACCCTTCCTTGTCGGCATCGAGAATGGCGACGAAGCCGCATTCGGGGATGTCGAGGCCTTCGCGCAGCAGGTTGATGCCGATCAGCACGTCGAAGGCGCCGAGCCGGAGGTCGCGGATGATCTCGATGCGCTCCAGCGTATCGATGTCGGAGTGCATGTAGCGGACGCGGATGCCCTGTTCGTGCAGGTATTCGGTGAGGTCCTCGGCCATGCGCTTGGTGAGCACGGTCACCAGCGTGCGGTAGCCGGCAGCCGCCGTCTCGCGGATTTCGCCGAGCACGTCATCAACCTGGCTGCGGGCCGAACGCACCTCGACTGGCGGATCGATCAGCCCGGTCGGGCGGATGACCTGTTCGGCAAAGACGCCGCCGGACTGTTCCATCTCCCAGTTGCCGGGTGTCGCCGAGACGGCGATGGTGTTGGGCCGCATGGCATCCCATTCCTCGAAGCGCAGCGGCCGGTTGTCCATGCAGGAGGGCAGGCGGAAGCCGTATTCGGCCAGCGTCGCCTTGCGCTTGAAGTCGCCCCGGTACATTCCGCCGATCTGGCTGACGGAAACGTGGCTCTCGTCGATGAAGAGGAGGGCGTTGTCCGGGATGTATTCGAACAGCGTCGGCGGCGGCTCGCCGGGATTGCGGCCGGTGAGATAGCGCGAATAGTTCTCGATGCCGGCGCAGGAGCCGGTCGCCTCGATCATCTCGATGTCGTAGCGGGTGCGCTGCTCCAGCCGCTGGGCTTCGAGCAGGCGGCCGCCCTTTTCGAGCTCGGCCAGCCGCATCTTCAGCTCTTCCTTGATGTGGCGGATGGCGCCGTTCAGGGTCGGGCGGGGTGTCACATAGTGCGAATTGGCGTAGATTTTGACCGATTTCAGGTCGCCCGTCTTGTGGCCGGTGAGCGGGTCGAACTCGGTGATCGAATCGATCTCGTCGCCGAACATGCTTATCCGCCAGGCCGCGTCTTCCAAGTGAGCTGGAAACAGTTCGATGGTATCACCGCGCACTCGGAAGGAGCCGCGCTGGAAATCCATATCGCGGCGCTTGTATTGCTGGGCAACGAGGTCGGCGAGGAGTTGGCGCTGATCAAGCTTGTCGCCGACGGCCATCTGGAAGGTCATCGCCGTATAGGTCTCGACCGAGCCGATACCGTAGATGCAGGAGACGGAGGCGATGATGATGCAGTCGTCGCGCTCCAGCAGCGAGCGGGTGGCGGAGTGGCGCATGCGGTCGATCTGCTCGTTGATCGACGATTCCTTTTCGATGAAGGTGTCGGAGCGCGGCACATAGGCTTCCGGCTGGTAATAGTCGTAGTAGGAGACGAAATATTCCACCGCATTGTCGGGGAAGAAGTTCTTGAACTCGGAATAGAGCTGGGCCGCCAGCGTCTTGTTTGGGGCCAGGATCAGGGCCGGGCGCTGCGTCGCCTCGATCACCTTGGCCATCGTAAAGGTTTTGCCGGAGCCGGTGACGCCGAGCAGCACCTGGCTGCGCTCGCCGCTGTCGATGCCGGCCACCAGTTCCTTGATCGCAGTCGGCTGGTCGCCGGCCGGCTCGTAGTCGGACTGCATGCGGATCTTGATGCCGCCCTCGGATTTTTCCGGGCGGGCAGGGCGATGCGGCGTCCACATCTTGCCGTCCTTGAACAGCGGATTGCCGCTCTCGATCAGTGCCGACAGCGCCTCGACTGTCGCTGTCACCGCCGTGCCGGCATTGGCGGCGTCCTCGAGCGACGTATCCATGCCCGACACGGGGTTGAGCCCGGCAGCGGCGCGCGTCTTCGGATCGGTGGAGCCACCCATCGAGGTGCCGCGCGCCGATTTCGAGGCGGCGATCTCGACCTTCTTGCGATGCTTGCCGGCCTTCGAGGCGATCTGCCGCTGCGTCTCGACGCCGGACAGCTCCGCCTCCGATTCCAGCTGCTTCACCCAGTCGGCGACGCCGCACGACAGCGGCGCGCCTTCGAACGGCGCCTGCGGCGCCTCCTCGAAACCGGTGTTGTGATCGTCGCGGGCGGGGGATGTCTTCGGGGATCTGGCCATGTACGGAATATGGAGCGGCGGGGCGGGAATGTGAAGAGGGGGTGAGTACAAAAGGGCAACGGATTTTTGCAGGCAGCGGCTGCATTCGACAGTCCGCCGCCGTGTGTTACCGAGCCCGGACCGAGACTAGCGCGGCGCGCAGATCTCCGAGAGCTTCTTCTGGGCGAAGTTGCGGGCCAGTCCCTGGATCTCGCCGACCGAGCTCAGCAGCGCGCCGACCGGGCCGCTGACGCTGACACGTGCGTCGGTCACCTTGCAGGCACCGACATCGACGCTCATCGAGGCCTGCAGCTTGCCGCTCATGCCCATGCCCTTCAGCAACCCGCCATGGGCGCCGGACTTGCACGCGAGGTCGGCGGTTGCATTGATCTGGACGCCATCGGGTGCGGTGCAGAGGTCGAGGCCGGTGAGGTTGAACCGTTCCTTCTGCTCGAAGCCCGGTATCTTGGCGCAGGGATCGGCTTCGTCGACGGCCTTCAGGATGCCTGGCCCGTATTTGCTCTGGAGGAGCGACCAGCAGCTCGGCGCCGCCATGGCCGCCGTCTGGGTCAGGGTGAGGGCGGCGAGGGTCGCTGCCCCGAGGCAAAGGCGGCGCAACAGAGAAACGGATGTCTGCTTCAAGGGATCATTCCTGGCTGAACAGGTTGATATCGATATAGCCGGCGACAATCTCGGTCGGAACAGGAGTGAGGTCGAAGGCGGCTAGCCGCCGTCAGTCTCCACTGCTTCGTCGTCGGGATCAACCGCGAATTTGCGCCGGCGGCTGCGCCTCGTCGGAATCAACCGTCGTCTAGTTGCTGCAATCCCACTCGTTGGCAATGATATAGACGCCCCGGCTGGCGACGCCGCCGCGCGGCGAAATCAGCTTGCCTTTGAGATAGTTGCCGCCGCCGACCTCTTTCCCCTCGAAGGTCCAGCTCATGCCAACCGTCGAGCCGTCGCTCCAGTCGGGATGGATATCGTCGGGATCGGGAGAGGCGAGGATTCGGGCGGCATCATCGTTGGGCGTGCACTGCAGCGCCAGCGCCATGCCTGGCGAAAGCAGCGTGGCGGCAATCAGGATCATCGCAATTTTCATGTCCATCTCCTCATGTCCCGCCGCCGCTGGGGTGCAGGCGAACCCGACCCTTCCCGGAAACGGGTTCCTGACGTTGATGGTTGCAGGTCTCTCGGCGGTCCGCAACACGCGATCGGCGGAAGCGCAGGTTCATTTTTGGCCGGGACAAAGCGGGCGTGGGCGGACGGACATGGATGCCAGCAACCTGTTGCCAGGCATAACAAAAAAGCCTTTGCATCGCTGCAAAGGCTTTCTGTAATTTGGCTCCCCGGGCCAGATTCGAACTGGCGACCTGTCGATTAACAGTCGAATGCTCTACCGCTGAGCTACCAGGGAAGACCGCTTGGCGCGGTGTGAGTGGGCTAATACAAATGCTTTCTCGATTTGCCAAGCGGTTTTTTCAAAAATCGTTCATCGGCTTGCAATAAATGCTGATATCCCCATTTCCTGTGGATGACGGAAGCCAGAACAGGACCGGAGCCGGACGCGTCGACGCGATCCAGATCGAAAATGCGGTTTGGCATCGACCATGCGCGCGGCAAGCTCGTGCTTGGATCGGTGCGGGTGCCCCTGCCGAAATCGCGGCTGGCGCGCATGTCGGTCGGCACAGCGCTGATCGGCGGAGGCTGCCTCGGCTTCCTGCCGATTCTCGGTTTCTGGATGGTCCCGCTCGGTCTCCTCATCCTCTCCCAAGACAGCGCCACCGTCCGCCGCGGGCGCAGAAGGATGTCGGTCTGGTGGGGCAGGAAGAGGCAGCGCAGGCGGCGTTAGCGCGCGGTACATAGGTCCGGGTGCGAAAAATCGCTCCTTCGAGATCGAAGGCTCTTGCGCTCTGTCTAGAGCTGGTCTAAATCGCCGCGACCACTACACGGACGGCCTCGTGGCGGAGTGGTGACGCAGAGGACTGCAAATCCTCGTACCCCGGTTCAATTCCGGGCGAGGCCTCCACTTTTTAAAGCAACAAAATCAATATTTTAGCTCAGATGTGGCGGCCAAAGTGGTCTGTCCGTGTTGCGTTCTTGTTACAAGCTGCTTCCCTTGATTTACGGCCACTTCCACTGACACGCGGCGAATCCATGCAACATGGATTGCAACACGGGACGCATCCCTAGCCACACAAATTTACCATCAGGTGATGCAACCCTTGCCAAAGTAACTGCAACGGATAACAACTCAATTGGGAGCGTGGTTGATTCCGCTCATCATTGATCTTCAAGGGTGCTGGATGTTCAACGCGAATGGCTATCTTGAGCCTGGACTGCACATCATGACTGTAGAGGAGTTCCAAGCGGCATTTGTTACGCCGTTTCCGCATTCCACTACACGATCAAATATCCTGGTGGGGTACGTTAGGCATCGAAGCGAACTCGTTCAACTTCTTGATGCGTTTGAACAGTTCGTCGATGGCAGCTTCACCACGAACAAAAATGATCCTAATGACGTAGATCTTCTTGTGATGGCTGACGGCGATTTGGTGGACGCTTTATCGCCCGACGACAAGATCAAACTCACCGAACTGGTCGATGGTAAAGCGACTCAAGGCAAGTACCTTTGCGACGCCTACTTCTTACCTACATATCCTGATACCCATCCTATGTACGTTCACATTCGCCCTCAGCGTAAGTACTGGATGGGGGAATTTGGCTTCGACCGCTGCGATGTCGCGAAAGGCATCATTCACATGCAGCATAAAACGGGAGCCTGACTGATGGACACTTGGAAAGATATCGAGCCGATCGCTGCAGAGGCTCAGATGCGTGGGTTGACGAGACGGCTAGCTGAGGTCGAAGAGGCGATACAGCATTCCCAAAAGCTTCGAGCAGCGTCTCCTGACAGTTTTGCTGCGCAGTTGGGCTGGAGCAGCCTCCGAAAGATGCAGTCCGCTCTCGAAGCTGAACGTTTATCGCTGGTTCGATACAGAGCACGAGAACGTGTAACGGTCGCTTTGAACGGGCCAGCTTTTGCGAAGCACACGGCGGACTTGGGAAACCTCGGTGTTTTCCTTATCCGTCTGCAAAAGCTGTATACCAGCATTGCGCAAGCGATAACCGTCGGCCCGCGCTTGCGAGGTCCAGTAGGCAAAGAAATAAGCTTGGCAACAACGATGCGGTTTGCGGATGTTTTTCCTTCGTCGTTTGGGATGGAAATATTTGTAGATCAAAAGTTTGACATGTTTGGAGAGAGTGTTGCTAGCTCTGCTTTGCAAACGCTTTTTAACCTTCTTTCTTCTAGCGATCGAGAAAATGAAATCTCGCGATTGTCAGCGGAGCTTGGATCACGGACGGTAAATCATCTGCGGCGTGTGCTGGACGATCTCGCAAGATCAGATGCCGGCTTCTCCATAAAGTGGAGCGATTCCGCTGGCACAGAATATCAGTGGGCCGCGAACGAGGAGCAAGTAAAGTTAATCACTCAGACGACTAGCAGGTTCAAGACGTTGAGCAGTGAGACCGTATCTTTGCGGGGGGTCCTCACCGGCGCCAGTTTGCTACGCGATCGGGTCGAATTTCTTTCGGTCGATGGGGTTATTGAAGGTAAGATGGCCAAGGCAGCAAAAGCAAGCGTTCGCGACTACTTTGGCCGTCACTGCATAGGGACTTTCGATCGTATCATTGTAGTTGAGACCGTTACCGGCGAGGAGCGGCTGTATTACACGCTTACAGGCATAGCAGAACCGGTCAGAATCTAGGAACGCTTGTAACCACCATCCAAGGGGAGCGTTGGCACTTGTGACATTACCGCTTTCCACCGGTGGCCGCGTCACTGGATCGAGGCGATCCATGTACCATCAGCTCAGCTCGCAATCGAGCCGTAACCGGATCGCAAGTGATGGCCCACCACTGCTGCCAACATAGTTGTCCTAGCTAATGTTAGTCCGGTTATCAGACCAGGAGACAGCCACTATGACAGTGACGATCGCCAACAGCACCCGCCCTGGCCGGTTTCTTAAGCTCCGCGAAGTCAAGGAAAAGACGTCCCTGTCCAGCTCAACGATCTACAAGAAGATGGCCGAGGGCACGTTCCCAAAACCCCGCCGGTTGGGGGAGGCTTGCGTCCGCTGGATGGAGCACGACATCGAGGAATGGATGAACTCGCTGCCTACCACATGACCCCTTCGTCTATTTCACGCGCTTTCTCACAGGCAGTTTCGCGTCCGGCTGTAGCGCCACGGGCGCGTCTAGTGGCACCAGCTTGACGTCGAAGCTGTTATACTTCTCTTCGGCCTGACGATGCCTCCTGATCCGATCGGCCATGATCGCGGCCGTCCGGACATCGTCGCGGGTTGCCCCGTACTTACGGCGCAGTATGCCGATCTGGACATCGTTCAGGAAGCGAAAGCGCGTCGTCGACAGATCCTCGGCAATTGAGCTCATGCCGGCCATCAGCCCACGCCCCCCAGATCTGTCAGGCTCGTTACTTCAGGCATTTCGTGCTCCGTCCGAATGATTGAGGATCCAACGCTGCGCTGACGGCGCCAATCGCCATCAGCTAAAATGCACCAACCCGCGTCTTATTGAACGGTGGGCGCGGTGGGCAATGATGGAGCGCCGCCCGGCGGACGGGGGATCATCTGAAGCACCTGTTGCACCTGATTGCCGAGTGCGTTCGCCTCGAGCCGGCGACTGACGTTTTCCAGTATTTTTTTCGCCGCCCACTGGTAGGCGTCTCGAACGTGTTTCGGCTGGTCTTCTGCCCACCTGAGGACGTTGTCGAACTCAGTCTGGATTTCAGACTGGCGATCCACGGTGGCGCAGTAGTCCGGCGTGGTCATCTCGAACAACACCGTATAGGCGGCGCCGTTCATCGGATTGGCGATTTCTACATACGTCTGAAACATGGTTCGTTCCTCTTTCTCTGGTTGGGGTGAAGTTGATTCCGAGTCATCTCATTTTCCCACGACGCGATAGGTGAATGGAAGCGAGGCGAAAGCCCCATTGAGAGTTATGACGGCGGTAAAACCACTGGTGGTCAAGGAATTGTAGTACGCGCTAACAGTCGCTGCCGACGCCCCCTGTGCAGTCATCACCAGAGAGTAAGCAGCCGTTGCAAAGGTAGTTGGAAACGTGATGTTTACTCCACCGGAAGCTGACCCTGTACCGCTACCCCACATTTCGATGTAGCCGCCTGGTAGTTTTTTCCAGCCGTTTGCCGCGAGGCTCTGCTTGAAGTCGCTTGCCGCCCGGTTGCCCATGCTGCCATCGATTACTAGCCATGTGCCGGTGACCCCGAGGCATAGCAGCTCCAGTGTGTCGCCCGTGTTGACGATGATCGAGCTTGACAGCGTACCGTCGGCGTAGCCGATTTGGTCGGAGCCTTGGACCTGCAGAGTGACCGGGTTGTTGCCATTGTGGAAGAAGTTGATGCGACCGCCGTTTGGGCAAGCCGAGGACAGCGGAAGGTTGACCGTGAAGGCACTGGCGCCGACGCCGAACTGGACGACCGATCCGATCTGGGCTTGCGTCAACGTGCCGCCGGCGGCGGCCACGCCCTGGTAAAAGGGTTTTGTCGTGTTCAGAAGCCCAACGATCTGCCATGCCGAGCCGTTGAAAATCATCTCTATGGTCGTTCCAGCCGTCATGTCGTTTGTGAGCAAGCCCGTCAGATCGCTGCGGACGATCGAGACAGCGCCAAGCCCGTTGACGTTAAGTGTTGCGTTGCCGGTGTTGGACGTCGTGATCGCCAGCCGGATCACCATGCCAGTCGTTAGGGACGCTGGCGCTGGCGTGAGCGTGGCGGTTAGCGCATTCGCGGTGCCGCCTGCGGTGGCGTAGGTGTCTTGTCCGCTTTGCACCCTAGGGGCGGTGGAAATGCTGATCCAATTCGCGCCGCCCGAATTGGGATTCGTGGTGTTGTTGTCGGCAGTGCTGAGGAAGACCGAACCGGCTGCCGTACCGGCAAGCATAGCGCCCTGCGGATAACCACCGATCGCTGTCGAGAACGCGGAGTCATAGGGCACCAAGCCACCGGCGTTCTGCCAACGTGTCCACGCCGTGATTTCGTTCAGGATGCCGTTCATGTCCTGCCCGAATGGAGGGACACCCCCGGACCCGACCGGAAGAAAATTCAGCGGCGGGAATCCATCGGTTAGCGAAGCCGCCCCGGCTGTGATCCCGATCTGCGACGCCTGAGGAATGATCCGGGTATATCCGCCACCGGCGGAAGACGCGAAAGGGATTGCCAGCTTTGTGGCGGGAAGGTTGGAAATCTGCATAGGCTATACTCCTTTGAAGGAAAGGCGCGTCATCACGACGGGCCGACGAGTGGGATAGGAAGTTGGCACCTGTTGAGACCATAGCTTTCCTATTGAAGTGTTCTGCCAAAAGGCGGGGGACGGTGCGTCTCGATCGCGATCGTTCGCATTCGGATGAAAAACTCTGGCGACAATGGCTCGTCAGGCGCCTGCTGAGTTGCATTGGAAAAGGCGCTGGCGGCCTCATGCAGCGCCTTCATCAGATCATTAATGGTCGACAAGGGCGGCTCACGAAAATAGCCCGTCATGGCGGCCTCGAGAGACGTCACCGCGGCGAGAAGGGCTTGGTCGTCTTGAGACAATGCCATGCTCTTCATCCCGGCGAGAAACGGCTCCGCGCTGAAGTCGAAAGAGATTAATTCGATCGTGTTGCTCATCACCGCGGTCCGTAGTTTGCTGTTGCTGCTACCGAAGATCGGAACAGGGAGTCTGTGATGGCGCCGGCGATACCGTTGGAGTCGGTCGCTTGAGGCGCGTTGACGTGGATATTTCCGACATGCATCTCGTGGGACGATGTCGAACTCGAAGTGTTGCTGTTGTTGTTGACCGCTGTCAGCTTGGCTGACGTGGCAGCCCCGGCAAGCGTTGCGCCAACGTATTTCTCGATGCCCCGCATCCCGCCGAGCGTGCGGCCGGTGAAATTGTCCCGCCCGGTTAGAGAATTGTAGCCCTCTGCCCGCTCGTACATGCTCGCGGCAACCGCGGCTTCTTCTGCGGTCTTGGCAGTCCTAAACCGCTGCCCCGCCTTGATTTCCGAGCCCTTCGATTCTTCGATGACGTGGCTCAACTGAAGATCGAAGTCGTTCCAAGACTTTCCCTGTTCCTGTGCCATCTGCAGAAGGCGCTTTTTCCGAGATCCAAGCCATTGGGCGATGCCCGTTGCACCAATGGAATTGACTTCGCCAGGACCGCCGGACGCCTCGACGTTCATTGATCTGGAAATGAAACCTTTCGCTCCTTGATCGCTAAAGCCGCCCTCTTTCGTCAGCCGCTCATAAGCGTGTTGCTGCCGCTCTTTCGTCCACCAGCCGCGAACGCCTGCCGATGCCCCCACTGCAGCAAGCGGGCCCTTGTTGCCACCACCAGCGGTACGCTCGCGGGCCATAGTTTTCAGATGTTCGGTCGCGGCTTCAGCCATGAGGCTGAGAAAGCCTCCACCCGTTTCATCGGTGTTGGTGATTGGCAACGGATTGGACTTCGAGACCGGCCGGCCATCCACCAGTGTTGCCCCCGCCAGAGCCTCGCCGTGAGAATCACGGTTGCGGGTAAGCGCGTTATAGTCTGGCTGAGGATAGGACGGCGTTGCTGGCGTTGCCGGCGTTGCTGCGTCGCGAGCCCGTCCGGCGTCGACTGCAGCGCTTGCGGACTGGGCTGCCGTCATTAGGCTGCTGTCTGCATTGCGTGGGCGCATGTCGATCGGGCCGGACAACGCTTCGCCATGAGCGCCAGGGTCGCGAGTGGAATTTATGGCATCCGCTTGCGCCTTCATCCTGGCGCGAACTTTGTCTTCGCTCAATGTTCCGAGTTCGCCGTGACCACCCAAAGTAGCGGCTGCGACGCCTCCGAGAACTGCCGCACCAGCAACGGCAGCCACACCCGCGGCACCGGCGCCGGCTGCCGCTGTACCCGCCGTTCCTGCGGTTTTGACGACCCCTCCAATTCCAAGCGCGGTCCGCATATTTGCCAGCATGGCTATAGCCTTGCTGCCGGCCCATAGACCGAATAGAATTTCCGATGCCGTGATGACTCCACCGATGGCGTCTGTGACTGCCTTGGCTTCGGTTCCGAAGTTTTTCAGCCCATTGCCGACAGCATTCCAGTCGATACCCTTCAGCCACTCGGCAAACTTGCCAACAGCTTCGACGATGCCCGATCGGATCCAGTCCTGATTTTTCGTGACCCAATCCGTCATCTGAGACAACAGTTTCTCGAGCTGCGGGCCGAGAACACTCATGACCGAGTTTGCCAGCGAGACCGCGGTCTGCTGAAGCGTGTTCCACTTCTCCTGCAGCTGCTGCGATGCTTTGGCGTCGTTCGATGGCGACAGCTTTTTCAGCTGATCAATGTAATCACCGATCGCCGCGCCATAGCGGATCATGACGTTGGCGGTGCTGTCATCAATCCCCATGCCCTGGGCAATGAAGTGGGCTCGTGCCGGATCAACCGCGGCAAGCTCTTTCAGGCCGGCAGCCGTGTCCATCAGGAACTTGTCGACGCCATGATCAGTGTCGATAAAGTTGCCTGTCGCCGCCTGGAGCTGTGAAAACTCCTTGGGGAGCATGACGCCGTTGCGGTGCAGATCATACAGAGCCTTGCCGATACGTTCGAACGAGCCCGCGGTGGCTTCAGCTGTTCCGCCCATTCGTTCGGCTGCCATTCCCCATGCCGCGACGGTCTGAGGAGATTGGCCTAGGTTGGAAGAGAACCGTCCAAGCGCCGCATCAGCCGAGGTGAGATCGGTAATGAATTCTTTCAGGCCCCTGGCGCCAAGAAAGACCGCGAAGAGGGCAAGAACCTCTCTCGTAACGACGTTGATGCCGTCAGCCGCCTTTTTGCCGGACGCTTCGATACTTTTAGCAGCCGATGCCGCCTGATCGCGCGTCTTCATAAAAGCGTCGGCAGCCTGCTTTTGGCTCTTTGTGAAGTCGCTCGGGTCGAGCCCGAGCGTCACAATAAGCGACTCTACGATCGTGGCGATGGGCTTACCCTCCGAACTTCAAAATGAGATGTGACCGCCCCGCCCTTGGAAAGACGTGCGGCCTGCCGGTGTTTTTCCATGAGTGACACCGCCGGCTGGCCACCCCCGCGCCGCGAAGACGACGAAAAGAGCGCGGGTAGGCGTGGGCTCCTGAGGGGGATGCACGCCGTTCTCATTCGACCACCGAATCAATGCTTCGCAGCATGACACCTGTGTCGATCAAGGGTTTTGTCGAAGGGCCGAAGTTAGACAGGCCGGCGTCGAGACGGGCTTTTGCCTCCGAAACGAGCTGGCCAAATGGCATCTCTCGATATTTTGCCTGGCTTCGCATACCGCGTAGCATCAGCGTGAGCGAGCTTAGAGCCGGCTCGTGAGTGTCGATAATGGACTGCTGAAGCTGGCCAACTATCACCGCTCCAAGCTGGCCTAGGGCCTTTTTCACATCGCCGTCAGTGGCCTTCAAAGCCGCTGCAAGTAGGTCACCCCATTCCCCACTTTCTTTCGCAATCATCGTGCGGAAGAACGGGCGTGGAGGCGTCTTGCCATGGCCGTATTCGTCAAGGGCGGCAACCATTGCGACGGACGTGCCATCCGGATAGGTGGCATCAGCCATGAAACCGACAGAAAGCTTGGTTGCTTTCGTCAGTTTCTTGGCTATTTCCGACAATGCTGCTTCCAGCTTATCGCCACCCTTGAGCGCGACCATGATTATCTGATCTCCGGCAAAGGGGTTTCGGCATCGGTGCGAAGGCCCTCGATCGCAGCGCGCCACGGTCCAGCGCCGGCGAGATCTGGCCATGTCTGTTCGCACAACCCTCCCTCGTATTTCGGCAGGCACTGCTGTTTGTGGAGATATTCGAGCGCACGGCGCATATCGACATGCTCACGAAAGTTGGCCATGAACCTGTCGCATAGCTCCTTGACCGCCGGATCGGCGGCCACAACCTCGCGCAAAGCCTGATTGACAGCCGACTGCGTCCAGCTCTGACGATTTTCCAAGCCGGCGCGGTGCGCGATCTCATGAGCTGAGGCGGCCTGGAGATCGGCAAGATGGTCTTCCGCCTCTACAACCGCCTCGCGGGCTTCCCGAACTGTCAAGGCTGGCTTGGATCCGGGATTGCTGATGACGGCTTGCCGTGCGGTTTCGACGGCTTCGCCGGCGGCCTCGAGCGCGCGTCGAGCAGCGATCCGTCTATCCATGAGATCGGACTCGCGCCGGTGGCTTTCGTTGATGCCCGCGACCACGCCCTCGTGCTCCGCGACGGCAATCGCCAGCTTTTCACGCGCCGGGTTTTTCGGCTCCTTGCCGCCCGACGCCAGTTTGAGAAAGGGATTTGCCATCGTCGCGGCCCTCAAACGCTGCGGGTCGGAACGGCGCCGGGATAGGTCGCCTGGAAGCTTTCGGACGCCTGCGAGGTGACCGCGCCAAGCTTCTCCGCCTTGCGCATCCCCATCGTGTCGCTGTTCGGCATCTTCACGCCCGGGTAAAGCGCGTCGAATGCCGCGGCGGTCTTGGCGTCCATAGCGGCCGGCCTTTTGTCGTCTCTGTCACGCGGATTGTTCGGGTCACGAGGCCCAAGGATACCGTCGTCGGGAACTTCGTCCTCAGCGGTCGCCGTTCCCGCGAACACAGCCTGCATTTCAGCCCAGTCTTCTGCCGATAGGCGCGATGCCAAGAAGCTGATCTTGGTTTCGACGAGATCCTTCAGGTTTTGAGACATTTCAGCCATTGGATTTTCCTTTCAAGACGCCCTTCTGGCGTATGCATTTGGGATGGAGGCACGGGCTAGAAGCTGGTCAGTGATGACCATGGGCGCGGCCTTGGTGGAGACGAGACAGATCACCCCGGCGACAGCATTCGCGACGTCGTCATGAGCGCCTGGAGAGTGATCGATCGAATCCTTGCCGCCACGACCCGTCCGGCGCTCCAACGCGGCGATCTGGGCGTTGGCTCGCTTGTGGTCCAACAGATCGGCTTGGCCGGAGTTGAGGATCGGCAGCAGATCGCGATAGATATCTGACTTGGGCTTCGCGGACTGCTCGTAGCTGATACCAAAGGCTTTGAAGCTCTCTGGAGGCCACTCGCCGCCCCATCGGTCGCCGATGATTTTGGAGATGTGATAGGTTTTCAGGACAGCGGCGAATTCCGCCACCACGTCCTTTGGGGAATAAGGTGGCCGACGCTCTCTGACGGCATCCACGACAGCAATCTTCTCTTCGCCATGGGCAATCGCCATCGTGAAGCTATCACCACCAGCGCCGCCCGATGGGTCGACAAAGGCCACGTACCGGATACCAGGAACATATGGGCGTTCGTGGACACCTTCGCTCACGCACTTGTCGATCGCTTCGCGAGAGATGAAATCCTCGATGTCGGTCCGGAACATGCCGCCGTATTCAGCCGCAGCGTTCGAAGGGTCTTCGTCGTACTCCTTCGCAATCTCTACAGGGTCGACGGTCGGATTCATGTCGACGGTGGCGGCCTGCCAGACCAACGGCCGATCTTCCTTGCCGAAATTGTCCTTGAAGGCCTGCCACAGCGCCCCGCGCCGGCCATAGGGCGACGAAGCACAGATCAGCATCGAATTCGGAATGGTCTTCATCCCCGGCTTCAACGCCTTGAGGATTTCAAAGTCCGGATCGGCGGCATCGTCGGTCGGCCAAAATGCGATCTCGTCGGCCAGGACTGCCGCGTACGTGTAGCCGCGGGTGGATCGGAATGAGGCCGTACCCACTTCGATCGTCACTAAGTTGTTCAGGTCGACGCCGTTGGTCGTGTCGTTCTCGATCATCGCCTTCAGCATCGGAATGCCGTTCAGCAAAGCCCGAACATATCGCATGATCACGCGGGCTTGCTTCTTGTCGGCAGCAATGACGATGACCGTGGCACGCTCACCCGGTGACAGGTACTGCCGATAGTCGAAAAAGCAGGCCAGGTAGACCGCCACCAGCGCCATGACAAAGGATTTGCCACCGCGGCGCCCGATGACAAGCCAGGCCTCTCGCTGCGCCTTGCTCGGCGGTTCCTGTCGGTTTGTGTGCCGCCGGTAGATTTCCAACTGCTCGGACGTCATTGGCAAGCCGAACAAGGCAGCGAGAAACGCAAACCACGCAGCGTAAGTATCGGGATTCCGAAACCATGGGCCGAACAGCTTAGGGCTCTGGCATGCCTGGAGGATATTCAAGCTGCAGCCCCCGACAGGAACTCTTGAAGCGACTGTTCGACCTTCGGTGGGACGGCCTTGAGGTTCAGATCACGGTGGAGGCGAGTGAGAGCGTTGGACCATGCCAGGTACTGCCGGCCATCCCGCTCGGACAGGAGGCCGTCGCCCCCGTCCATGAGTTTTGCATCCATCAGTGACACATGCAGCGTCAACCATGCAGCCCGGTCGACCATGGCCTTCTGTGAGGCCGTAAGCTTGCCGCCGAGCTGTTGGGTGAGTTCTGAAACGACGTTTTGCAACAGCCGTGCTTCTCGGCTGCGTCCGTCTAGTTTCGCCAGGACATTGGGCCTGGAATGAGGGCCTACCTCATGCATAAAGATCCATCTCCGGGACTAGGGCGTCATCACGACGGCCATTGCCTTAATGCGCCGATATCACATCGGTGCGTACCGCCATATCTAGCATGTATCCGGGCTATATCAAAGGGATAAACGCTATTCCTTGTGTCTTGGATTACATTCTGCGTGGCCCTACGACCAACTACGCCCGTTTGAGAACTCTGGACACCTGCATAGCCGTCCACTTGCCACCGCGGGACGTTGCAACACCCATGTCGTCGAGAGCAGCTGCGATCTTGATGAGTGACGTTCCTGCGGCTGCCATGGGGGTTATGATCTTCAAGAGGCGTCCGGCCTCAGCGTTCGCCTTGGCCTGTATGGCGACGTTGCGCTTGCCAGTGGCATCCCTCAAGCCCCCCAAGACAATACCACGCTCCTTGGCGCTCCTTAGGGCGGCCTTCGTCCTTTCGCTGATAAAGGTGCGCTCTTGCTCGGCTAAGGCGGCATAGACATGCAGGCTGAACTTGTCGGCCTGGGGCATAGAAGCCACCCGGAGCTTCACCTTGGGATCATCCATCAGGGTCGCGATGAAGGCCACTTTGCGCGACAGGCGGTCCAGCTTGGCCACCAGTAGCTCAGCGCCTGTCTTTCGTACCAGCGCCAGTGCCTTGGCCAGCTCCGGCCGATCGTTGTCGCCACCGGACTGGACGTCCTGAAAGCTGCCGATGACTTCGAATGGAACGGCGCTGAACTTGTCGAGGAAGATCGCGATGTCGCGCTGCTGAGCTTCAAGGCCAAGGCCGGACTTCCCCTGATCTTCAGTGCTCACGCGAGTGTAGACGACATATCTAATCATGGGTTTCTCCAGTGTTGTGCTGGATATTGTCACACCCATATCAAATGTCAACGAACGTAGTGCTTGTTAAATTGTTGAGATTATTATTCCTGCAAGCCGCCGTGCTGGACGTAAACATTCTGAGGTGCGATCGATGCGAGCCGATGGGCTAAAACACGCGTTTCAGTCTCTCGCTTCGAATGTTTCAGGCTTGTAAAGCCGTTTCATCCATTCCCGGTAACGACCCTCAGGCATGTATTTAAGCAATCTGAATTCTTCGACATACGTCTGCATGTTATTCGACGCCGCAGTCAAAGAGTTGGCTGCTATGATCGAAACCTCAGCGCTGCTTAATTGGCTCCTGACCAAATTACCATATTGATCCTTCTGCTTCCTCGTGAGGACGTTATTTTCTGAGATCCTACGGAGGTTTGTGTAAAGCACTCTAAAATATGTACCAAGCGACTCTTCGCCGTACGCATGGATTTGCCTCTCATAGACATCGGAGACAAAATTTCTTATATCTTCATTCGTGGGGGGCGGCAGCATTTCGGCGAAGAATAAGTCGGCGGTAAGAATTCGAGTTGCAATCCGAAAGACCTCACTTCCCTCCGCACTAGTGGTCCCGTTCGCGAAGGCCAATCGCTCTCGCAGATCGCGGAGAAGCTCAAGAAGTTGGAAGAAGTTTCTTTCGAACTGCTCCAACTGCGCATCCATGTCAGAGCGGTTGATACGTTCGTTCTGTAGGGCGATCTCCCTGGATTGAACAGACAGGGTTCGCAGAACGGCCACAAACGCCGCCGCTGAAAAGAAAGCGTTCAGACCACCAAATGAGTCACCCCATACGCCCAGTTTCTCTATGTGGAATCCAGTGATCGTCGCGTGTGCGAAGAATATAAGGTTTGCCCATATTAGCCAGAAGAAGATCGCGCCTGCGGCTACGATAATCAGAATACGATTGCTCATACACGCTCCAAAACCTTAGGTTAGGATTTGGCGAGATTAAGTCAATCGTTCATGCTGCAGTCCTCTCGATCGGTATCACTCGGCCGACGTCCCTAGGCGTAGGGATGTTGTAAATCACTTCCATTGCGGCCTTGCGGATTAGCGCCGGCATAGCGTCGATAACGTTTGATGGCCTGGTGTCGGCCCACGTAAATAGATCAAGCTGCTTCATGCTCTTGCCCTCGCGCCGGTGTCCCATGGTTCGATGTCGAATGGTGTCAGGTGCTCGCCCATGAGCAGTCTCAGGCACTTTTCCATTTCTTCCGACGGGCAACCGCGGTTTTTCAGGAACAGTTTGCCGTCCTCAAGGGTCTTCGGCTTTGGAAAAGCTCGCGTAAACGTGTCCTTACTTTCTCTATCCAAAGCCCAGTCTGTTGGTGCTGGTTCTGGTCGTGGGTCTGACGCTAGGTCTGAATATGGATCTGGTTCTGGTTCTGGTTCTGGTTCTGGTTGCTTAGGCATAGCTTTTTCACCAGAAAAGCTAAGCTTATAGCTTTGCTTTTGATCCTTCCTGGGTCGACCACCCTTTTTGCCAGCTTCAACACGGCTGAGGTGCTTCTCTTCAGCCTCTTGACGCATCTCATCCATGCGAGGATTTTGCCAGTCGGACTCAAATAGAATATCGATCGACGGCTTAATCTCATCCCACTGTTCCGGTGACACATGGGCTATGCGCGCCAGCCTTGCGTCATTGTTCGGCAGGCTCCCGAATTGCCAATAATGCATCTTGAGATACACGTATGAGCCGAACTCGGCGGGTGTCATATGAGACGTCGCTGCCAGCTCGTCGCCGATGTAGAATTTCATCCAATGGAGATGGCTCATCCAAAAGCCTTTCTGTTGCTGCGGAACCGCTGCGCCATCGCCGCGGCCTCGCACGCCTCTAGGGCAGTCAGGTTGAACCGTGAGCGCAAAGCAGGCACCGTGGGGGTTGGTGCCGGCGTCTGCTCTGAAAGCCACTGTGCGGCGACGACAACGGCGTCGGAGCGTTCGTGCTCGGCTGGGGTGAGATAGGTCATGGGCGCATCCCTCGAAAATCGTAGACGATTGGAGTTGGGCCAGCGTCGGCGATGGTATTCGCTCGCATGGACGCCAATGGAAACTCCTCGATCATTCGGAGTGCAATGGCGACGCCGCTGCCGTCGTACATCGTGCCGTGGCCTTCGCCCGTGTGAAACGAGCAATCCTGCTCGTCACCGTTTTGATCGGTTTCTTCCGGCTCAAGGTCGCTGTCATCACCTTCCCGGTCATCGGAAGGTCGGCCATCTCTGTGGGATCCGGGGGTGTCAGCGAGGTAAGGTTCTAAGTCTGGATCGCCGTCGAGAAGATCGAGAAGGCTGATTAGCTCGTCGATCTTAGCTTCAAGCCGCCGGCGGGAATGTAGGAGTTGCTCGCTCATTCAACGTCACTCCTGTGCGCCGAGGTGACGAAGACCAGCGCGCACCCATCCTTCTTGAAATCACAATGGAAGTTGATTTTGCTTTCGGGATAAAGCGCCGCCAGCGCGGCCTTAAGGCGTTCTGTGTCGCGCTGCAGTTGGTCAAATGGGTCTAGCTTCACTTCGGGCTTTTGAGCCGCCAGCGTGGCTGATGCTGCGGAAGGCAATGCCAAGACGGCGAGACCACCCAAGAATCCACGACGGGCAATGGGTAGCAATCCGCTCGAACTGATGTTATCGTTCATGATGTTCATTTCCGTTTCCTTCTGGGGATTGGTGGAACCACGGCTCGGCAGGATGGCAGTCCTGGCCGGGCCTTTTGCGTTCTGGAGGGCGGCGGTCATGCCGCGTTGTCCATGAAAAATGCGATGAGCTTGCTGCGGCTGGCGACGTAGCGCTGACCAACCTGCTTCACCATCGGTAGGCTGCCCGTGCTGATCATGTGGTAGGTCTGTCGATCACTGCGACCGATCGTCTTTGCAATGTTGGCGACCCCCCAGATCAAATCGGCCGGCTCAGGGTTAATGCTTTCCACAATGTTTCCTCTTCGTTCATGGTTGCGACTTGCATCCATTAACCTTGAGTACCATCTAATTTGGATAGATGCAAGTTGCACCCTTGATTTTTCTGATGGCAAGTTGCACTCATCAGCCATGAGTGGAAAAGACAAATACCCCAGCGAAATGGCCGAGCGCTTTCAGGTGCGCCTCACAGCAGGTTTGCGCGATCGGATTAGAGCGATGGCGGAAGCAAATGGGCGGAGTATGAATACGGAGATCGTTTCCACTTTGGAAAGCGCATATCCTGATCCGGCGCAGTTTCGCGAGGAATTGGGATTTCTCGATGCTATCGATGAGATCCAACAAAAGCTCGATCGTCTTCGCTCAGTTCAAATTGCCGAAGCGTCACAGAATTTTTCGGACGGGTTTGTTAAAGAGAACGCCACCAAGCTACGCGGTCGCCGTGCTCAAGGAACTGACGAAGACGAGGAATAACCATGTCAGTCCGCAAGCGCGAATGGACCACACCGAAGGGCGTCGAGAAATCCGCCTGGGTGGTCGACTACCTGGATACCACCGGCAAGCGCCGGCTGAAGACCTTTGCCAGGAAGAAGGAAGCCGATCAATTCGCCGCTACGGCCTCTGTGGAGGTCAGGGAAGGCATTCACGTAGCCGACGGTGCATCGGTCACCATCGAGAAGGCCGGAACGTTCTGGATCGCCTCAGGGGAAAGTGCCGGCCTGGAGCGATCGACGATCAAGCAGCGGAAGACACACCTCGACTACCATATCAATCCGTTGATCGGCAGCATGCTCGTCTCAAAGCTCACCGCGCCGGCCGTCAGAGAATTTGAAGACCGGATGAGGAGGGAAGGGCGATCACCAGCTATGACGAAAAAAGTCATCACCTCGCTCGGCTCGATCTTGGCTGATGCCAATGAGCGTGGACTTGCGACCCGCAACCCGGTGCGAGACATCCGCGGTGGCAGGAAAGGCCGAGACAGACGGGCAGAGCGCCGTCAGAAGGCCCGTGTAGAGGTTGGCGTAGACATTCCAACACGGGAAGAGGTCAAGGCGCTTGTCGGGGCTATCGACGGGAACTGGAGGGCTCTGCTCGTCACGGCCGTTTTCACCGGTATGAGATCGTCCGAGCTGCGTGGACTCCGATGGCAGGACGTAGATTTCAAACGCGCCGAGATCAGTGTTAATCAGCGGGCGGATCAGTTCGGCGACATCGGCCGGCCGAAGTCGGAGGCGGGCGTCCGAGTGATCCCGGTCCCGCCGGTCGTCATTAATGCCCTCAAAGAGCATCGACTGAAGCAGCCGAGTGGATCTGGCCTGGTATTCGCCAATCCCGATGGCGAGCCGCGATCCCATACCAACATCGTTCGGAAAGGCTTGATCCCAGCAATGATCCGGGCCGGAGTCACGGCGGAAGTGGCCAGTGATGGCAAAATAAACATCAACGCCAAATACACTGGTCTTCATGCACTCAGGCATTTTTACGCCAGCTGGCTGATCAACCGCAAGGAAGACGGCGGGCTGGGACTTCCTGCCAAAATGGTCCAGGAAAGGCTCGGACATTCCTCGATTGTCATGACCATGGACGTCTATGGGCACCTTTTTCCGCGCTCGGACGATGGGACAGAACTAGCACAAGCCGCGAACATCCTGCTCTCATGACTGCAACATGCATGCGACACAGATCCCAAAAGCGCTGTGAAAACAATATCGGGTGAAAGTCTGCAAATCCTCGTACCCCGGTTCAATTCCGGGCGAGGCCTCCAAATTTTTCCAGCAAGCACATTTTTGATTATCATAGCTTAGCCCGTTTTTGGCGTTGATATTGATGCGATGCGTGCGAAGGCGGACCTTGTCTATATCTCTCATAGGTCTCCCGATCCCCCCACGAAAATCCCCCGTGCCCGCATCGACGCCTTGAAAGCTTTCGCGGTGGCGACTAAGACGGTGCACGGACAATGGGCTTTGGATGGGGCGGACAGGATGATGGATTTCGAAAAAGCGCGGCTGAAGATGGTCGAGAGCCAGATCAGGACCACTGATGTCACCTCGCACTCCTTGCTCAACGCCTTTCTGGCGGTGCCGCGCGAAGCCTTCGTGCCGGAAGAGCTGAAGCCGCTGGCCTATGTCGACAATGATATCGAGATCTCGCCGGCGCGCGACGGCCATGCGAAGCGCTACCTGATGCAGGCTTCGCCGCTTGCCAAGCTGCTGCAGCTTGCCGCAGTCCGCAAGACGGATGTCGTGCTCGAGGTCGGTGCCGGCACCGGCTATGCGTCGGCGCTGCTGTCGCTGATCGCCGGTTCCGTCGTGGCGCTGGAATGCGACGAGGCCCTGGCGGCGAAAGCCCGGGACAATCTGTCGACGCTTGGGCACGGCAATGTCTCGGTCGTCACCGGTCCGCTCGAAAAGGGCCATGCAGCGGGCGCGCCCTATGACCTGATCTTCGTAAACGGCGCTGTCGAGCAGGTGTCGCCTGACCTTTTGGACCAGCTGCGCGACGATGGCCGGCTTGTCGCCGTCCAGGGTTTTGGCAATTCCGCCCGCGCCTCCGTCTTCGTGCGCGAGCGCGGTGCGATTTCGGCCAACACCTTCTTCAATGCTTCGGTCAAGGCTCTGCCTGGTTTCGCCAAGCCGAAGGAATTCGTGTTCTAGGCAAGGCTGGATCTTCGACGGCGATATCTGACGGGCGCTCCCAGCGCCTGTTTCGTTTTGCGATGGCTGCGCGAATTTGCGGCGCTGGACAAGCAGAACAAAACTGTGCACCAGCCCGCATAGTTGATTCGCGGTGATTTTTTTCCCTCTTGGAGTATTCTAAGGTGACGACGATTCGAAATGCCGGCGGGCCGGGATGACAATCGTTTCTGCAGAATAACGGGGATGAAAATGGCTCAGTCCAATGTTGCGCGTGAACCGTCGATGGAAGAGATACTCGCTTCGATCCGGAAGATCATAGAGAGCAACGAGCCGGGTGGCGCTCCGTCCCTGTCGGCGTCCCTGCCGCCTGTCTATGTCAGCCACGAAGACGATGCCGACATTCACTTGACGATCGACGACGAACTCGAGGCGATCGACCATGATGGCGTGCCGCCACTGGCGTCTGACCCGGATCCCCGTTTCGTTGCCGCCAATTCGGCGGGCCGCGAACCGGAGACCGCGCCGCGCAGCACCATGTCGCTTGCCGATGTCGCCGCACGTGTCCGCGCCGCCTCCGATCGCAATTCCGCGCAGCTGAACCCGCAGCGCGAGACGCAGCCGTCGCGCGAAATGCCGCCGGCCATGGCGGCCCGCCTGGCAGAGGTGCGCCTCGGCGGGCACCCGATGCAGACAGAGACCATCGAACCCGCGCCGATGGCAGCCGTGTCGATGGGTTTTGCCGCCGAGATGTCCGATGTCGTCGTGCCGATGCGCCCGATCGAGCCATCTGCCGATGTCGTCGGCGCGCAGGCTCGCTCGCAGCCCCATGAAAACGAGAGCGGACCAGCGCGCGAGATGCCCCGATCGAGCCAGGCAGCGCAGCCCGAAGGGGCGGCGGCGCCCGTGGCGGAACGCGCAGCAGCCGCGCAGCCGAGCTATGCCGAACCAGCAGCCGCCTTCGTCGCGCCGGTCGAGCAGCATGACCGCTTCCTGCCGAAATTGCAGGAGGAAGCCCATAAGATGCTGGTCTCCGAGGCAACCGGAGAGCAGGTTGCCCGTTCCTTCGACGAACTCGCTGCCGCACTCGGCGCCGAGCGCCGCTCTCTCGACGAAATTGCCCAGGACATGCTGCGGCCGATGCTGCAGGAATGGCTCGATGATAACCTGCCGACGCTGGTCGAGCGCCTCGTGCGCGAGGAGATCGAACGGGTGGCGCGCGGGCCTCGCCGCTAAGCCAAAGGTCCACCGTCCCGAACAGCCGCTCCCAGCGCCGGGGCGGCTTTTTTATTGACTTGCCGACAGGCATCCTATTTACCAACCGCATCACCGAACCCTCTAGATGCGGTCCCAAAATGCTCGAAAAGACTTATGATTCCGCCGCTGTTGAGCCGAAAATCGCCCAAAAGTGGGACGAGGCGGATGCCTTTCGCGCCGGCGCCAACGCCAAGCCGGGTGCCGAGACCTTTACCATCGTCATCCCGCCGCCGAACGTCACCGGCTCGTTGCACATGGGCCATGCGCTCAACAACACGCTGCAGGACATCATGGTCCGCTTCGAGCGTATGCGCGGCAAGGACGTGCTGTGGCAGCCAGGCATGGACCATGCCGGCATCGCGACACAGATGGTGGTCGAGCGCAAGCTGAAGGAACTGCAGTTGCCTGGCCGTGTCGCCATGGGCCGCGACGCCTTCATCGACAAGGTCTGGGAGTGGAAGGACGAGTCAGGCGGGTTGATCTTCAACCAACTGAAGCGGCTCGGCGCCTCCTGCGACTGGTCGCGCGAGCGCTTCACCATGGACGAGGGGCTGTCCGAGGCCGTGCTCAAGGTCTTCGTCTCGCTTTACAAGGAAGGCCTGATCTATCGCGGCAAGCGGCTGGTCAACTGGGACCCGCAGTTCGAGACAGCGATCTCCGACATCGAGGTCGAGAACCGCGAAGTCGATGGCCACATGTGGCACTTCAAGTATCGCTTGGCCGGCGGCGAGACCTACACCTATCTCGAGAAGGATGCGGACGGCAACGTCACCTTCCAGGAAGAGCGCGACTACATCGCGATCGCCACCACGCGGCCGGAAACGATGCTGGGCGATGGTGCTGTGGCCGTCCACCCATCCGACGAACGCTATGCGCCGATCGTCGGCAAGCTCTGCGAAATCCCGGTTGGGCCGAAGGAGCATCGCCGCCTGATCCCGATCATCACCGACGAGTATCCGGAACCGGATTTCGGCTCCGGCGCGGTGAAGATTACCGGCGCCCATGACTTCAACGACTACCAGGTCGCCAAGCGCAACGACATTCCGCTCTACCGGCTGATGAACGGTCGCGCCGAAATGCGCGATGACGGCGAGCCCTACGACGTCTGTGCCGCTCAGGCGCAGGCGATTGCCCGCGGCGGCGAGATGCCGACGGAAGCCGAAATCGACGATATCAACCTCGTGCCGGAAGAGTATCGCGGCCTCGACCGTCTCGTTGCGCGCAAGCGCATCGTCGACGCGATCAACGCCGAGGGCCTGGCGGTCACCGTCAAGGATGCCGAAGGCAACGATATTCCTTACGTCGAAGCCAAGAAAATCATGCAGCCGTTCGGCGACCGTTCGAACGTCGTCATCGAGCCGATGCTGACCGACCAGTGGTTCGTCGATGCCAAGACGCTGGCCGAGCCGGCCATGGCTTCTGTTCGCGAAGGCCGCACCAATTTCGTGCCGAAGAACTGGGACAAGACCTATTTCGAATGGATGGAGAATATCCAGCCCTGGTGCATTTCCCGACAGCTCTGGTGGGGTCACCAGATCCCCGCCTGGTACGGTCCGGATGGTCAGGTTTTCGTCGAGAAGACCGAAGAGGAAGCGCTGCAGGCGGCTATCCAGCATTACCTTTCTCATGAGGGTATCTGGAAGGCCTGGGTCGAGGAAAAGCTGGAGAATTTCAAGCCCGGCGAAATCCTGATCCGCGACGAGGACGTTCTCGACACCTGGTTCTCTTCAGCGCTGTGGCCCTTCTCGACGCTTGGCTGGCCCGAGCAGACGCCGGAGCTTGCCCGCTACTATCCGACCAACGTGCTGGTCACCGGCTTCGACATCATCTTCTTCTGGGTTGCCCGGATGATGATGATGGGCCTGCACTTCATGAAGGACGAGGCCGGCAATTCGGTCGAGCCGTTCAACACCGTCTATGTCCATGCGCTGGTTCGTGACAAGAACGGTCAGAAGATGTCGAAGTCCAAGGGCAACGTCATCGATCCTCTTGACCTCATCGACGAATACGGCGCCGATGCGCTGCGCTTTACGCTGGCCATCATGGCGGCGCAGGGGCGTGACGTGAAGCTCGATCCGGCCCGCATCGCCGGCTACCGCAATTTCGGCACCAAGCTCTGGAACGCCACGCGCTTTGCCGAGATGAACGGGGCCGTCAGCGGGGCTACTTTCGTGCCGGAGGCTGCGGAACTGACGGTCAACCGCTGGATCCTGACCGAGCTTGCCCGCACGACGCGCGACGTGACGGAGGCGCTTGAGGCTTACCGCTTCAATGACGCAGCCAGCGTTCTCTACCGTTTCGTCTGGAACCAGTTCTGTGACTGGTACCTGGAGCTGCTGAAGCCGGTCTTCATGGGCGACGACGAGGGTGCCAAGATCGAGGCGCAGGGCTGCAGCGCCTACGTGCTGGAGGAAATCTACAAGCTGCTCCATCCGTTCATGCCGTTCATGACCGAAGAGCTGTGGGCGCATACGGCCGGCGAGGGCGTCGTCCGGGACAGCCTGATCTGCCATGCCGACTGGCCGGCGCCGTCCTATGCCGACGATGTCTCTGCCGATGAGATCAATTGGTTGATCGACCTGGTGTCGGGCATCCGCTCGGTCCGTTCGGAAATGAACGTGCCACCGGCGGCGACCGCGCCGCTGGTTTTCGTCGATGCCAACGCCCTGACCCGCGAGCGGCTGTTCCGTCACGATGCAGCGATCAAGCGGCTGGCGCGCGTCGAAGCGATCTCGGTCGCCGATACCTCGCCGAAGGGATCGGCACAGATCGTCATCGGCGAGGCGACGGCCTGCCTGCCGCTGGGCACGCTGATCGATCTCGACACCGAGCGCAACCGTTTGGAAAAGGCGATCGGCAAGGCGCAGACGGAAGCGGACCGTATCGTCGGCAAGCTGTCGAACGAGCGGTTCGTCGCCAACGCCAATCCCGACGTCGTCGCTGCCGAACGGGCACGGCTGGAAGAACTGCAGGGCCAGCTGGCAAGTCTCAAGGTCGCGCTTGCTAGGCTCAGCGAAATCGGCTGATCAGAGAATCAATTGGAATAACGGAGGCGCGTGGCATGCCACGCGCTTTCATCTGCGCTTCACAAAGCCTTCCCTAAGGTTGTTTTCACCTCGACCAAATTCCCCACGGTTGACTGATGGGTTGCTTATTTTATAAGCGATCTGATATTCATCAGGTGTGACGCGTTTGAGCCAAATAGGCTCCGGGCGGAAAAATATTCCTGGAAACCGCTCCCGAAACGAGTTTCTAGACAAATATTCTAATCTTCGGTTTTTTCCGGCGCATGGATGGGAACCGCACAAGCCACTCGGCTAAAATTGTCGGTGTCCTAAGTGCTGAGCCTCATTGCCTATTTCGCCAGCCGCCCTAGGATCGCCGCGAAAATGGGGAGCTGGGGATATAGTATGATCGACCGCGCTTTGGCGAAGACCACTCTGGCTGTGGTCGCCTGCTTCAGCCTGGCAAATTCGGCCGCTGCCGGCGGCATCGAGCGCTACGGCTATGACATCGACCTGTTGTTCGACACGTCGCGCTACGTCATGGACGGGGGCGTCACCTATGTGATGCCGGGTCGCAAGATCACCAACGCACGAGACGTCAATCCCCGGGATGGAAACCTGAACAGCAGGCCGAATTCCGTCAGTGACGGCCCGACCTATGGCGTCCCGTATATCGGCTTCAAGATCGGCGTGACCGACGACGTCGACTGCCTGGCGGATTACTCTGAACCTTTCGGCGCTCACTCTAACCCGGGACTGGACTGGGCAGGGGCAAACTACAATGTCGAGGAAGAGATCCGTAGCCATAATTACGGGCTCACCTGTTCCTACAAGTTCGATCTCGGCCCCGGTCAGTTGCGATTGATCGGCGGCGGTTTCTATCAGGAGGTCTTGGGCTTCAAGGAGCAGCTGGTTGCCCCTTTGCCTGCGCCGCTTTCCTCGCTCTATAGCGGCATGGGGCGGCTTGAACTCAGAGACAATGGCTGGGGCTGGCGTTCGGGCGTCGCTTATGAGATCCCGGAATATGCCATGCGCGCCAGCCTGGTCTACAACAGCCAGGTCAAGTACGACAATCTCACCGGCACTGTCGATCTGACGGGCGTGCCGAAGTTTCTCTATCCCACCAATCCGGCCGTCGGTGCCGTGACCCCGGTCTACGGCTCGGCAACGGCACCCGATTCCCTGGAGCTGAAGCTGCAAACCGGTATCGCTCCCGACTGGCTCGCTTTCGGGTCGGCGACGTGGACGAACTGGAGCACGCTGCAAAGCGTGGCGTTCTGCCCGAAATCGACCCGTGGGGTCGTTGCCTGCAAGCCCGGCGGTGCCGCCGAGCTTTCCTCCCTCGACCTCCTCTACAAGGATGGCTGGACGCTGCGTGCTGGTCTCGGCCACAAGTTCAATGCCCAGTGGAGCGGTGCCGTCAGCCTTGGCTGGGACCAGGGCACCAGCCATGGCTACGGCCTGTCCTCCGACACCTGGACGCTGGGGGCCGGCCTGTCGTTTGCGCCGACGGAGCATATCGAATATCGGCTCGCAGGGGCCGTCGGCATGCTGACCTCGGGCAAGTCCGGAACCGTGACCTCGAACGGCGTCACCTATGGCGACGATGTCACCTACAGCTACGGCAATGATTTCGTCGGTGTCGTCTCCACCGCTGTGAAGATCAAGTTCTAGTCCGATCACCTCAGGATGCAGGTCGCTCGCTTGGGGGCGCCTTTGGCGTGACTGAACGGGCGGCCTCGGGTGACCCATTTTGTGACGAAATCGCAACACTCGTTTGCAACCGTTTGCCTTGCTTTCGGATGCCGTTGATCTGTCCATTTCCCGCCACAAAGACAGTGCACCGATGATAGCGGGCTCTGGGCGAGCCTATCTGAATACGTGCGTGGGGGGTCGCAGGGACAATTTCCGGAAGTGCTATCGATGTTGTCGCAGAATTGCTCGTGTTGTTTCGAGCTTTCCTGCGTAAGATACTGCAGCACAAAGAAATTCCTTTTTGTTTACGGTGGCCTTCACTGTTGTAAAAATGGCTCGGTGCGGCAAACTCAATGCTGAATTTCGGGTCTGATAAGTGCTTACGCTGGTTTGGTCACAATTTCGCGATACGGTTGAAAATGTGACGAAAGGCAAGGCGATGGATCTTCCCGGTAGGGGTAGCTCCCTCGTGGTGTCGAGGACGGGCGACGGCTGATCTGGGAACGGGGGCGTTTACTGGATTTGTCGGGACGTGAATGCGGGCCGGTGTATGCGGCTTGTGGGAGTTTATTCGGGCGCTGAACGGTGACGAGGGTTTTATCGTGGCGTTTCCGGATAGAGCGAAAGAAATCGACTGTGATGCATAGATCCGAGTTTCCATCAGTACGGGTTATGATGCTTGGCATGGCGCTGATCGTGCCGATGTCTGCTGCCTTGCCTGCCTTTGCTTTCGATATCAACGCCGGCGTCTCCAAGGAATCGGGACCCTTCGACCTCTTCAAGTTCGGCTTCAAGGCCTACAAAAACGGCCAGAAGGAAGAAGCCGTCGAAGCCTACAAATACGCGGCCGAGAAAGGCCATACCGGATCGCGCTGGGCGCTCGCCAACATGTATGCTGACGGCGACGGCGTGGCGCAGGACGATTTCGAGGCTTTCAAGATCTACAACGAGATTGCCCAGCAGGGCGTCGAGCCGGGCTCGGAAGACACCGGCTTCTTCATCAACGCGCTGCTGTCGCTGGCGAACTATTACAAGAGCGGCATACCCAATACGCCGATCAAGAGCGACCTGACCCAGGCTCGCCAGCTCTATTTCCAGGTGGCATCGACCTTCGGCATTGCCGAGGCACAGTTCCAGCTGGCCAAGATGATGCTGTCCGGCGAGGGCGGTACGCCGAACGTCCAGCAGGCGAAGAAATGGCTGAACCAGGCCCGCAAGAGCGGCCACCCCGGTGCCATGGCCATCTTTGGCAACATCCTCTTCCAGGAAGGCCAGTCCACACGCGGTCTGGCCTTCATGACGGCGGCGCTCGACAAGTGCAAGCCGAAGGATTGTCCCTGGATGGAAGACCTACAGGAGCAGGCCTTCTCGGTCGCCACTGAAAACGACCGGCGCAACGCCGTCGTCATGGCCCACAAGCTGGATGTAACGGCTGCGGAATAGGGCCGGGGTATCCCAGCTGCGGCGTGGCAGGACCTAATTTCAGGCCGCGAGATCGAAATGGGCCACAACGGGCACGTGGTCCGATGGCTTTTCCCAGGCGCGGACGTGTTTTTCGACTGCTGCCGAGGTCATCCGGTCGGCGGCCTCCGGCGACAGCATCAGGTGATCGATGCGGATGCCGTTGTTCTTTGGCCAGGCACCGGCCTGGTAATCCCAGAATGTATAGAGTTTGGTCGCGTCCGAGGTGGCGCGCAGCGCGTCCGTGAGGCCGAGGTTCTCAAGCCGGCGGAAGGCCTGGCGGGTCTGCGGCAGATAGAGCGCGTCGTTGGCCCAGACTTTTGGGTCGAAGCAATCCTGCGGTTCTGGAATGACGTTGTAGTCGCCAGCGAGAATCAAGGGTTCCTCGAGCGCCAGGCGGCCGGCGGCAAAGGCCTGCAGGCGTTCCATCCAGGCCAGCTTGTAGGGGTATTTTTCGGTATCGATCGGATTGCCGTTCGGCAGGTAGAGGCAGCCGACGCGCAGCGTCCGGCTCCCTGATATCGCGAACGAGGCCTCGATGAAGCGCGATTGCTCATCGGCATCGTCGCCCGGCAGG
>Ga0070670_100000573_pt1 | contig 29071 bp, 23 predicted proteins | sample KBSS63metaG_FD_64665 | JGI IMG/M metagenome (GOLD analysis project Ga0070670, IMG submission 64665) | Switchgrass rhizosphere microbial communities from Kellogg Biological Station, Michigan, USA - KBS S6-3 metaG | ecosystem: Host-associated > Plants > Roots > Rhizosphere > Soil ... | reverse complement strand
TTCAGCACGTTCCGGCCTGAAATGGCCTCAATGAGGAGAAATGTGCGGATCCATCTGCCGGCCAACCAGTCGCACCCGAAGATGGTGTTCGAGTCTGTGGCTTGTTCAGACCTTCCTTAGAGCAGTCCGCGGTTTCTGATCCAACCTGAGTTGCAAAAAAAGCGCCGGCCCTTGGGTCGGCGCTTTTTGTACAGGGTTTCGACCAGCGCATCGGCTCATCAGCGCAGCAGACGCCGCTGTTACGAATCCCCAATCCCCAATCCCGAATTCCGGCCGTTAGGCAATGGCGCCGGCACATTCAACTTGCCGCCCGCGGCCACGTACAGCGCCAGGGCGTTGCCCTGGCTCTGCAGGTGGCGGTTCATGGTGCGCTCGGCGCCTTCGGCGTCGCCGCGGCGGAAGCAGTCCATCAGTTCGCGGTGCTCGGCCAGCGACTGCTGCATGCGTCCCGGCGCCAGCAGTTGCCGGCCGCGGTGCATCTTGAGGATGCGGTGCAGGTCGTGGGTGACGCGGATCAGCCACGGATTGCCGGCGAATTCCTGCACCGATTCGTGGATCAGGTAGTTCTGCCGGTAGTACTCGGCCAGGTCGCCCTCGTCGGCGGCCTGCTCCATGCGCGCGTGCAGCGTTTCCAGGCGCGCCAGGCCGGCAGCATCGACCTTGCGCACGGCTTCGTAGGCGCAACGGCCTTCCAGCAGCGCCATCACCGGGAACAGTTCGTTGAGGTCCTCCAGGGTCAGCCGGGTCACGCGCGCGCCGCGGCCGGGCTCGATCTGCACCAGGCCCTCGGCGGCGAGCAGCTTCAGGCTCTCGCGCAGCGGGGTACGGCTGATGCCCAGTTCGGCGACCAGCGCCGGTTCGTCGATCCACTCGCCCGGCGGCAGCACGTACTCGTAGATCTTCTGCCGCAGCCGCTCGGCCACGTCTTCGTACAGCGCCACGCGCTTGCGCGGCGTGCGGGTGTCGGGCGCGAGGGTCATCGGCGGATCGCACTGCTCTGGAGCCGGTCACGGCGATGCCGTCATTCTAGCGGCCGCCGCGACACGCCGCCGCCGCGGCGTGCCCGTGTCGCCGTCATTTGCCTTGCTTTTTGTCCGGCCGTTGCGCCAGCGCCGATGCGGCGGCGGTCTTGCTGGCCTTTCCGGTGCGCCCGTCCTTGAGCGCCTTGGAGGCGGCCTTGCCGGCCTTGGCGCCGGTTTTCTCGTTGTTCGCCATGTGCGGTCTCCGCGATGCCGCGGTTGCGGCACGCCTCGCATGCGCTTGGTCGCGTCAATGCCGCGTCACGGCGTGGCGTGGCGATTCACGCGGGTTTGCACGCGATCTGGGCAAGGTGGGCGCTGGCAAACCAGGAGCACCCCATGACCCCGAGGTCCATCACGCCCCGGCTTTCCCTTCTCGCGGCGCTGGCCGCCGTCGCACTGAGTGGCTGCGGCAAGCCGGGCGACCAGAGTTCGCGCACCGCACCCGCCACGTCGCCCGCGCCGACCGCGGCGCCGGTCGGCGGCGAAAGCGGGCGTGCCCCGATCGCCGACGACGCCTCGGCCAAGGCGATGCTGCAGGTGCTGGAAGGCAATGCGGTGGCGTTGTCGCAGCAGGCGCTGTCGCGCAACGTCAGCGCCAGCGTCGCCGATTTCGCCCGCGAGGTGGTCGCCGCGCATCAGGGCGCGACGGTGGCGGACGCCGGCAAGGGCGGTGCCGGCGAAGAGGACAAGATCGCCGCGCAGGTGGCCAAGGGCCAGGCGCAATTGCAGGCACTGGCGCAGGAAAAGGACGATTCGGCCTACATGAACAGCTACATCGCGACCATGGTGCGCAGCTATTCCGACGCGCTGGCGGTGATCGACGCCGAACTGGTGCCGGCGGCGCAACAGGAGGCGACCAGACAGGAACTGCAGCAGGCGCGCAAGCGCATCGCCGAACAGCTCGAACGCGCGCAGGCGCTGGCCTCGGCGCGCTACTAGGCCAGCGCGCGCGCCGCCGGATCGCGGCCACGGCACGGCGCGGCGCTCACCGCGCCGGCGGCAACGTGGCGTACAGCTGCGCCAGTTCGCGCACGCGCGCGTCGAACACCGCCATCGCCTGTTGCATCAGGTCCTGCGGCGTCACCGGATGGCCGAAGAACGTGCCGAGCAAGGCGTCCGGCGGCGCGGCGAAGCCATCGCTGAGCAGCGTGCGGTAGCGCGACGGGAAATCCGGTGAGCCGGCGCTGGCCTGGTCGTACAGGCTGCTCGCCAACAGGCCGGCGTACAGGTAGTTCACCAGGTACAGCGGATCCTGGTACAGCAGCCGCTTGCCCATCCAGGCATGCCGGTTTTGCGGGTAGCGCGCCTCCCAGTCGCCGTACTGGCCCCAGATGCGCGCGGTCAGCGCGTCGACGTCGTCGGCGCCGTGCAACGTGTCGGCGGCCACGCCGTCGTAGATCGACTGCTCCAGTTCGGTCTCCTCGGCCGAGGTGAAGATCTGGAACGCCAGATCGTCGATCAGCGCCTGCAGGTAGTAGGCCTTGGCGCGCGGATCGGTGCTGCTGCGGTACAGGTGGTCGTACAGCAGCATCTCGTTGAGGATCGCGTAGCTCTCGAACAGCCAGCTCGGCCCATTGCGGTAGAACGGCGACAGGCCGCGCTCGCTCATCAACTGCTGGTGGACGGCATGGCCGCCTTCGTGGATCAGCACGCGCGGCCCCTCGATCGAGGTGGGATAGCGGCCGACGAACAGGCCGGACGGCACGCCCGCGGCGCTGAGCGAAAAACCGTCGTCGACGCGATGGCCTTGCGCGCCGTCGACGTCGAAGCGGCGCTGCGCCGGATCGAGCAGGGCGCGCAACTGCGCGACGTAGTCGCTGCCCAGCGGCTGCACCGCGGCGATCGCCGCCGCGCGCCCCTGCGCCAGCGTGAACTGCGGCACCGCGAAGCCGGGTTCCGGCAGCTTCATGTCCCACGGCGCGGCGCTGTCGAGGTGCTGCACGGCCTGCACATGCGCGGCGCGCATGCGCTGGTACTGGCGGTAGTGCGCGGCGCCGGCCTTGACCGCGGCCAGCGTGCGCGCGACATCGGCGCGGTCGAAGCCGCGGCCGAAGTAGGCGGCATCGGGCGCGCTGGGGAAGTGGCGCAGCTGCGCGGTCGCGGCGGTCAGGCGCACCCTGCCCAGCAACAGCGCCGCGTACACCTCGCCCTGCGCCGCGTAGCCGTCCCAGCGTCGTTCCCAGGCCGCCTGGCGCACGCTGCGTTGCGGGTCGCCGGCGAGCAGGTCGGCATCGCGGTTGGCATCGCGTTCGCCGCTGGCCGTGGCGATCCTGAGCGGCGGCGTGCTGCGCCGGAGCTGCTGGTACACGGCCCAATCGCCGGACGCGGCCGGGTCGGCCAGCGCATCGACGAGCGCGGCCTGATCGGCGGGCAGTTCGTGCGGTTGCCGGCGCTGCGCCTGTTGCAGCAGGTAGGCGTAGCGCGACGCCGCCGCCGTGCCCGGCACGCCTTGCCGGGCGATGCCGCGCAGGCTCGCATCGACCGCGCGGCGCAGCCGTCCGATGGCGTTGTCGGTGTCGCTTTGCGCGGCGTCGCTGGCGCTGTCGTCGATGTCGCGCGCGGCCAGCAGGTGCAGGTAGGCGTCGTGGCGGCGGCCGCGCTCGAGCAGCGCGTCGGCTTGCGCCATGTAGGCGTCCAGTTGCGCGATGGAGGGCGCCGGCTGCGCGGCGAAGGCGTCGATCGCCGCGATCAGGGCGGCGCGCTGCGTACGCTCGATGTGCGGGGTGGCGAAGTACGCGGTCTCGTCGATGCGCGCCGACAGTGGCGCCGGCGCGGCGGGCGCGGCGCTCGCCACGGTGGCGATGCTGCCGAGCAGCACGGAGAGGCTGAGGATGCAGGCGATACGCATGGCGGTTGGCAGTGGTCCGGAACGGCCACTGTACGGCCGGTGGCCGCCGCATGTTTGCGCGCCAGCAGCGTTCTTGCACGCTCGTTGCGTGGCGACGTGCGATGGCGCTGGACCGATCCGCGGAGGCTGCCGGATCGGCCGGGTCGAGAAGCGCATGCCACCGGGGCTTTGGCGATGCGACGGATCCAGGCGCGGGTGGCCTCTGCACGGGCGGCCCCCCGCAGGCGCAGCGGGAGCGGCATCACCCCCGCTCCGGTGGCCCGCCAGTCGGCGTTGCTGCTGTCGCGCAGCAACGCGCGCGGCGGCGCCGGAGGGCGCGCCTAGCCGGTGCCTTCGATGGCCGAGGCCGGCCGTTCCTCGCGCCCATCCGGATGGCGTGCGAAACGCCGTGGGTCGCGCCCGTGCACCGGCGCCGCGTCCTGCCACGGCCATCCGCCGAACTGGGTACGGCGGTAGTCGGCCATGGCCTGGGCGATCTCGGCCTGGGTGTTCATCACGAACGGCCCGTATTGCGCCACCGGTTCGGCGATCGGCCGACCCTGCAGCACCAGGAATTCGCTGGCCTGCGTATCGCCGTTGACCAGTTCGACCGCCTGGTCGGCGCGCAACTCGATGGCGGCGTGCTGGGCGATGTCGCGGCCACCGACGGTCACCGCCGCGCCCTTGAAGAAGTACAGGCTGCGGCGCGTGCCGCGGCCCTGCGCCGCCGGCAGCGTCCAGCGCGCGCCGGGCGCCATGCGGATGGTCCAGATGGCCACGTCGGCGTCGTCCTGCGCGGCCCACGAATCCGGCGGTGGCGCCAGCGGGCCGCCGGGGGTGCCGGGTGCGCCCGCGACGGGGCCGATGCGGCCGGCCACGCAGGCGACCTCGGTGCCGCGGCCGGCGGCGTCGGTGGCGGTGAAGCGCGGCAGGTCCTCGGCCCAGAACATGGTGAAGTGCGGCGCCACCAGCTTGTTGCGCGCCGGCAGGTTGAGCCAGATCTGGAACAGTTCGAGCCGGTTCGGCGCCTGCGCGTCGAGCAGCGGGAACATCTCCGAATGCACGATGCCGGCACCGGCGGTCACCCATTGCACGTCGCCGGCGCCGAAGCGCGCCGCCGCGCCCAGCGAGTCGGCGTGGTCGATCAGGCCCTGGCGCACGATGGTCACGGTCTCGAAGCCGCGGTGCGGGTGGCCGGGAAAGCCCGGCACGTCCTCGCCGTGATACATGCTCCAGCCGTCCTTGCGGCTGAAGTCCTGGCCGAGGTCGCGGTCGTCCAGCGGCACCGCCGGCCCCATCGCGTCGTTGCCGGCGGGATAGGCGTCGTCGTGATGGACGCAGAACAGGAACGGGTCGATCGTGGCCCACGGAAAGCCGAGCGGCTTGATCTGGACGATGGGGTCGGTCATGGAAGCTCCTCGTTGCGGCGCCGGCCAAGGATGGATGCGGCATCCCGGAAGAATGGGGGAGCGGCGTGGGAAAGGAAGGCCGGTGCGGAGGACATCCTGTCCCGTACGCGGAACGCCGCCGATCGGCGCGGTGTCGACGCGGCATCGGCGCGAGCGGGGCGCAGACGTGGCGGCATCGCCCCGGTGGTCGGCGTGGCGTCCGTGCGAGTGCTGCGTTTCGCGCCGATCGCCGGCCTGTGCCAGCCATCTCACGGCTGCGGCGACGACCGCCGGGGGCGCTGGATCGCCGCCGTTGGCGGCAGGCGTTTGCGGAACCGCCGCACGTGCCCGGGATCGATGTTTCGCCTCGAACCGCCCAGGCCTCGCCGTGGCGGCGCTAGCGGCTGCCATCCCGGTAGCGCGAGGGCGTCACCCCGTAGGCGGCCTTGAACGAGCGCGAGAAATGCGCGGCGCTGCCGTAGCCGCAGGCCAGGGCGATCTCCAGCAAGGGCTGTCGCGCGCCGCGCAGCAACGCGGCGGCGCGATCGGCCTGCGCGCGCCGCCGGTAGTCGCCGGGCGTGCAGCCGTAGCAGGCGCGGAAGGCGCGCGCCAGATGCGCCGGATGCCGCTGCGCGATCCGCGCCAGTTCGGCCAGGTCGAGGTCGGCGGGCGCCTCGTCCAGGCATTGGCGCACGCGGCGCAGCCAGGGCGGGGCGCTGCTCGGCCCGCCATCGGCCTGGCCGCGGCCCAGGCTCGCCAGCAGTTCCAGCGCCAGGCCTTCGCGCACCAGCGCCGAATAGGCATCGTCGGTCGCCTGCTCCAGGCGCAGTTGCCGGCCGATGCGCAGGGCCTGCGCCGAACCGCGCAGATGCGGTGCCTGCGCCAGCGCCACGCCGCGTTCGCGCAGGTAGTCCAGCCACTGCGGCGGCGGCGCCAGTAACAGCTTGAACGCGCCGTCGGCGCCGAAGCGCTGGCTGTGCTCGGTCTGCGCGGGGCAGAACAACAGATCGCCCACGCCGTGGAAGCGGCGGCGGCCCAGGGTCGATTCCTCGTAGCCGCCGGCCAGCACCAGGCACAGCCACGCGTCGTCGTGCGCATGGCCGGGCATGGTCGCGCCGGCGACGTAGCGCTGCAGGCGCAGCGGCAGCGGAGTGGCGAGCATGCGGCGTTGCTTCCCTGGCGAGGCTGCCTGCGATCCTACGCGCCTGCCGCCGCGGCCGATACCGGGGCGCCGCTGGCGCCAGCGCCCGTCGCGCGCATGGGCCCAAGCAGGAGCGGCTTCAGGCGCACAGCCCCCGCCGGTGAAGCCGACCGCGGCCCGCCGTCGCTGCCCCATCCGCCTGGGCTTGCGGCGTTGACGGGTCGAGCGTGGCGCAGGGACGCCCAGCGGCGCGATCCGGAAGATGGGTCGGTCATGGAGCGGTCCTTCGCGCGAACGCCGCCGAGAGGGAGGCGGCGACCTTCCGTCCCGCAAGGAAACGCAGGATGCGCCACCGCTGCATCCCCGGTCACGGCGCGGCGACGCGCACCTGAATGCCGGCTGGGGCGCAGCCCGCTGTCCGCGCTTGCGTTGCCGGCGCGTCACTGGACTGTCATCTGCCGTGACCAGCATCGCAGGCCCTTCGACCCTGCGAGCGTGTGGTGCGTCCCGAACCCTTGCCGGCCCTGTCGCGGCTGTTCCTGCAATGGCGGCCGTCGCTGAGCCGCTACTTCCTGCGCCGCCGCGCCGCGGCGTGGGACGCGGAGGACCTGGTGCAGGAAGTGTGGCTGCGCCTGCAGCGCAACGAGGCGCACGCGCCGGAGATCGCCAATCCGGAGGCCTACCTGTTCACCATCGCCGCCAACCTCATGCGCGAGCACGCGCTGCTCAACCAGCGCAGCACGCAGCGCGACAGCTGCCTGGACGACGTGCTGGAGCGGCTGGCGGTGCCGTGCGACGCGGACGCGCAGGTGCACCGCGCGCAACGCCGGCGGCGCCTGGCCGAACTGATGGCGCGGCTGCCGCCGAAATGCCGCGCGGCGATGGTGCTGCGCTACCGCGACGAACTGGGCTACCAGGACATCGCCGAGCAGTTGCAGATCTCCAGCCACATGGTCAAGAAATACATCATCAAGGGTCTGGCGGTGTGCCGACAGGGCATGGCGCGCTATGCGTGAATCGCCGATCGCCGCGGCGGCCGCCGCCTGGTATCTGGCGCAGCGCGAAGCGCCGCTGGCGCCACTGCAGCAGGCCGAGTTCCTGGCCTGGCTGCGGCAATCGCCCGCGCACGTGGCCGAATACCTGGCCGTCGCGCACCTGCACCAGGACCTGCGGTCCGCGGCGCAATCGCAGCAGGCCAGCAGCGACGACCTGTGTGCGCATGCGCGCCGCAGCGGCGCGGTGGTGGTGCCGTTGCGGCCCGAGTTCGGGCAGGCGACGCCACCGCGACCGCACGCGGCGCCGCTGCCACGCCAGCGCCAGCACCGCCGGCGCTGGGCGTTCGGCCTGGCCGCCGTGCTGGCGTTGTCGGCGATCGGCGTGACCACGCATCTGGCGGCGCCGGACCCGATCGCGGCGACGGTCTACGCCGCCGGCGACGATGCCGGGCGCGAGGTGGCGCTGGCCGACGGCAGCGTGGTGCGCCTGGACCGCGGCAGCGCCATCGCCGTGCGCTACGGCGCGCAGCGCCGCGATATCGCACTGCTGCGCGGCAAGGCGTTGTTCGACCTCGGCCACGATCCGACACGGCCGCTGCGGGTCAGCGTCGGCGCACTGGTGCTGCGCGATATCGGGACCGTGTTCGGCGTCGACCAGCACGACGGCGCCACCCGCGTCACCGTGCTGCAGGGACGCGTGCACGTGCTGCGCGGCGCGCATCCATGGTGGCGGCGCAGCGCGCTGCCCAGCGAAGGCGCGCAACTGGCGGACCTGGGCGGCGGCCAGCAGGCGCGGCTGGATGCGCGCGGGCGGCTGCTGGACATGGACGCGCATGCCGACATCGCCGGCGCCACCGCCTGGCTCCCGGCCCAGGTCGGCGTGCACGACCGCAGCGTGGGCGAGGTGGCGCGGCTGTTCAACGCCTACACCACGCGGCCGTTGCGCATCGCCGACCCGGCATTGGCCGCGCGCCGCATCAGCGGCGTCTTCCACCTGCGCGATCCGGATGCCTTCGTCGCCTACCTGGGCAGCCTGCCGAACGTGCAGGTGCAGCGCGACGCGCAGGCGGTGACGATCCGCCGCGCGCCGCGGCCGCTGTAAGAAAAAATTCATGCAAATACCGGTAGCCGCGCGGCGCTGTGCGGCAGTCCTAGGTAGGCATGGCCGTCGTGCAGGACGCGCACGGCCGCCTTCCTCTCCCGTCCGGTAGCACGTCCCATGCGCAACACGCTCGTCGTTTCCATCGCCCTGCTGCTCGGCAGCACCGCCTCGTCGCCGGCCTGGTCGGCTCCCGTCGCCGCTTCGGCGCCGGCGATCGCGCCGATGCCGCTGGACCAGGCGCTGGAGCGGTTCGCCCGCAACAGCGGCCTGCAACTGATGTACGACCCGGCACTGGCGGCCGGGCAGCGCAGCAACGGCGCACCGGCCGGCCTGGCGCCGGCGCAGCAGCTGCAGAAGCTGCTGGCCGGCACCGGCCTGGAGTACCGCATGTCGACGCCGAACACGGTCAGCATCGTGCGCAGCGCCGCGGCCACGCCCCGCGGCGCCGCCGCCGCGCGCGCGCCGCACGCTGCCGCCACGCCGGCCACCGACCCGGGAGACCGCGACGACGGCCCGCGCGAACTGGCGCCGATCAACGTCACCGCCAACAGCGTCGACACGCTGGCGCCCAGCGCCGCGCCGCTGGAGGCGAGCCAGCCGACCTCGGTGATCGACGAACGCTTCATCCGCGACGGCCTGCGCCTGAACGCGAACTACGACGACATCATCAAGTACGCGCCGAGCGTGGTCACCACCTCGCCGGAAGGCCCCGGCCTGGGCAAGAACGAAGGCATCAGCATCCGCGGCTTCCAGGACGGGCAGTTCAACATCACCTTCGACGGCATCCCGTTCGGCGACGCCAGCGACCTGCACCACACCACGTCCGCGTACTTCAACAACCACGTGCTCGGCCAGGCCGAGATCGACCGCGGCCCCGGCGGCGGCGCCACCATCGGCAACGCCACCTTCGGCGGCACATTGGCGCTGCGCACGCGCAATCCCAGCGCGGTGGACGGCGTCACCGTCTACGCCACCGGCGGCAGTTGGGACACCTGGTCCACCGGGGTCAGCGCCGACGAACACATCGGCAACACCCGCGTGTTCGCCGACCTGTCCAGGGAAGCCAGCGACACCTACCTGAAAGGCACCGACGACCGCCGCGAGCACGCCTTCGTCAAGACCCTCACCGAATTGGGCGAGGCGACCACGCTGACCTTCGTCAGCAGCTACAACCAGGAACACCAGAACACCGTGCAGGGCGCCACCCGCGCGCAGATCGCGCAGCACGGCTGGCGCTACGGGCTGGGCAACGATCCGACCCTGCAGAACTACACCGGCTACAACAGCGCCGCGTACTACTCCAGCTTCAGCTACCTGGGCCTGGGCACGCGCCTGGGCGACTGGGACGTCGACAACAAGGTCTACTACAACAGCTTCGACCACACCGCCGCCAAGACCAGCATTCCCACCAGCGAGAGCGCCGCCGACAACGGCGTGACCTTCTACTCCAGCACCGGCAAGAAGCTGTCCAAGTCGGCCAAGGACGTGCCCGGCAAGCTGTCGGACAACGATTTCCACGCCTTCGGCGACGTGTTGCGGCTGGCGCGCGACCTGGGCCCAGGCCAGTTGCAGACCGGCGTGTGGGTGGAGCGCAGCCTGGACGAGCGCGAGCAGCTGCCGGTGGACATGAGCACCGGCGCGGCCAGCGGCACCAAGTACGGGTATCTGTACAACTACCGGCTGCACGACCGCACCGACACGCTGCAGCCGTACGTGCAGTACGACTGGAAGCTGAGCGACACGCTGACCCTCAGCCCCGGCGTGCGCTACTCGCGGGTGGAGCGCGAGCTCGACGCGCAACTCAACAAGAGCACGCCGCCGGCGCCGTCCCACGCCAGCGCCAGCTACGATGCGACGCTGCCGTCGCTGAGCCTGCACGACGCCTTCAACGAGCACTGGAGCGGCTACGTGCAGGCCGCGCGCGGCTTCCTGGCACCGCCGATCGACGTGATCGAACTCAACGGCAGCCGCGGCCTGCAACCGGAGCTGACCAGCAACTACCAGCTCGGCACCAGCTACGCCGCGCGCGGCCTGACCTTCGGCGCCGACGTCTACTACATCGACTTCAGCAACTACATCAGCCAGACCCTGGTCGCCACCGACAGCGGCACCGAGAGCGCCTACGTCAACGGCGGCGGTGCGGTGTACCGCGGCGCCGAGGCCGAGGCCACCTACGCGCTGACGCCGACACTGAGCCTGTACGCCAACGCCAGCTACAACGAAGCGACCTACAAGCACAGCAGCACCCAGGTCGCCGGCACCCCGCGCGTGACCGGGGCGCTGGGCGTGCTGTACAACAGCGGCACCGGCTACTTCGGCTCGTTGATGGAAAAGGTGGTCGGCGCGCAGTACGGCGTGGACAACACGACCGACGCCAGCGGCGCCACCGTGTTCGGCAACGACCAGCGCCTGGGCGGCTATGCCAGCCTGGATGCGGCGCTGGGCTATCGCAGCACGCATGGCGGCTACGGGTTGAAGGGCTATTCGATCAGCATGGACGTCAACAACCTGCTCGATCGGCACGCCTTGATCGGCTATGCCGGCGCGCGCGCTTCCGACAACCAGCCGCTGTACTTCGGCCTGGCCGGACGCGGCGTGTTCCTCGACCTGTCGCTGAAGTTCTGAGGCAGGCGCCATGCAGGTTTCCATCGAAGTTCGCAACGCCGCCGCGCGTGCGCGGCGCCGCCCGCATCGCCTGGTGGCGCTGTTGCTGCTGGCCGCGGCGGCATTGCCGGCCGCGGCCGCGGCGCGCGCCAACGCTCCCGCACACGTGCGCCTGACCATCGTGGTGATGCGCCACGGCGTGCGCGCGCCGACCCAGGATCCGCAAGCGCTGGCCAGGTATGCGGCGCAGCCATGGCCGCAATGGCCGGTGGCGCCGGGCATGCTCACCGCGCACGGCGCGGCGGGGATGCAGGCGTTGGGCGCGCGCTACCGGCAGCGCTGGCTGGCCGACGGCGTGCTGGCGCCGGACTGCGCTGCCGCGCAGGTGGTGGTGATCGCCGACAGCACGCCGCGCAACCACGCCAGCGCCGCGGCCTTCGGCGAAGGCCTGCAGCCCGGCTGCGGCGCCCACTACCTGGCGCTGCCGAGCGAACAGAACAATCCGCTGTTCCACTACGCGGCCGGCAGGGACAAGAGCGCGAACGAGGACAAGGACGACGATGCGGTGGCTGCGCCGCTGCATCCGGATGCGGCCACGCGGACACGCTTGCGCGCGCTGCAGCGGGTCCTGTCCGGTTGTCGGGGCGCTGCCTGCGCCGCGCAGGCGCCTGGCCAGGACACGCCGCGCGTGGACGATCCGCGGCGGCTGGACGATCCCGCGCAGGCGCCCAAAGTGCTGAAGACCGCCGGCAGCCTGGCCGAGAACCTGATGCTGGAATACGCGCAGGGCATGCCGCTGGCGCAGGTGGCGTGGGGCCGTGCCGATGCGGCATCCCTGCAGCGGCTGATCGGCCTGCACAACGCCGCCTTCGCGTACAGCAAGCGCGCGCTGCCGGCCGCGCGCGCCGGCGGCTCCAATCTGCTCGCGCACCTGCTGGCGACGCTGCAGGCCGCGGCCGGGCAGCCGCCAGCGGTGGCGCCGTTGGCGCCGGCGGACGCACGCGCGCTGGTGCTGCTCGGTCACGACACCAATCTGGCGCACCTCGCCGGCCTGTTCGGCATCGACCCAGCCGTGCCCGGCCAGCCGGACGCGTATCCGCCCGGTGGCGCGCTGGTGCTGGAACTGGTGCGGCAGGACGGCCAGGACTTCCTGGACCTGCGCAGCGTGGTGCCGACCCTGCAGGCGCTGCGCGCGAATCGCTTCGCTGGGCGTGGCCTGCGCGAGCGGCGCTGGCCCTTGCCCGGATGCGGTGGGCGGCTGCGCTGTCCGTTGGCGATCGCGTTGCCGGCGCTGCAGGCGCGGCTGGATCCGCAGCGGGTCCAGGCCGAGCTGCCGCCGCTGAGCGCGTGGCCGGCGCAGGCGGCACCGCAGCGCGATTAGCCAGCGCTTGCGGTCGGCGGCCGGGTGGGTGTTGGGTAGGGCGCCCGTCGTGTTCGGGTGCGGTGGCCGGGGTTCCCGGGAATGCCGGCGCGGCTGAGGCCGCTCCCACAATGTTCAGCGCGCTGCGCATGGCATGCGGTTCGCGGAAGACGGGCTGGGATGGGCGGTTGCCATGTTCCTTGCCGATGCGCGGTGGGGGGCTTCGGCGGCGACCGGACCTTTCGGATGGTGCCTGTCGCGGCTGAAGCCGCTCCTACAAAGTGCGGGGCTGCCATGGTCATGCGATTCGTTGTCGATGCGCTGTAGGAGCGGCTTCAGCCGCGACAGGGCGTTCCCGACGATGTCTGTCGCTACCGAAGCCGCCTCACCAAATTCCATGGGGCCGCTTGCTGCGGAAAACGCCGTCCGCCGTCACGGACCCCTTCGCGCGGAAGGCCGATCATCGCGGCTCCCCCACCGCGCCGGATGCCTGCATGCGCCGCGCGCTCCTGCCAGGACCCCGCCATGTCCCCGACCTATGCCGCCGCGCTGCCCGACACGATGACCGCGATCGAGATCCGCCATCCCGGCGGACCGGAGATGCTGGTGCCGGTGCGCCTGCCGCTGCCGCATCCCGGGCGCGGCGAACTGCTGGTGCGGGTGGCCGCGGCCGGCGTCAACCGCCCCGACGTGATGCAGCGCCAGGGCCGCTATCCGCCGCCGCCGGGCGCCTCGCCGCTGCCGGGACTGGAGTTCGCCGGCGAGGTGGTCGGCCTGGGCGAGGGCGTGGAGCGCTACCGGCTCGGCGACCAGGTCTGCGCGCTGGTCGCCGGCGGCGGCTATGCCGAGTACGCGGTGGTGCACGAGCGCAACGCCCTGCCGGTCCCGGCGGCGCTGAGCCTGACCGAGGCCGCGGCGGTGCCGGAAACCTTCTTCACCGTGTGGACCAACGTGTTCCAGCGCGGCCGCCTGCAGTCCGGCGAGACCCTGCTGGTGCACGGCGGCACCTCCGGCATCGGCAGCGTCGCCACGCTGCTGGGGCGGGCCTTCGGGGCGCGGGTGATCAGCACCGTCGGCTCGGCCGACAAGCGCGCGGCCAGCCTGGCGCTCGGCGCGGAGGCGGCGATCCTGTACCGTGAGGAGGACTTCGTCGCCGAGACGCTGCGCCTGACCGAGGGCCGCGGCTCCGACGTGATCGTGGACCTGCTCGGCGGCGACTACCTGGCGCGCAACTACCAGGCCGCGGCGCTGGACGGGCGCATCGTGCAGATCGGCATCCAGCAGGGCACGGTGCGCGAGCTGGACCTGATGCCGCTGCTGGCCAAGCGCCTGACCCACACCGGCTCGACCCTGCGCCCGCGCTCGGTGATGGAAAAGGCGGCGATCGCGCGCGAACTGGAGCAGCAGGTGTGGCCGCTGCTGGCGCAGGGCCGGATCAAGCCGCAGCTGGACCGCTGCTTCCCGCTGGCCGAGGCGGCGCAGGCGCACGCGCTGATGGAGTCCAGCGCGCACGTCGGCAAGATCGTGTTGCTGGCCGAGCCAGGCGCGGCGGCCACCGCCCCCCTGTAGGAGCGGCTTCAGCCGCGACACCCACCTCCCGGCCACGCGCCACCCCGGCGCCGCGCTGGCTCCGTTCAAGCCACACGCCGTATATTGCGCCGCACGCGCGGTGGTCCGCGCTCCACCGCCGGTCCTCCGCGTGCGCCTGTCTTCCCGTTTCGCCGTGCTGCCGTTGCTGCGCTGTGCGCTGCTGTCGTTGTTCCTGTGCCTGAGCGCGGCCGCGGCCGCGCAGCCGCAGGACGAACCGCCGCCGCCGGACCCGCAGGCCTTGCTGGACGGGGCCGAGCAGGCGCTGAAGACGGCGCGGCGCGGACTGGACGGTGCGGCCGAGGACCAGACGGCGCTGCGCGAGCTGCTCGGCAAGGTCAGCGATGCGCAGCGCGACGCCGAGGCCGCGGCGGCGGCGCTGGCGCCGCAGATGGCGCAGGTCCAGGCGCGGTTGCAGGAGTTGGGCGAGGCCGTCCCCGGCGAGGCCCCCGACATCGGCGCGCAGCGCAAGGACCTGGCCAAGCAGCACACCAGCCTGGATTCGGACATCAAGCGCGGCAAGTTGCTGGCACTGGAGGCCAAGCAGCTCGGCGAGCAGATCGAGGGCGTGCAGGCCGAGCATTTCAGCCAGGAGCTGTCGCTGCGCTCGGCCTCGCCGCTGTCGCCGTCGCTGTGGCGGCAGATCGCCAGCGATTTCCCCGCCGATCGCGATCGCCTGCTGGCCCTGTCCCGGCTCTGCGCGCAGGCGCTGGACGAGGCGGTCGCCGAGAACGGCGCCGGCGCGCTCGGGGTCGGCGTGGCCATCGCGTTCGTGCTGCTGTTCCCGTTGCGCTACCTGCTGCGCTGGCTGGGCAAGCGCTATGCGGTGTCGCGCGCGCCGGGCAGTCGCCTGCGCCGTTCCGGGCTGGCGCTGTGGTTCCTGCTGCTGGGCACGCTGACCCCGGGCCTGGCCGCGTTGGTGCTGGCCGAGACCCTGCGCGGCATCGGCGCGGTGCCGGCGGCGCTGGAGACCGCGCTGCACGGCTTCGTGGTGTACAGCTTCGCCGCCGCGTTCATGGGCTCGCTGGGCGCCAGCGTGCTGCTGCCGAACCAGCCCTCGTGGCGGCTGTTCCCGATCGACGACGCCACCGCGCGGCGCCTGCGCAAGTACACCTGGGCCACCGCGGCGCTGGCCTGGCTGAGCAGCATGCTGCTGGTGATCAACCGCGCCAGCCAGACCAGCGAGTCGGCGACGGTGGCCGCCGACGGCCTGATCGCGCTGGCCTACGCGGCGCTGATCCTGGCGATCCTGACCAGCCTGTCGCGGCTGCGCCGGCGCCAGTACGCCGAGGCGGCGGCGCAGGCGCTGGCCGACGCGCAGCCGCCGCCGCCGGGGCCGCACGGCGGCGTGCTGGCGCTGGTCGGGGTGCTGGTACGGGTGGTGGTGGTGGTGGCGCTGCTGGCCGCGCTGCTGGGGTATATCCACCTGGGCCTGTTCATTACCCGGCAGATCATCTGGATCACCATGATCGTCGGCGCGGTGCGCCTGCTGATGACCTTCGCCGACGACTTCGCGCTGTGGCTGTTCGCCAGCGAAGGCCGCATCGGGCGCGCCGCCAACGGTGCGTTCGGGGTGCGCTCGAGCAGCCTGGAGCAGGCCGGCGTGCTGACCTCGGCGCTGCTGCGGGTGCTGTTGCTGCTGATCGGCATCGGCGCGTTGCTGATCCCGTTCGGCACCAACGTCTCGGTCGTCTCGGACTGGTTCTCGCTGCTGTCCAACGGCATCCGCCTCAGCGACAAGGTGGTGCTGCACCCGGGCGAGATCGTGCGCGCGGTGCTGGTACTGTTGCTGGGCCTGGGCGTGATGCAGTACCTGCATCGCTGGCTGACCCAGACCTATCTGCCCAAGACCGAACTGGACGACGGTTCGCGCAACTCGATCAGCACCGTGGCGCGGTACGTCGGCATCATCCTGGCGGCGTTGTGGGCGCTGACCGCGCTGGGCATCGGCCTGGAGCGGATCGCGCTGGTGGTCAGCGCGCTGTCGGTCGGCATCGGCTTCGGCCTGCAGGCGATCACCCAGAACTTTGTGTCCGGCCTGATCCTGCTGGCCGAGCGCCCGGTCAAGATCGGCGACTGGGTCAAGATCGGCGACCAGGAAGGCGACGTGCGCAAGATCAGCGTGCGCTCCACCGAGATCCAGGTCGGCGACCGCTCCACCCTGATCGTGCCCAACTCCGAATTGATCACCAAGACCCTGCGCAACATGACCCTGGCCGGGCCGCTGGGGCGGGTGCAGATCCAGTTCGCGGTGTCGCTGGGCACCGACGTGACCAAGCTGCGCGCGTTGTTGCTGGAACTCTACGCCGAGCATCCGGGCGTGCTGCAGGACCCGGCGCCGTCGGTGTTCATCGACTCCATCGCCAGTGGCCACGTCACCCTCAACAGCTTCGCCTACGTCGCAAGCCCGCGGCTGGTCTACGGCACCCGTAGCGATCTGTTCTTCAGCCTGCTGCAGCGGCTGGCCGAGGAAGGCATCGCGCTGGAGTCGCCGCAGGAAGTGCGGCTGCTGCGCAAGGAGGCGTGAGGCGGCGGCGCACGATCGCGATGGCCGGGTCGTGGGGCAGTGCGTTCAAGCAGGTCGGCAGGAGGCGCGTATGCGGTGGGACGTCACATCCGATTCGCCGAGTTGGACGAAGGTGTTCGAGATAGCCGACGAGCTGACCGCGCTGGGCGCGATCATCGAGAAGCGCCATCCGTCCTTGGAGTGGGAACTGTGAATCTGCCTGCGCTGTCAGCCGCGCAGCATCGGGAGGACGACCTTCTGCCGCTCCCACGCAAAAGACAGGACGCTCGTCCTGGACGTGTCATCGAAGAGGAGCGCCTGCTTCCGCACAAGCGGAACAAGGCCGCGCAGCGCCGGATCATGGGCCGCGCGTTCTTCGACTTCTTCGAAGCCAGCATCAACAAATGTGAAACGAAGCTGCCTGGGCTGGCAGGCGCGTCGGCCCCGTTGCTCGCCGACGTGCGCCAGTGGTGCCTCGACAATCGGTGGCTCGGTTAGCCGCCCGCGCGTTCGCGATCGCTTGCTGGGCCGACCTGCACCCTGGCTTGCATGGTCGCGATGGCTTCGGAATGCTTCGATTCCCCATTCCCCATTCCCCATTCCCCATTCCCCATTCCCAGCCCCTAGCGCCGGCCGCGTTCCTCGCGCACCCGCGTGCGCCGGTCGAACAGCACCGCGCTGGCGATGATGCCCAGGCCCAGCACCACGCCGAGCAGGAACAACACCATCGCGATGGCCGGATAGCCGAACAGCTTGGCGCCGGTGTCGATGCGCATCATCTGCGTGGAGGCCAGGATCAGCGCGGCGGTGACGACGCCGGCGGCGACGCGGTTGGCGATCTTCTGCAGGCTCTCCATCAGCCGCGATTCCTCCAGCCCGGCCACGCGCACCTGCAGGCGGTTCTCCGCGGCCAGGGTGAGGATGTCCGACAGCTTGCGCGGGCCTTCGCGCAGCAAGGCCTGCATCTCCATCGCCTCGCTGGCCAGGTTCGCCGCCGACAGCGATTTCTTCAGCCGCGCGCGCATCACGTGCTGCAGCTGGTCCTCGACCACGCTGCGCGTGTCCAGGTTGGGCGACAGCGCCCGGCACACCGCTTCCAGGTTCAGCAGGGTCTTGCCGAGCAGGCTCAGTTCCGGCGGCGTGCGCAGCCCGTAGGCGGTGGCGATGCGCACCAGGTCCAGCACCACGCGGCCCTCGGAGGTGGCGTCGTGCGCGGCGTAGCGCGCGATCATCTGCCCGGTCTCGCGCTGGTAGTGGTCCTCGTCGAAATCCTCCAGGCGCGTGCTCAGCGCGATGGTCTCCTCGGCCACTTCCTCGCCGCGGCCGTCGACCGCGGCGAACAGCAGCTTGAGCAGGCGCTCGCGCAGCTTCGGCGGCACGTGCGCGACCATGCCCAGGTCGAAGATCGCCAGGCGCCCGTCGCCGAGCACACGCAGGTTGCCGGGATGCGGATCGGCGTGGATCTCGCCGTGCACGAACATCTGGTCCAGATAGCCGCGCACCAGCGCCGCGGCCAGGTCGTCCATCGGCTGCTCGGTGCGGCGCAGGCCGGAAATCCGGTCCACGCGCACGCCCTCGGCCAGCTGCATGGTCAGCACCCGGCGGCTGCTCAGGTCCCAGATCGGCTGCGGCACCCACAGCTGCGGGAACGGCTTGAGGTGGTCGCCGAAGCGCGCCAGGTTCTCCGCCTCCGCCTCGTAGTTCAGTTCGGCCAGCAGCGCCTTGCCGAACTCGGCCAGCCAGTCGGCGAAGCGGATGCGCCGGCCCAGGCCGGTCAGCTTGTCGGCGGCGTTGGCGAAGCTCTTCAGCACCTCCAGGTCCGAGCGCACCTGCGCGGCGACCTCGGGCTTTTGCACCTTGATCGCCACCGGCGTGCCGTCGCGCAACGCGGCGCGGTGCACCTGCGCCAGCGAGGCGGTGCCCAGCGGGGTGTCGTCGAAGGCGGAGAAGGCCTTGTTGACCGCCACCCCGAGTTCGGCCTCGACGATCTCGCGGATGCGTTCGGCCGGAATCGGCGTGGTGTTCTCCTGCATCCGTTCCAGCGCGGTGGCGAATTCCGGCGGCACCACGTCCGGGCGCGTGGACAGCATCTGCCCGAGCTTGACGAAGGTCGGGCCGAGCGCTTCCAGGTCGCTGACGAACTGCTCGGGAGTGCCCTCCGGCAACGCGTGCTCGGCGTCTGCGGCCTCCACATCCATGCCGGAGAACACTCCGGAACCGCGGTAGCGCAGCAGCAGGCGCAGGATCTGGGTACGGCGGCTGAGGCCACCGACCACGTGCGGGGTGTCCGCAGCGTCGGGCGTCGCGCTCATGGTGGCTCCGGGCAGGGTCGAAAGTCGCCGACGAGTGTGGCGACGGACGGGTCGTCGCGCGGTGAATCCGCTTCGCGCGGGTGCGGGATGGCGGCCTTGCGTGCAACGGGCGCAGGTACTGGCGGTTGCGGCGACGGCAGGCGCGGCTAACCCTGGCTGCGGGCCGTCCTCCCCCTTTCTTGTGCACGGGATGGCCGATGCTGTCGCCGCGGCCTATCCTGTCGCGCAGCGATAGCAGGCATGCATGGGGAAGAACGCCGTGCGGCGGGGCGAAGCATGAGGTCGGCCGAAACGCTGCCAGGCAGCGGAGGTGGTGGCGGTGGCCATCGCACGACGGTCGCCGCGTTGTCGCAACCGGGCAGGTGCACGCGGACGTGCCCGGCCGGCATGGGCATCGCGCGATGAGCCGGCGCCGTCTCGCGTTGCGCGTCGCGGCGGTGGTCGTGGTGCTGCTCGCGGTCGCTTGGCTGGGCGAGGACGGCGGCGTCATCGCCACCGAGGCGCGCAGCGTCCTGCGGTCCCTGGCGCGCACGCTGTTCTGGTGCCGGTGGCCCGCGGCCCTGTTCCGGCATTGCGACCGGCCTTACCCTTTACGTTTCGCCACCTGCAAGGATTGCCACCATGTCCTCCGTCGTTTCGCGTGTCCTGCGTCGTTTCGGTTTCCGGTCGGCGTGCGCGTGCCTGGCGCTGTGGTGCGCGTTGCCGCTGGCCGCCACGGCGGCGCCGACGGAACGCTATGTCGGCGAGGCGTTCGACGCGCAGGCCTTCGCCGCCAGCAAGCGCCGCAGCTACGACGTGCAGGATTTCTCCGAGCGCTACCGGGCGACGCTGGAAGTGCAGGACAACGACGAGGTGTTCCGTCCGGGCATCGTGCGCGTGTTCGCGCGCGGCAGCGCCACGCCGCTGATCGAAGTGGCCTCGCCCGAAATGGTGCTGGACACCAACCCCAAGGGCGGCAAGGTCAAGGCCAATGTGCAGCAATTGCCCTACGGCGAGCAGAGCGTGCTGATCTACGCCGATTTCAACTTCGACGGGATCAAGGACCTGGCGCTGATGGATGGGCAGAACAGCTGCTACCACGGTCCCTCCTACCAGGTGTACCTGGGCAGCGCCGGCGGGTTCGAGGCCAGCCCCGGCTTCACCGAGCTGGCGCAGAGCAATTGCGGCCTGTTCGAGGTGGATGCGCAGGCGCGCGAGATCCGCACCATGAGCAAGGACGGCTGCTGCTGGCACCAGGTCGCGATCTATTCCGTGCGCAACGGCGAGCCGCTGCTGGAGCGCGAGATCGTCGAGGATGCGACCGGGGCGTCGTCGGGGCTGGCCCAGGAGACGCGCTACCGCGACCAGGGCGGCAAGCGCGTGGCCGACAAGCGCTACCTGTGGGACGAGGACGGCGGCACTGCGGCGGGCGAGCGCAGGATCCTGCTCGAATTCCGCCTGGCGTCGGCCGGCAAGCGCATCGTGGTGTTCACCAACGGCAACGATGCGACGCGGCCGTACTACGCGGCGCTCGGCGCGCAGCAGCGGGTCGACCTGCTGTACCCGGACGCCGAACGCGAGGCCATGGACTACGACGCCGAGCGCCACGTGCTCAGCTTCGACCGCGGCGACACCACCTACCGCATCGTCGGCGATGCGCACGGCGCGCCGCAGCGGATGGAGGTCGCGGTGCGCGGCAAGACCCAGACGCTGGCGCTGCAGCCCGGCTCGGTGCACGGCTCGTTGCAGGCGGTGGCGCGGGCGCTGCGCGATGCGCAGGCGGCCGAGGCGCAATAAGCCGGTCGCGATCGCGCCGGATCGCGGCTGTTGTAGGAGCGGCTTCAGCCGCGACAGGAACTTCCTGCAGGGGACCTGTCGCGGCTGAAGCCGCTCCTACACAACAATTGCACGAGGAGAGATGTTATTCCCACGCCGCGAAGGCGCGCGCCACGGCCTCGGCGCCCGGATCGACCACGCCGCGCAAGGCGTCCGCCGGTACCGCCGCCGAGCGGCCGGCACGGGCCTGGTCCAGGCGCGCGGTGGCGTCGGCGCCGGCGCGGGCGGCACGCGCCGCGCCGGCGTGGCCGTCGCCGCGCGCCAGCGCCTCCAGCGCCGGCAGCAGCGCGTCGAGCATGGTCCGGTCGCCCGCTTGCGCGCCGCCGTAGTGCTGCATCCGCGCCACGCCGGCCTGCAGCGCCGGTACCCAGCCGCGTCCGGCGTCCAGTTCGGTCGCCGCGGTGGTGAACAGGATCGACAGCAGCACGCCGCTGGAGCCGCCCATGCTGCGCTCGATCGTCGCCGCCAGGCCGTGCGCCAGCGCGGCGGCCTCGCCCGTCGCCAGCGCGTCCTCGTGCAGCGCCTGCTGCAGCGCGCGGGCGCCGGCGGCGAAGGTGCTGCCGGCATCGCCGTCGCCGGTGCGCGCGTCGAGCGCGTCCAGCTCCGCCTGCGCGGCGACCAGCGCCTGCGCGACCCGGGCCAGGGCCGCGCCGCGCTGCGCATCGCGCGCGCCGTGCCGGTGCGCGTCGCTGCGCGACAAGGCCGGGACGAAGCGCGCAGGCGCATGCGGCACGCGCACGCCCGGCCAGCCCAGGGTCTGCACCGGCGCCTGCAGCGCGGCGAGCACGTCGGCCTCGGCCGGCGCCAGGGTGACCGAGAAGCCGTGCATGTCCATCGAGGTCATCAGCGCCGCCGGCAATGTCATCAGCGCGACGCGTGCCACGCCGATGCGCTGCAGCGCCAACCGGGTCAGCACGCCCAGTTCCTGGGTGGAGCAGCCGCCGAGGTCGTTGAGCATCAGCACCAGTTTCGCGTCGGCGCCGTAGCGCGCATCGGCCTGTGCCAGCAGCGGGTCCAGCACCAAGGCCAGCGCCTCCTCGACCGAGGCCGGCTGCACCTTGCGCGTGCCCGGCTCGTTGTGGATGCCCAGGCCCAGTTCCGGCGCGCGGCGGCCGGCGTGCTGGCCGGGGACGGTGCAACTGGACAGGGCCATGCCCAGCGACAGCAGGCGGTCGGCGAAGGCCTGCCCGCGCCGCGCCAGCTCGGCCAGCGCCACGCCTTCGCGGGCCAGGTGGCCGACGTACTTGTGCACCAGCACGGTGCCGGCGATGCCGCGCGGCTGCGCGGCGTCGGGCAGGGCGATGTCGTCGGCGACCAGCACGCTGGCCACGTCGATGCCTTCGGCGCGGGCGCGCTCGGCGGCCAGGCCGAAGTTGAGCCGGTCGCCGGTGTAGTTCTTGATCACCAGCAGCACCCCGGGCGCGTCGGCGCAGGCGCGGATCGCGGCCAGGACCGCTTCCACGCCCGGCGAGGCGAACAGGTCGCCGGCGATGGCGCCGCTGAGCATGCCCGGGCCGACGAAGCCGGCGTGCGCCGGTTCGTGGCCGGCGCCGCCGCCGGACAGCACCGCGACCTGCGCGGGATCGCGCTCGGCCTGCAGCACGATGCGGGTGCCGCTGGCCGGATCGGAGCGCAGCAGCGGTTGCAGCGCGGCGACGGCGTCGAGCACGTCGTCGACGATGGCGCGAGGGGCGGTGAGGAACTGGTCCATGCGGAGGTCCTGTGCGGAGCGGGTCTGCCGCGCACGGTAGCCGAGCCGGCGTTATGCGCGGCTGAGGCCGCGCCGCTCACCCATCTGTGCGGCGGAATCGGCGAGAATCCGCGTTCACCCCGAATGGAATCCCCGCATGGCCGGCGCCAGCCTCTTCACCCTGCTCGACGATATCGCCTCGCTGCTCGACGACGTGGCGGTCCTGACCAAGGTGGCGGCGAAGAAGACCGCCGGCGTGCTCGGCGACGACCTGGCGCTGAACGCGCAGCAGGTCACCGGGGTCAACGCCGACCGCGAGTTGCCGGTGGTGTGGGCGGTGGCCAAGGGCTCGCTGCTCAACAAGGCGATCCTGGTGCCGGCGGCGCTGGCGATCAGCGCCTGGCTGCCGTGGGCGATCACCCCGCTGATGATGATCGGCGGCGCGTTCCTGTGCTTCGAGGGCGTGGAGAAGCTGGCGCATCGCTTCCTGCATTCCAAGGAGCAGGACGCGCAGCGGCATGCGCAGCAGCTGCAGGCGCTGGCCGACACGCAGGTGGACGTGGTCGCGCTGGAGAAGGACAAGATCAAGGGCGCGGTGCGCACCGACTTCATCCTGTCCGCCGAGATCATCGTGCTGTCGCTGGGCGTGGTCGCGGGCGTGCCGTTCGTGCAGCAGCTCACCGTGCTCGTGGCGATCGCGCTGGCGATGACGGTCGGCGTGTACGGCCTGGTCGCCGGCATCGTCAAGCTCGACGACCTGGGCCTGTACCTGACCCGCAAGGGCGCGGCGGCGGCATCGATCGGCCGCGGCATCCTGTGGCTGGCGCCGTGGCTGATGCGGGTGCTGTCGATCGCCGGCACCGCGGCCATGTTCCTGGTGGGCGGCGGCATCCTGGTGCACAGCATCGGCCCGCTGCACCACGCCATGGAAGCCATGGCCCCGACCGGTGGCCTGCGCGGCGTGGTGCTCGCGTTGGGCAATGCGGTGGTCGGCGTGATCGCCGGCGCGGTGGTGCTGGGTGCGGTGCTGCTGTTCAAGAAGGTCCGGGATTAGGGATTCGGGAGTGGGGATTCGCAACGGCGGTGCGCTGTCGCGGTTGCCAATCCCGAATGCCCAATCCCCATTCCCGCGCCGCCGGCTGCGCCGGCGCTAGTCCCCCGATACCACCCGATTCTTGCCCGCCTTCTTGGCCTCGTACAGGGCGCGGTCGGCGCGCTTGACCAGCACGTCCTGGGTCTCGCCGGCGCGGCGCATCGCCACCCCGGCGCTGAAGCTGACGAACACGCGCTGGTCCTCGTGCACCACCGCGCGCTGGGCCAGCGCGCGTTGCACCCGGGTCACCGCGGCGGCGGCCTCGAAGATGGTGCAGTCGGGCATCAGCAGCAGGAATTCCTCGCCGCCGAAGCGGGCGATCGCGTCGCTGGCGCGCAGCGTGGTGCGCGCGACCTCGACCACGTGGCGCAGCGCGGCGTCGCCGCCGGGATGGCCGTAGGTCTCGTTGAGCCTGCGGAAATCGTCCAGGTCCAGCATCGCCACGCACAGCGGCTGCGCGCCGCGCTCGGTGCGCGCCAGTTCGCGCGCGAACAGCTCGTCCAGCCCGCGCCGGTTGAGCGCGCCGGTGAGCTGGTCGACCCGCACCAGGCCGCTGACGTCCTGCAGTTCCTGCTCCAGGCGCAGGATGCGCTGCTCGGCCGCGTCCACTTCCTGGCGCGCGGCGATCAGGTGGTCGCGCGCGCGCAGCGCCTGCTGCTGCACCTGGCCGGTGTCCTGCAGCACTTCCTGCAGCAGGCGGTTGAGATCGCCGATGCTGCGCGCGTCGCGGATGGTCTGCGAGTAGTCGGCGATGCGGTCGTGGAACTCGCTGGTGCTGATCGCCATGCCGTCCAGGTTCTCGACGAAGGTGACCATCATCTCCTTCATCGCTTCCTTGGATTCGGCGATGCCCTGCTTGAGCAGGCCCTGCTTGTAGATCACCTCGCGCAGGCTGCCGCGCGCCTCGTCGATCGAGTAGCGGTCCAGCGGGCCGCTGATCAGGTCGCGCACCACCGCGATCTGGCCCTGCAGCCAGCTGGTGTCGTCGAGCAGTTCGCCGACGTTCTCCAGCAGCAGGTCGAACAGGCCCAGCAGCAGGGTCTGCTGCTCCTGGCTGTCGCTGGCGCGCAGCGCCACCTGGTGGCACAACTCGCGCACCCGCTGCGCCAGCGGCTCCAGCGGCTGCCCGGGGCGCCACTGCCGCAGCGCCTCGCCGGTGGCTTCCGATTCGCTGGCCAGTTCGGGCAGGGTGTGCAGCAGCGCGGCGAGCGCGCCGGCCACCGCCTGGCGCAGCAGGTCGCGCAGCCGTTCCACGTCGCTCGGCCCGGCCAGCGGGTCGTCCACGTCGATGGTGCGGATGTACTTGTCGATCAGTTGGCGCAGTGCGCGGCCGTAGCTCGGCCAGTCGCCGCTGGCGGCCGCCGACTGCAGGCGCCGGCCCATGTCGCCGAGCTCGCCGTGCAGGCTGGCCATGCCGTCGGCGAAGGCGCCGAGCAGGTCCAGCGGCTGGTGGGCGTGGTGGAACAGGCGGATCAGCGCCGCGGTGGCCGCGGCCGGATCGGTGTGCCCGTCGATGGCGGCCGGCGCGGCGCCGGGCGCGCGCGCATGGGCGCGCGTGCGCGTCGCCAGCGGCGCGGCGGCGGCCGGTGCCGGTTCGCGGCGGCGTGGCGACAACAGCTTGCGTAGCCCGCTTGCAGGCGGTTCGTCGCGTGGATCCGACATGCGGACGCTTCCTCTCCAGTGAAGGCGTCGCCCTGCCGCTGCACGCGGCGACCGGGACGGCGCTCAGGAACAGGATATCGGCGCCGGCCACGCCCGCTTGAGCCGGCGCGTCGCCGGCCTCACAGCGCGGCGCGGACCTCGTCCAGGTTCGGCGGGTTGGCGCCGGCGCGGGTGCAGTTGATCGCCGCCGCGGCCACGCAGAAGTCCAGCACGCCCCGCAGCGCCGCCGGGGTCGGCGCCAGCGCGGCGAGCGCGGCCAGGTCCGGCACCTGGTGCAGCAGCGCGGCCTGGAAGCTGTCGCCGGCGCCGACCGTGTCGGCCACCTGCACCGCACGTCCGGGCACCCGCGCCTCGGCGTCGCCACGCCAGGCCACGGCGCCGTCGCCGCCCAGGGTCATCACCACCAGCGACGGACCATGCTGCAGCCAGCCGCGGGCGACCGCGAACGGGTCCTGCCGCGGGTACAGCAATTCGATGTCCTCCTGGCTGACCTTGACCACGTGCGCCAGCGCGATCCAGCGCTGCAGGCGCGCGCGCCACACCGCCATGTCCGGTTCCACGGTGGGCCGCACGTTCGGATCCAGCGAGATCAGGCGCTGCCCGCGTTCGCGCTCGGCCAGGGCCTGGAAGGCGCTGGCGGTGGTCTCGGCGACCAGGGTGTAGGAGCCGAAGTGCAGGCCGCCGACCGCCGCGTCGAAGGCCGGCAGGTCGGCCTCGGTCAGCGCGCGGTCGGCGCAGCCGGTGCCGTAGAAGCCGTAGTTGGGCACGCCCTGCGCGTCCAGCGCGACCATCACCAGGGTGGTCGCCTCGGCCTTGTCGATGCAGTAGCCCGGCGCCACGCCTTCGCGCTCCAGGGTGGCGCGCAGCTGGCGGCCGAGCGGATCGGTGGACAGGCCGGTGAACAGCGCCGACGGCGTGCCGAGGCGGGCCAGGCCGATCGCCACGTTGAACGGCGAACCGCCCTGGCGCGCGGTCATGCCGACCGAGGTGCCGGCGTAGCCGTCGATGAAGATGTCGTACAAGGCCTCTCCACACACCACGAACATCGAACGGCTCCTCGGTTGGCTGCTGCGGCGCCGGCTGGCGCGATGGCCGGCTATTGTGGCGTACAAGCCGCAGGGCGGCGACCGCCGAGGTTGGGTGGGGGCGCGGTAGGCGGATGGCGTGAGGGTCGAGTGCGAGGCTGTGTCCGTCCCCCTTATCCGCCCCTGCGGCGCACCTTCCCCCGAAAAGGGGGCCATGGTCCCGAGGGGAGAAGGAACAGCCGCTAGCCCCTCTCCCACCGGGAGAGGGGTTGGGGTGAGGGTACGGCGCGAAGCGACTCGCGGCGTTTGGGTGCACGAGGCTACGCTCGTACCCTCATCCGCCCCTACGGGGCACCTTCTCCCGAGGGGAGAAGGAAGCGCCGAGCCCCTCTCCCACCGGGAGAGGGGTTGGGGTGAGGGTGCGGGCGCGAAGCGCCTCGGGAGATGAGTCGCTTCACGCGCAATCCCGACACCCCCTTGCCGCCACGCCTGCGATAGTCGCCACTTCGCCCCACCGCCTTCAAGGACGCTGCGATGAAGATCCTGCTCGCCGGGGCCACCGGCCTGGTCGGCCGCCACGCGCTGGCCCAACTGCTCGATGCGCCGGCGTGCAGCGCTGTGGTCGCGCCGACCCGGCGCGCGCTGGATCTGGTCCATCCCAAGCTGCACAACCCGCTGGTGGACTTCGACCGCTTGCCGGCGCAGGCGCCGTGGTGGCACGCCGACGCGGCGCTCTGCGCGCTCGGCACCACGATGAAGCTGGCCGGCTCGCGCGAAGCGTTCCGCCGCGTCGACCACGCCTATCCGCTGGCGATCGCGCAACTGGCGCTGCAGCACGGCGCCACCGCGTTCGCGTTGAATTCGGCGCTGGGCGCCGATCCGCGGTCGCGCGTGTTCTACAACCGGGTCAAGGGCGAGCTGGAGCGCGACCTGCAGGCGCTGGGCTTCGCCTCGCTGACCCTGGTGCGCCCGGGCCTGATCGGCGGCGCGCGCGCGCAGCCGCGCAGCGCCGAGCGCATGGCCGGCGCGTTGCTGCGCGCACTGGGACCGTTACTGCCGCGGCGCTACCGGATCAATCCGGCAACGCACGTCGCCGCCGCGCTGGTGGATGGCGCGTTGCGGCCGCGTGCCGGGTTCCATGTGGTCGGCTCCGATCAATTGGTCTGAGCACAGGGCGTCCCTCGCCGCTCAATGCAAGGACAGGCCCCGCCGCCGCGCGTGGCGCCACGGCGCACACGCCGCTACCGGAGCGTACTGACCGAGCGCTGCGGCGGCATCGGCGTGCCGACCACCCGGCGCGCGTCGTCGCGCATCACGCCACGCCCGCGCCGGCCACGCCAGAACGCCCCGTGCCGCGCCGCATCGCGGTGGCACGACGCCGGATGCGGCGATCAGAAGTTCATGCTGACCCGCAATCCGCCGACCACGCCGTTGTTGTCCTTGATGCCGTTCGCGTTGCGGATGTACTGCAGGTTCGGCATCAGCGACAGCGCCGGGGTGATGGCGAACTGGTAGTTCAGTTCCAGCGGATATTCGTATTCCTGCACGCCCACCGCCGCCGCGCCGGCCGGCAGCGCGGCGTTGTAGCGGCGCTGCGCGTCGCCCAGGCGCGCGCTGACGCGGGTACGGCCGGCGGCAAAGCCGATGCGGTCGTCCGGGCGCGAGGCGAACGGCGCGTCCAGCCACGCTCCCACCTGCAGCATCTGGTCGATGCGATCGGTGTCCTTGTCGGCCTGCACCCAGTTGCCGAACAGGCGCAGCGTGCCGCCGCCGGGCGCGCGCCACAGCACCTGCTCGGCGGTGGCGTAGTAGCCGGTTTCGCTGTCCATCACCGCAGTGGCGTCGTCGCTGACGTCGGACGGCAGGCCGCTGGTGGTGACGGTGTTGCGGTAGTTGGCGCTGTTGCGCCAGCCGCCGACGCGGTAATGGCCCTGCAGCCCATCGCCGAAGCTGGGCAGGTATTCGACCTCGGCCACCAGCAGCGTGCCCTGGCTGTCGCCGTCGGTCTTCAGTTTCAGGCCCTGGTCGCGGTCCAGGTTGTTGGGGTTGACGTCGTAGGCGCCGACCTTGAAGCGCCAGGCATCGTCGGGCTTGAACGCGACCACCGCGCCGTACTGGCTGATCGGGTCGACGTACCAGCCGTTGCTGACGTAGCCGGGCAGGCCGCCGCAGAAGCTCAGGTTCTGGAACTTGCAGGAGAACGAGAAGAAATCGCCGTTGGCGTACAGGCGGCCGAGCTTGATGCTGAGGCGGTCGTCGAACAGTTCCTGGGTCAGCGAGAACTGGCTCAGGCGCGTCACCGAGCCACGGCCGTGGATCTCCTGCACGCCCAGCAGGGTGGGAAAGCCGGCCTTGTCGTTGAGCGCGTCGCCGTTGCGGTTGGCCACTTCCACCTTGAAGGTGGCGCCATGCCACGCCCACAGCTTGTCCAGGTCGAAGGTGCCGGCCAGGAAGAACTGGTCGGCATAGGCGTAGGTGTCGTCGCGCAGGCCGCCGGAGTTGTTGTGCGCGAACTCGCCGGTGTAGGACAGGCGCAGGTCCACGCCACGGTCGACCAGGCGCGAGCGCGCGCCGCCCCAGTCGCCGGTCAGGGTCTTGGCCGGGTCGAAGTCCTGGGCCGCGGCCTGCGCGCAGCACAGGGCCGCCGACAGTGCCGCCAACGCGATGCATGGGTGCTTGTTCATGGATGACTCGCTCTGCTTGGGGCCGGCAGGCTGCGCGGCCGGTTCATCGGAAAGGGCCCCGGCGCGGCGGCTGCCGCGTGGAGCAGGGCACCGCGGCCGGCGATGACGGCGGCGCGGGGTTCAGGGCGCGCCGACCTCGTGACCGCGGCACGCGCCGTACGCCGCGTGGAAGGCGGGCAGGTGCCGGTGTCGATGTGTGGTTGGTCCACGTGGCCTCCTGGTCTCCAAGCCACGGGCAGTGCCGTGGCTGGAGGAACA
>Ga0070670_100000571_pt1 | contig 29190 bp, 18 predicted proteins | sample KBSS63metaG_FD_64665 | JGI IMG/M metagenome (GOLD analysis project Ga0070670, IMG submission 64665) | Switchgrass rhizosphere microbial communities from Kellogg Biological Station, Michigan, USA - KBS S6-3 metaG | ecosystem: Host-associated > Plants > Roots > Rhizosphere > Soil ... | reverse complement strand
CCGTCGAATTCGAGGGCGGCCTCAAGTGCAGCCGGGTCGAAGCGATCAACTTGCCCTGGGTATTAGTCGCCAAAGACACCAAAAGTGGCTCCATGTCGAAGATCAGCGTGGACGTGCACGCGTTTGGCCTGGGCGGCAAGTGCGGGCCCTCTACCGCCAACGGCACGTGGGACAACGCCACCGGCAAGTTGGAAGCCGCGAATGTCCCGATCGGCGAAGACTGCAAGATCAAGACGGTGTCGATCAAAATGCCGCCGAACTTCAAGGTTGTTGAATAAGCGTCGAATGCGACTGCGGTAATTGAATTGAAATTTGGCTGGAAAGGGAAGTTCTGCAGTTTCACCGTGACCTCTCGTTCATGGCCATTACCCCTGGCGAAATGACTTCGCCATAACATGTGAGGAAAAACAATGAAAAGCTTGAAAACCCTCGTGTCGTTGACTGCTTTGACTGTTTGCATGGGTGCTGCTTCGATGGCGAATGCCTACAGCATCAGTCCTGTCAGCACAAGCTTCACCGCGCCGGGCACTATCTCGGTGAAGTCGCCATCATCCTTCCAGGCCACCGTGAACTGTGGCGCCACCTTTACCGGAAACGTCGATGCGACCGGTGTTGCCAAGATCACGGGCGTCGCGGTCACTGGTGGCGGCCTTTGTGCGCTGCCTAAGATTACCGGTTTGCCTTGGACGTTGACTGCCACCGGCCCTGCTGTCGGGTCGGTTACAAATGTCGGGTACACCATTGCCGCTTCGATTCTGTACCCAGCCTCCAACTGCGGCCCTTCCACCATCGCTGTGGGCTACAGCGGTGGTGTGCTGACCGCTGCCAACCAGACCCTAAGCGGCAGCTGCACCGTGGTGAGCCTGAGCGTTACCCCAAGCCCTGCGCTGACTATCGTGCCTTGAGGAAAGCGTAAGAACGAAGGGCTGATCACCCGTTGAAAAAACTGGCGCCTTGACTGGGCGCCAGTTCATGAATTGCAGGCCGCAAGACGAACCGGCAGGGCTGGCTCAGAGAGATAACAATAAGGAGTGCCGCATGAATAATAAGAAACAACATGTGCAGGTTTTGCTGGGGCTGGCGTTGATTGGCGGGGCTTTGGCGACCGCGCCCGTACAGGCCGGCGGTTTTTCAACACCGACCTACGGGGCGCCGGGCTGGGGGCGGGCATTCGCCGGTGGGTCACTGTTCAAGAACGACCCGAGCTCGGCGTACAACAACCCGGCGGCCATGGCCTTTGTGGAACACAACGTCGCGCAATTTACGGTCGACTACGCGCGCATCAAGATCAAGTACAAGGGCGATGCCTCTGATTATGCGGGCAACCCCATTTCCAATACGCCATTGGATGCTAATGGTTTTCCTGATGTGGCGGCGACCACGGTCAATAACAACGATGGTGGACAAGGCGGGTTTACGGCCTGGTTGCCTACCGGTTTCATGGTCATGCCCCTGGGAGATCGCTTCGCGTTCGGCTTGAGCCAAGTTGTGCCCCAGGGCATGCGCTCCACTTGGAATCAGGACTCGAAACTGCGCGACTTTGCAGTGGACACCAAAATCGAGACCGTGGGGTTGACCGGGTCACTGTCTTTCAAAGTGAATGATCAATTCTCCATCGGTGGTGGCGTGATCGTGCAGCACAGCAAGGGATTCGTCAGCCAGAACATCGACTTGTTGTCTGCCGCCGCAGTGTCCGATTCGGTGCTGGGCGGCATCAATTTCCCATCGGATGTCGGCAGTGCGCTGATGCGTGTCAAAGTTGACAATGTTTCGGCTGGCTGGTTTACCGGCGTCGTCTGGAAGCCCACAGAACGAGATACGCTTGGCTTGAATTACCACGCCAAGATCAAGAACAAGATGACCGGCAAATACAATATCTACGCCGATCAGTTTTCCTACAACCTGATGACCCAACCGAGCCCGTTTGGCGGTAGCGGTACATTGGTGAATACCGCTTACCCAGGGTTGGAGCTGGCGCCGGACGGCGCTCATGCCAAAGTCCAGTTGGACATTCCTGCCACGGCGGGTCTGGACTGGGTACACCAGTTCAACGATCGTTTCACCCTGGGAGCCAGCGTAACCTGGACTGAGTGGTCCTCGTTCAAGGACCTGACGCTTGAGTCCGGCGGCACCACAATTGTGTCCATTCCCTACAACTACAAGAACACCTGGATGTACTCCCTCGGGGGTGACTATCGTGTTACCGATGAGCTGACCCTGCGTGCAGGTGTCGCCCTTGATCAGACCCCTACACGCAATTCGACTCGCGACCCGCGAATCCCGGATGGCGACCGTACATTCCTGTCGTTGGGGGCCGGCTACGACGTGAAAGCAATCAAGGGGTTGAGTGTTGACTTGGCCTATTCCCACCAGTTTGTGCAAGAGGTCAAGCTCAAGACCCAAAACGTTGATCGCCTGGGGGGGGCAAGCCTGAATGGCAAGGCCGAATCTTCAGGTGATGTTGTCTCTGTATCGGCTACCTACGCGTTCTAAGTCAGTGCCCCCACATTGAGGATAAAAGCGCCAAGCACAGCGTGGCGCTTTTATCCTCAATGCTTCGCTTTAACGGGATGCTTACGTAGCCCGTTCATATCTCCTACTTGGCCCGTCTGCGAAATTAATTGCTGTTGGGCAACTCTCCTGCGTATTTAAGAACATATCAGCTGCGCACTTAGTTGCGCGGTTTGGTACTACTCATCGCTCAGATTATTCCTATTTCAGCTTATGTTCAGTTGCAACAAAGTTTCTCTACCCGAACAGCATTAGTTTTCAGGGAAGAGCGCTATGGGTCGAGCACTGATTTGATGATTTGGCTGTATCAAGAGGGCTGTTGTTTGCGCAGAGCTTTTTGAATATGGCCATTACCCCTGGCGAATAACTCGCCTTTCTATGTAAGGAATAGCAATGATGAACTTGAAATCTCTTGTGTCGTTGTCTGCCCTGGTTGTTTGCATGGGTGCCGCTTCCATGGCCAATGCGTACAGCATCACGCCCATCAACACCAACTTCACCGCGCCAGGCACGATCTCGGTGAAATCGCCGTCCTCCTACCAGGCCCCCGTCAACTGTGGGGCTACCTTCACCGGTAACGTCGACGCCTCCGGTGTCGCGAAAATCACCGGCGTTGCCATCACCGGCGGTGGTCTTTGCGACCTGCCCAAGATCACTGGCCTGCCTTGGACATTGACGGCTAATGGTGCCGCAGTCGGCTCAGTGTCGAATGTCGGGTACACCATCGCCGGTTCGATTCTCTACCCCGTCTCCAATTGTGGCGCTTCCACCATCACCGCCAACTACAGCGGTGGCGTGTTGACGGCTTCCAATCAGTCCCTGGCAGGCAACTGCACGGTGGTGAGCCTGAGCGTCAAGCCTACTCCGGCATTCACCGTTGTTCCCTGATTGTTCCTGGATAGCGACTGAAACCAAGGGCTGATCGCCCGCTGAAAGACGGGCGCCTCAACGAGGCGCTCGTCGACGATAGGGCTCGGGCGGTTGAGTGAGAGAGCAGTAAGGAGTGGGGTATGAATGATAAGAAACGACAGCTACAGGTTTTCCTGGGACTGGCGTTGATGGGCGGGCTGACGACCGCAGTGCCTGTGCAGGCTGGCGGTTTTTCCACGCCGACGTATGGGGCTCCCGGTTGGGGGCGAGCGTTCGCTGGCGGCTCGCTGTTCAAGAACGATCCGAGTTCGGCGTTCAACAACCCCGCGGCCATGGCCTTTGTGGACCGCAGCATTGCGCAATTCACGGTCGACTACGCACGCGTCAAGATCCAGTACAAAGGCGCCGCCTTTGATTATGCAGGCAATCCGATTTTCAGCACGCCGTTGGGCGGCGACGGCTTTCCCGACGGCTCGGCGACCACAGCCAACAACAATGAGGGTGGACAAGGTGGATTCACGGCCTGGTTACCCACGGGGTTTATGGTAATGCCGCTGGGGGATCGATTCGCCTTCGGTTTGAGCCAGGTCGTCCCCCAAGGCATGCGTTCCACCTGGGATGAAGACTCCAAACTGCGCGGCTTTGCCGTGGATACCAAAATTGAAACCGTGGGGTTGACGGGGTCCTTGTCGTTCAAGCTCAACGATCAGTTCGCGCTCGGTGGCGGCGTGATCATTCAGCACAGTAAAGGTTTTGTCAGCCAGAACGTCGACCTGTTGTCAGCGGCAGCGGTGTCCGATTCCGAACTGGGCGGTACACCGTTCCCGTCGGACGTCGGTGGCGCCCTGATGCGCATCAAGGTCGACAATATCTCAGCCGGCTGGTTTACCGGCGTCGTCTGGAAACCCACGGGAAAAGACACGCTGGGCCTGAACTACCACGCCAGGATCAAGAACAAGATGACCGGCAAGTACTCCATCCGTGCTGACCAGTTTTCCTACAACCTCCTGACACAACCCAGCCCGTTTGGCGGTAGCGGTACGTTGGTGGGCACGGCGTATCCGGGGCTTGAGCTGTTTCCGGACGGTGCCCACGCCAGTACTCAATTGGATATTCCTGCCACGGCGGGCGTTGACTGGGTGCACCGGTTCAATGATCGATTCACCCTGGGCGCGAGTGTGGTCTGGACGCAGTGGTCGTCGTTCGAAGACCTGACGCTCAAATCCGGCGACATGACGATTGTCTCGATTCCCTACCATTACAAAAACACCTGGATGTACTCCGTCGGTGGAGACTGGCGTGCGACCGATGAGCTGACCTTGCGTGCCGGTGTGGCGATTGACCAGACACCGACCCGCAACTCGACCCGTGACCCTCGGATCCCCGATGGTGATCGCACATTCTTGTCGCTCGGAGCGGGGTATGAGGTCAAAGCCATCAACGGGTTGACGCTGGATGCTGCCTATTCCCACCAGTTCGTCCAAGAGGTCAAGTTGAAGACCAAGAACGTCGATCGGCTGGGGGCTGCGAGCCTGGATGGCAAGGCTGCCTCGTCCGGCGATGTCGTCAGCCTTTCGGCCACCTACGCGTTCTGAGGTTTCAGGGGGGACTTCTTTTCGGCGTGATTGACCTAGCGACCGGTCCGGTCGTTTTTTTTGGCTGCGCATTAAATAATAATTTCAAAACAAAATTTGAATATAGTTTTCGAATTTTGTAGTGTGGCGTTACGCCGCAGTTCATCCGACCTGTTGCACGTAGGCCATACCCTGAATCGAATAGAGGTATCCCCATGGTTATCTGGTTATTGGTGGGCGTCGCAATCGCGATTGCCCTGGCGTATCGACAAGCTGTCGCCACCCTCTGGTTGGGCGCGGGCCTTCTCTGGCTGGCGGCGGGTTACCTGTTCAACGTGGTGGCGGGTGTCGGCACCGCCGTTGCGGCGATCCTGGTGGTGTTGCCCGCGTTGCTGATGACAATCAAACCCCTGCGCCGCAGCGTGCTGACCAGCAGGGCCCTGGGCCTGTTTCGTACGATCATGCCGGCCATGTCTGACACCGAGCGCGCGGCCATCGAGTCCGGCACCGTGTGGTGGGACGCCGAGCTGTTCAGTGGCAAGCCCAATTGGCAGCGCCTGCTGCAGGCGGCTCCCGCCAGCCTGAGCGCGGAAGAGCAAGCCTTCCTCGACAACGAAGTGGAAACCCTGTGCGACATCGCCAACGACTGGGAAACCACCCAGGTCTGGCAGGACATGTCTCCCGAAGGCTGGCAGTACACCAAGGATGCCGGGTTCCTCGGCATGATCATTCCCAAGCAGTACGGCGGCAAAGGTTTCTCTCACTATGCGCACTCGCAAGTGATCATGAAGCTGTCGACGCGCTGCTCGGCGGCAGCGATTTCGGTGATGGTGCCCAATTCCCTGGGGCCGGCTGAATTGCTCTTGCATTACGGCACCGATGCCCAGCGCAATTACTACTTGCCGCGCCTGGCGCGGGGTGAGGACATCCCGTGCTTTGCGCTGACCAGCCCGTATGCCGGCTCGGATGCCGGCGCGATCCCCGACCTGGGCATCGTCTGCAAAGGCCTGCATGAAGGCGAGGAAGTGCTGGGTTTCCGTGTGACCTGGGACAAGCGCTACATCACCCTGGGCCCGATTGCCACGGTGCTCGGCCTGGCGTTCCGCGCCGAAGACCCGGACGGTTTGCTCGGCCAGCCCGGCTCGCTGGGGATCACCTGTGCGTTGATCCCGACGTCCCACCCTGGCGTCAACAGCGGCCGTCGGCATTGGCCGTTGAATGCGGTGTTCCAGAACGGTCCTACCACCGGCAAGGATGTCTTCATTCCGCTGGAGTGGGTGATCGGCGGCCGTGAGCAAATCGGCAACGGCTGGCGCATGTTGATGGAATGCCTGGCGGCCGGCCGGGCGATTTCCCTGCCATCCTCCAACGTCGGCCTGGGCAAGGTCGCGGTGCGTGGTACGACGGCCTATGCGGCGATGCGCAAACAGTTCGGCTTGCCCATCGGTAAGTTCGAAGGCGTGCAGGCGCCCCTGGCGCGCATGGCCGGGCACCTGTATGCCTGCGATGCGGTGCGCAAAGTCTCGGTGGCGTCCCTGGATGCCGGTGAGAAACCCTCGGTGATCTCAGCCATCGCCAAGTACCACGTCACCGAGCGCGCGCGGATGATCGTCAATGACGGCATGGACATCGTCGCCGGCAAGGGCATCTGCATGGGCCCGAACAACTTCCTCGCGCGCGCTTACCAGCAAAGCCCCATCGCCATCACCGTGGAAGGCGCGAACATCATGACGCGCTGCCTGATCATCTTTGGCCAGGGGCTGATCCGTTGCCATCCCTATGTGTTCAGCGAGATGGAAGCGGCGCGTAACCCGGACCGGCGCAAGGCCCTGGAAGACTTCGACCGGGCCATGTTCGGCCATGTGAGTTTCGTGCTGGCTAACACCGTGCGCGCGGCGGTGCATGCGCTGACCGGCGGGCGGCTGCTTTCCGCGCCGGCCAAGACTGACCCGGCACTGGCGTCCTACTACCGCCAAGTCAATCGTCTGTCGGTCGTGCTCGCGCTGATTTCGGACATTTCCATGGGCGTGCTCGGCGGTGCCCTCAAGCGTAAGGAAAGTATCACCGGGCGCCTGGGGGATATTCTGTCGCAGCTGTACATCGTGTCCTGCGTGCTCAAGCGCTTTGAGGATGACGACCGGCCTCAGGCGGATCTGCCGCTGGTGCACTGGTCGGCCCAGGACGCGTTGTTGCGCGCCCATGAAGCGCTGGCCGAAGTGCTCGATAACTACCCCTCGAAAGCCGCCGCCGTGGTCATCAGAGCGTTGACGTTCCCGTTCGGCATACCGCTGCGCAAACCCTCGGACCGCCTGCTGGCCCAAGTGGCCGACGTGGTGCAGACACCGGGCGACACCCGCGACCGTTTGCTGGCCAATTCCTACGTCCCACGCCCGGAAATCGACAAGCTGGCCTACGGCGAACTGGGTTTCCGCTTGTTGCCGCAAGTCGAATTGATCGAGGCCCGTCTCAAGTCCGCCGTCAAACAAGGCCTGATCGAACCGATGCCGATTTCCGCCACGGCCTTCACGGTCTGGCGCGTCAAGGCGCGGGCGCTGGACCTGATCAGCGACGAAGAAGACACCCTGCTGGGGCGCTATGTGGAATACGCCGATCACGGTATCCAGGTGGACGACTTCCCGCAGGACTTCGGGTTGCTGGAGGCCTTGCAGCAACGCAAGCACGCGTTGGAACCAGCCCCCAAACGCCGCAACAGCCAAAGCGAAAACGCCTCGGTCAACTAGGAAAAACCCAATCGATGTGAGAGGGGGCTGAACCACCGCTATCGGGGGCAAGCCCCTCCCACGCAGACCGGGTTTACACGGCCAGTATGTGTTGTGAGTGGATCTATCTATGAGTGACAGTTACCTTTCTTTCGTCAATTCCCCCTGGGGCCGTCGCCTGGCCCAGGCCATCGGCTTGCCGCAACCGTTGCCGCTGCAACGCCATCGCAGCGGCCAGCACGGCCTGGCCAACCCGGTGATCGTCGCCGGGGCAGGGCGCCTGGTTGCCGAAGTGCAGCGGGTGTTCGCGGCCACCGACACGGTCACCGCCACCCCGGCCACGCTCAAGGCGCCGTCCACGGTCAAGGTGCAGGGCGCAGTGTTTGACGCCAGCGCCGTGGCGGATCTGCAGCAACTGGACGCGTTGTACGGGTTCTTCCACGCCAACGCTAAGCGCATTGGCCAGCATGGCCGCGTGGTGGTGCTCGGCACCGCGCCGGAACAGTGCCAGGACCTGCCCCAGGCCATCGCCCAGCGCGCCCTTGAAGGCTTGGTGCGTTCGCTGGCCAAGGAGCTGCGTCGGGCGATCACCGTACAGTTGATCTACGTCGCACCCGGCGCCGAAGACGCGCTGGACAGCAGCCTGCGGTTCTTCCTGTCGCGTCGCTCGGCGTATATCTCAGGGCAGGTGATACGCCTGGAAAAACCGGTGGACGGCCACGTCAGCGTCAATTGGGACAAACCCTTCGCCGGCCGTCGCGCGCTGGTCACCGGCGCCTCCCGTGGCATCGGCCTGGCGATTGCCCAGGTGTTGGCGCGGGACGGCGCCCATGTGGTGTGCGTGGACGTGCCCCAGGCCCAGGCGTCGCTGCAACAGGCGGCGGACAGTGTCGGCGGTTCGGCACTGCCGCTGGACATTACCGCCACCGACGCGGCCTCGCTGTTGCAGGCCCACGTCAGCCAATACGGCGCCTTCGATGTGGTGGTGCACAACGCCGGGATCACCCGGGACAAAACCATCGCGAAGATGACCGAGGATGCCTGGCGCAGTGTGTTGGCCGTGAACTTAGAGGCGCCGTTGCAGCTCAGTCATGCGTTGCTGGACAGCCAGGGCTTGAACCCCGGCGGGCGCATCGTGTGTGTCTCGTCGATTTCCGGCATCGCCGGTAACCTTGGGCAAAGCAATTACGCCACCTCCAAAGCCGGTGTGATCGGCCTGGTGCAGGGCCTGGCACCGCAAGCGGCGACGCAGCACGTCACCGTGAATGCGGTGGCGCCCGGGTTTATCGAGACCCAGATGACCGCGAAAATCCCGCTGATGATCCGCGAAGCGGGGCGGCGCATGAACTCGATGTCCCAGGGCGGGCAGCCCGTCGACGTCGCCGAGACCATCGCCTGGCTGGCGCACCCCGCGTCGGGCGGGGTCAACGGCCAGGTCGTACGCGTGTGCGGCCAAAGCTTGCTGGGAGCCTGAGCCATGGACTACATAACGCAGATCATCGACCCGCCGCCATCCCGCACGCGCTTGCTGCTGGATGGCGTGCGTGCCCTGCGCAAACCCACGCTCGACGGTGCGCCGGTGCTACCCAAGGAACGTCTCGTGCGCTCGGCAGCGCAGTTGTCCGCCGCTGGCATTGAGGCGTATGGCCGCGCCTGTGGCTTTCGTCGCGAGCAGGGCGTGCCGCTGTCCTACCCGCACGTGCTGGCGTTCCCGTTGCACCTGATGTTGCTGACGCGACCGAGCTTCCCGTACCCGGCCAGCGGCATGGTGCACCTGGCCAATCGCATTCGTCAGCATCAGCGCCTGCATGCAGGCCAGGCCTTGCGGCTTGAGGTGTACTGCGAGCGCTGGGTCGCCCATCCCAAAGGCCAGGCGCTGAGCATCGCCACCCGTGCCTACGGCGCCGACACACTGGTATGGGAAAGCGACAGCCTGTACCTGCGCCGGGACGTCAAGGGCCCGGTCGGCGAACCGTGGGATGACGGGCTGCCGTTGCAGGAAGAGGGGCTGTTGCGCACCCAACGCTGGGTGCTACCCGCCGACCTGGGCCGGCGTTTTGCCAAGGTGTCGGGGGATTTCAACCCGATTCACACGTCGGTGATCGGCGCAAAAATATTCGGCTTTCGCCGCGCCATCGCCCATGGCATGTGGACCCTGGGGCGTGCACTCGCCGCGCAGCAACCGCCCGGTGGGTTGGACCAGGCCGAGGCCCATTGTGATTTCAAACTGCCGATCTTCCTGCCGGGCCAGGTTGCGCTGTGGAGTCACCCGGTGACCGGCCCGCGCCGCGAATTCGAAGTGCGCAATTTCGCCGGCGACAAACCCCATATGCGTGGACTGTTCATCTGGAAAGAGAGCGTGGAATGACTGACTACAGCTTCAACCCGGCCCCCGTTCGCCGCGTGGCGATCATCGGCGGTAACCGTATCCCGTTCGCCCGTTCTAACACGGTGTACGCCCACGACAGCAACCAGGACCTGCTGGTCGCCGCCCTGCAGGGCCTGGTCGACCGCTACAACCTGCACGGCCAACGCCTGGGTGAGTTTGCCGCCGGGGCGGTGATCAAGCACTCGCGGGATTTCAACCTGGCGCGTGAGTCGCTGCTCTCCACCACGTTGTCCCCGGACACGCCGGCCTACGACGTGCAACAAGCCTGCGGCACCGGCCTGGAGGCGGCCTTGTTGGTGGCCAACAAGATCGCCCTCGGCCAGATCGAGGTCGGCATCGCCGGCGGTGCCGACACCACCTCCGACGCGCCCATCGGTATCAACGAATCCCTGCGCCACACCTTGCTCGCGGCCAACCGCGCCAAGGGCATGGGCGACAAGCTGAAGGCGCTGTTCAAGGTCCGACCGTCGATGCTGTTCAAGCCGTTGTTGCCGCGCAATGGCGAGCCACGTACCGGCTTGTCCATGGGCGAACACTGCGAAGAAATGGCCAAGCGCTGGCAGATCAAGCGCCTGGCCCAGGATGAATTGACCCTCACCAGCCACCAGCGCCTGGATGCAGCCTATAAACGCGGTTTCTTCGATGACCTGATCAGCCCCCATCGCGGCCTGGCGAAGGACAACAACCTGCGCGCCGACGCCAGCCTGGAGAAGCTCGCCGGCTTGTCCCCGGCCTACGACCGGCAAAACGGCACGCTCACCGCGGGCAATTCCACGCCGCTGACCGATGGCGCCTCGGTGGTGTTGCTGGCCAGCGAGGAATGGGCGGCCGAGCACGGTTGGCCGGTGTTGGCCTACCTGCGTACCGGCGAAACCGCCGCCGTGAATTTCGTCGACGGCACCGAAGGCCTGCTGATGGCCCCGGCGTACGCGGTGCCGCGCATGCTCAAGCGCGAAGGCCTGAGCTTCAACGACTTTGATTTCTTCGAGATCCACGAAGCCTTCGCCGCCCAAGTGCTGTGCACGCTCAAGGCCTGGGAAGACGCCGACTATTGCCGCGACCGTCTAGGCTTGGACGCGCCGCTGGGTGCCATCGACCGCGCCAAAATGAACGTCAACGGCGGCTCCCTCGGCTGTGGTCACCCGTTCGCCGCCACCGGTGGCCGGCAATTGGCGGCGCTGGCCAAGCTCATCCATGAGAACGGGGGCGGGCGCGGCCTGATTTCCATCTGCGCGGCGGGCGGGCTGGGCATTACCGCCATCGTCGAAAAGTAGCTCTATCAAAAACAACAACAAGGAGACTGCCATGAACGCTGTAAGCCTGGAACACACCGAACGGATCTGGTTGAACGCTTACCTGCCCGGCGTCCCGGCGGATATCGAGGCCGGTATCGAAGACTACCCGTCGCTGCGCGAGGTGTTCCTGGAACACCTGGAGAAGTTTCGCGAGCGAGTGGCCTACGTCAGCATCGGCACCGAAATGACCTACGCCGACTGGCAGGTGCAAGGCATTGCCTTTGCCGCCTGGCTACAAGGGCAGGGCGTCAAGAAAGGCGACCGCGTCGCGCTGATGATGCCCAATTGCTTGCAGTACCCGATCTGCCTGCTGGGCACGATCCTGGCCGGCGCGGTGGTGGTCAACGTCAACCCGCTGTACACCGGCCATGAGCTCAAGCATTTGCTCAAGGACAGCGGCGCCGAAACCGTGGTGATCTTCGAAAACTTCGCGCATACCCTGGAAAAAGTCATTACCGGCAGCAGCGTGAAACGCGTGGTGATCGCCGCCATCGGTGATTTGCTCGGCACCTTCAAGGGCGCGGCGATGAACTTCATCCTGCGCAGCGTGCAAAAGCAGGTGCCGGCGTTCAACCTGCGTGGCTCGGTGCGCTTCAACCAGGTGTTGAAACAGGGGCGGGCGCTCAACCACTTCCCGGTGGAGATGCACCTCGACGACCTGGCCTTCCTGCAATACACCGGCGGCACCACCGGCGATGCCAAGGGCGTGATGCTCAGCCACCGCAATATCATCGCCAACCTGTTGCAAGCCAAGGCCTGGGTGGGGGATCAACTGGACCAGGACAAACAGGAAACCAACGTCACCTTGCTGCCGCTGTACCACATCTTTTCCCTGACGGTGAATTGCCTGATGTTCATGTGCCTGGGCGGGCGCAATATCCTCATCGCCAACCCGAGGGACGTGAAGCGGGTGCAGATGATCCTGCGCAAGGAGCGCTTCAACGGCATTGCCGGGGTCAACACCTTGTTCAACGGTTTGCTGGAGAACAAGGCGTTTTGCGCGCGGGACTTTTCCGACCTGCGCATGGTGATTGCGGGCGGCATGGCCACCCACACGGCGGTGGCCAAACGCTGGAAGGAAGTCACCGGACTGCCGATCATCGAGGGCTACGGCCTGACCGAGTGTTCGCCGGTGGTGAGCATCAGCCCGATCAACATTGCGCGCATGCGCGAGATGGAGTTCACCGGCAGCATCGGGGTGCCATTACCCTCGACCTGGGTACGCTTTCTGCGCGAAGACGGCGCGCTGGCCGAGATCGGCGAGCCGGGCGAACTGCAAGTGCGCGGGCCGCAGGTGATGCAGGGCTACTGGAAACGCCCGGAGGCCACCGCCGAAGTGCTGGATGCCGAGGGGTGGCTGTCGACCGGTGATATCGGCGTGATGGACGCGCGCGGTTACATTCGCCTGGTAGACCGTAAGAAGGACATGATCCTGGTCTCCGGCTTCAACGTGTACCCCAATGAAATCGAAGATGTAGTCGCGTTGCACCCTGGGGTGGGAGAAGTGGCGGCGATTGGGGTGGAAGATGGCGTGACCGGGGAGAAGGTCAAGATCATCGTGGTGCGCAAGGACCCGAACCTGACCCAGGAGCAGCTCCTGGCGCATTGCCGGGAGTACCTGACGGGTTACAAGATGCCGAAGTATGTGGAGTTCCGCACCACCGAGTTGCCCAAGACCACCGTGGGCAAAGTGCTGCGTCGGGCCTTGCGCTAGCGCGAACGTGTCGATGATCTAAATGTGGGAGGGGGCTTGCCCCCGATGGCTGTGCATCAGCTAGAAATACACAGGCTGACACTCCGCCATCGGGAGCAAGCCCCCTCCCACAGGGGATCTTTACTGTGTTTCAGACCGCGTTCACGGTGACCCAGCGCTCTTCACGGGCCGCCACGCGAATCGCCGTCGCCAGCCGCTCCACCTCCCACGCCGCTTCAAAGTCCGTACCCTCCGCACCCTGACCGGCCACGGCCATGATCAGCTCCTGCACCTCCAGCGTCTTCAGTTCGTTGTACCCCAACTGATGCCCGGCCGCCGGGCTGAAGGCCGCATAACCCGCAAGGGCAGGGCCGGCGAGTAATCGCTGGAAGCCGTCCTGACCCTCGCGACACACCCGCAACTCGTTCAAACGCTCTTGATCGAACGCCAGGGTGCCTTTGGTCCCGCTGATTTCAAAGCCCAGGTGATTCTTGTAGCCCTGCTTGAGCCAGCTACTGCTCACGGTGCCACGTGCGCCGTTGGCGAAACGCAGCAGGGCGTGCACCTGATCATCCACTGCAATCGACTTCAGCTCGGCGCTGCCTTTGACGGCCGGGCGCCGGGCGTGAACGGTCTGCGTATCGGCACACACACTCACCACATCACCGACCAGATAACGCGCCATCGACAACAAATGACTGCCCAGGTCCGCCAAGGCGCCACCGGCATGTTCCACTTCGCAACGCCACGACCATGGCGAGGCCGGGTCGGCCATGAAGTCCTCGCTGAATTCACCTTGGAAGCTGATGATGTCGCCAAGGTCGCCATCGACAATCATCTGCCGTGCCAGCGAGATCATCGGGTTGTGCTGGTAGTTGTAGCCCACCCGCGTCACCACCCCGGCCGCACTGGCGGCGCGGCGCATGGCGTCGGCTTGTTCCAGGCTCACGGCGAGGGGTTTTTCGCAGTACACCGCCTTGCCCGCGGCAATCGCCGCCATCGCCATGGGGTAGTGCAGGTGGTTGGGGGTGGTGATGGCCACCACTTCGACGCTGGGATCATTGATCAATGCTTGCCAATCGCCATGAGCCTGGGCGAATCCCCAGGCCGTGGCGCAGCGCTGCGCGCGCTCGGTGTCGGCATCGGCCAGGGCGGCCAGCTTCAGGTGTACCGGCAACTCGAACACTGCGCGGGCGTTATTGAAGGCCAGCGCATGGGCGCGGCCCATGAAGCCTGTGCCGATCAAGCCGATTCCGAGTTCACGCATCGTCGTGGTCCTTTGCATTATTGTTTTCAGAAGGCGTATTAATGGAATAAAAATTCCCAAATATCAATAGATAGAATAAAAATTCATTGATACGTCGACGATCACCTCGGCGAATAGAGCTACATTCACCATGCGGCCAAATGCCTTCAGTTAACAAAAGATAACGTAGCGCCGATTGTCAGACGATTCGAAAGCCCGATAGGATGGCCCCTGCTTCCTCCAGGCGCTCTAGATTGCAGGTTTCAAGGCCCCGGAAGGCAGGCGATAACAATAATAATGGGAGAAAGGTCTATGAGTGAGCCTGTCATGGGTTGGGTTGTTTGCCGCCCACGTGCCGCACGCAGGGTTGCGTTGCTGGCCACAGCGCTCTCGTTGCTGGTCGGTGGCGTGTCAGTCACGCCGGCACTGGCAGCCAGCGATACCGTCGCAACGCCTGCGTTTGCGATTGAATCCCCCAAGGCCGCCAAAGGCCTGATGATCGACGTCGTCCACGCGGGCAAGCGGCTGGTGGCGGTCGGTGACCGCGGGCACATCCTCTATTCCGATGACCAGGGCAGCACCTGGACCCAAGCCAAAGTCCCCACCCGGCAACTGCTCACGGCGGTGTTTTTTATCGATGACAAACAGGGCTGGGCGGTCGGCCACGATGCGCAAATCCTTGCCAGCTCCGACGGCGGCGCCACCTGGACCCAGCAATACCAGGACCTCAAGCGCGAAGCCCCTTTACTCGATGTATGGTTCAACGACGCCAACCACGGCCTGGCCGTGGGCGCCTACGGTGCGCTGATCGAAACCACCGACGGCGGCAAGACCTGGCAAGACGTCAGCGACCGCCTCGACAACGAAGACCAGTTCCACCTCAACGCCATCGCCCACATCAAGGACGCCGGCCTGTTCATCGTCGGCGAGCAAGGGAGCATGTTCCGCTCCAGCGACGACGGCCAGACCTGGGAAAAACTCGAAGGCCCCTACGAGGGCTCGCTGTTTGGTGTGATCAGCACGGCGCAGCCGCAAACCCTGCTGGCTTATGGCTTGCGCGGCAACCTGTACCGCTCCACAGATTTCGGCAGCACCTGGGAGCCCGTCGAATTGAACGCGGCGCGGGGAGCGCTCGAGTTTGGTTTGTCGGGCGCGACCTTGCTGGAGGATGGCTCCCTTGTCGTCGTTGGTAACGGCGGCAGCGTGGTGGTCAGTCATGACGATGGGGTGACCTTCAGCGTGTTCAACCGCCCGGACCGTATCTCGCTGTCGTCCGTGACGGCGGCGGGCAACGGTAACTTGATTCTGGCCGGGCAGGGCGGTGTGCGTGTTGCCACGCCGACCGGCGCTGAACCGACAAAACAATAAGAAGGGCGGGGATAGAATGAGCAGTCATCACAACGATAAAGCGACCTTTCTTGAGCGCCTGATTTTCAACAACCGCCCGGCAGTGATCGTCATCTGCCTGCTGGTGAGTATCTTCCTGTTCTGGCAGGCGACGTTGATTCGCCCGTCCACCAGCTTCGAAAAAATGATCCCCCTCAAGCACCCCTTCATCGAAAAGATGATGGAGCACCGCAACGACCTGGCGAACCTGGGCAACACCGTGCGGATCTCGGTGGAAGCCAAGGACGGTGACATTTTCACGAAGGAGTACATGGAGACCCTGCGCCAGATCAACGATGAGGTGTTCTACATCTCCGGCGTCGACCGCTCGGGCCTCAAGTCGCTGTGGAGCCCCAGCGTGCGCTGGACCGAAGTCACCGAAGAGGGCTTTGCCGGCGGTGAAGTGATCCCGCAGAGCTACAACGGCTCGCCACAAAGCCTCGACCAGCTGCGCAACAACGTGCTCAAGTCCGGCCAGGTCGGGCGCCTGGTGGCCAACGACTTCAAGTCGAGCATCGTCGACATCCCGCTGCTGGAGTCCTACCCGGACCCGCAGGACCAGGGCAAGCTGCTGGCCTTGGACTACCGCAAGTTTTCCCATGAACTGGAAGACAAGATCCGCGACAAGTTCGAAGCCCAGAACCCCAACGTCAAGATCCACATTGTCGGTTTCGCCAAGAAAGTCGGTGATTTGATTGATGGGCTGGTGATGGTGGTGCTGTTCTTCGGCGTTGCATTCGTCATTACCTTGATCCTGTTGCTTTGGTTCACCAACTGCCTGCGCAGCACGGTCGCGGTGTTGAGCACCACGCTGGTGGCGGTGGTCTGGCAACTCGGCTTGATGCACTTTTTCGGTTTCGGCCTGGATCCGTATTCGATGCTGGTGCCGTTCCTGATCTTCGCCATCGGTATTTCCCACGGTGTGCAAAAGATCAACGGTATCGCCCTGCAATCCAGCGACGCGGACAACGCGCTGACGGCTGCGCGGCGCACCTTTCGGCAACTGTTCCTGCCGGGGATGATTGCGATCCTGGCCGACGCGGTGGGCTTCATCACACTGCTGATCATCGACATCGGCGTGATCCGTGAACTGGCCATCGGCGCGTCCATCGGTGTCGCGGTGATCGTGTTTACCAACCTGATCCTGCTGCCGGTAGCGATTTCCTATGCCGGCATCAGCCAGCGCGCCATCGCCCGGAGCAAGAAGGACGCACACCGCGACCATCCGTTCTGGCGCCTGCTGTCGAAATTCGCCAGTGCCAAAGTGGCGCCGGTCTCGATTCTGCTCGCGCTGGTCGCCTTCGGCGGCGGCCTCTGGTACAGCCAGAACCTGAAGATCGGCGACCTCGACCAGGGCGCGCCGGAACTGCGTCCGGACTCGCGCTACAACAAAGACAACAACTTCATCATCAGCAACTATTCCACCAGTTCCGACGTGCTGGTGGTGATGGTCAAGACCAAGGCCGAAGGCTGCTCGCGCTATGAAGCCATGGCGCCCATCGATCAGTTGATGTGGAAGATGCAGAACACCGAAGGCGTGCAATCGGCGATCTCGCTGGTGACCGTGTCCAAGCAGATGATCAAGGGCATGAACGAGGGCAACCTGAAATGGGAAACCCTGTCGCGCAACCCGGATGTGCTGAACAACTCCATCGCCCGTGCCGATGGCTTGTACAACAACAATTGCTCGCTGGCGCCGGTGCTGGTGTTCCTCAACGACCACAAGGCCGAAACCCTCGACCGCGCCGTGCATGCGGTGCAGGACTTCGCCAAGGAAAACAACAAGGACGGCCTGGAATTCATCCTCGCCGCCGGTAACGCCGGGATCGAAGCCGCCACCAACGAGGTGATCAAGGAGTCGGAGCTGACTATCCTGATCCTGGTGTACCTGTGCGTGGCGACCATGTGCATGATCACCTTCCGCTCCTGGGCGGCGACCCTGTGCATCGTGTTGCCGCTGGTGCTGACCTCGGTGCTGGGTAACGCGCTGATGGCGTTCATGGGCATCGGTGTCAAGGTCGCGACCTTGCCGGTGGTGGCCCTGGGCGTGGGGATTGGCGTCGACTACGGCATCTACATCTACAGCCGCCTGGAAAGCTTCCTGCGCGCTGGCTTGCCGCTGCAAGAGGCGTATTACCAGACGCTCAAATCCACCGGTAAAGCCGTGCTGTTTACCGGCCTGTGCCTGGCAATCGGCGTGTGCACCTGGATCTTCTCGGCCATCAAGTTCCAGGCCGACATGGGCCTGATGCTGACGTTCATGCTGCTGTGGAACATGTTCGGCGCGCTGTGGCTGCTGCCGGCGCTGGCGCGGTTCCTGATCAAGCCCGAGAAGCTGGCAGGGCAGAAGGGCAACTCGTTGTTTGCCCACTGAGCCCTGTGGTGAGGGTGTTCACGCCCTCACCACAGAGAGGCCGTATCACTGGCTTGCGCGCTGTCCTGGCGCGATCGCCAGGAAAATGCTGTCGACGGGTGGGGTGATCAAGACGTAGATGATACGGCTGAGCGGCACGCCGCCGGGTTCTTGCTGGTGGCGCAAGGCGTCTTGGACGTGTTGTTTAAGCAGGTCCTTTTGCGTGTATTTGCGCTGCTCCGGCAGTTTCAGGTGCGCACGGGTGTAGCGATTGGGGGCTGCGTCGGCGGTTGCGTAATGGAAGTGGGCGTACCACAACACCTGCGCGGGTTTTTTGGCTGTGTCGTACACGGCGTATTCGGTGAAGAAGTCGCCACTGAGGGTCGGACGTTCCGGGTCCGCCCGGCTCGTCAGGTTGATATCGATCTGTTGATGTTCCCACAAGTAATTGAGGCTCTCCTGCGTCGGCCATTGCCGCTTGTAGGCCTCACTGCACACGCGCTCCGCCAGCCGAGTGATGTCCCGGGCTTGCGCCAGGTATTCATCGATCAGGCGCTGGACCGCGGGTTTGCCGGCAAGGTGATCCCGTTTCAGTTCATCGGCCAGGGCCGTGAATTTATTCGCGTGCCGGGTCAACAGTTCATCCCAGTCTGCTGGGTTGACCTGTTGTCGGGTGAGCTGGGCGTCGAGTTTCAGCTGGTCTGTGCTGATCACCTGCTCAATGCCTTTGCGCTGCGCTGTCAGGTCCTGCGCCAGACCTTTGAGCGTGGCCAGCGTGCGGGCCTGCGGTTGGGGTTTCGTTGGAGAAGAGGGGGCATCGGTCTTCGCTGCCCAGCCGTCTGCATGTGGGCTGAATGAAGCAATGGTTTCGCCGGTCAGCGTATCGGTGAGGGTGAACTGCTCCTCGGCACCCGGTGTATCGGCCGGCTTGAAGTCACCGATGAGGTACGCCTTTTTCCTGGTTTTGAACACTCGCTTGGCCGGACTTTTGGGCCGTAGGGTTTTTGACAACGGCAGCTCGACGTCCAGCGCTTCCTGCTTGCGCACCACTGACTCCAGCTCGCGTTGCGCCAGCGCCTGGGCGTATTCAAGCCCCTCCAGCAGGCGGTCGGCCTCCGGGCGCAGACGCCGTGGGTTGAGGGCCTTGAGGGCACGAATGGCATCCTCATAGCGGCGGTACTGCTCGAGGACGGTCTCATACACATTACGCTGCTCGGCCAGCGTGAATTCGACGCCGCTGCGTACTTCGACGTGAGACTGCAGGGCTTGGATCAGGTCGGTCTGCTCAAGGCGATTGAGGTAAAAGTCTTCTTGGGGTGGCAGCAGCCGATCGGCGGTCGCCACACTGGCGGCGGCGAGATAGTTCAGCGCATTGAGTTTCAGGTTGTCGGAGAAAAAATTCTGCGGGTACTGGATCTGCGCCAGGCATTCCTGGCGCAGTGCGCGGCCTGCCGACGAGTCTTGCTCCAGTTGTTCAAGGGTGGTTTCCATCGCCGCGGACACCTCGGCCATGTGTTGGCGGATGTTCGCCGACTCCACGGTGTTGCTGATGTATTCGTCGTAGATCGTGGAGTCGCCCAGCAAATGGTCGATAAACATTCTGCCCCCCATCTCTGCCATCGGTTCACCGGCGATGGAAAAACGCATGGAGTTCAACCGGCCCAAGAGCAGGGTACTGATGAGCAATTGCTGGTCCCAGATGGTTTTGAGGATTTTCGCCCGGTCATGCACATGCACGCTGGCGCCGCCGACTCTTTCCAGTTCCTGGCCAAGCTTGACCATTTCCAGGCGTGGGGTCAGCGATTGGGCAAATTGCACTTCCAGGTTGTGCAGCAGAACCTGAAACTCGGTACGCAGTTCCCGGTGCTTAAGTGCCTCCTTCATGTGGCGCGCTTCAAGGGCCGGCTGTTGTGCTTCAGTGGCTTTTTGCAGCAGATTCCACACCAGTTGCGCGGTTTTACGTTGCTTTTTCAGGGCCTCAAGCGCCGGTGATATTCGGCTGATTGACGACTGGAACGGCGCCATCACTTCCGTCATTTCGGCGTTGAGTGCGTACATGTGTGCGACCAGTTGGTCCTTTCTACGCAGGTTTTCCTCGCGCAACGCCGCCATTCGCTTCGGGCCGCCGCCTATCAGCTTGATCCCACGGTCCAGGGACCAGTGGCCTTTGCCATCGGATTTAAGCTTGATGCCCGGATGGTCTATTTTCTCTGGATGAATGATGAAGACTTCGTTGAAGCCCGGAACAATACTGACCCTGAATAACAGGGCCGCGACCGAGGCATGCCATCGGCCGTTGATAGTGTACAAACCCTGATGTGGGCCGATTTGGATCGGCTCCGGCGCCGGCACAGGCCAGGGGACGTTGACCGCCCGCAGCTTTTTCAGCAGTTTTGCCGAAGCGCCGTCGCCGGCCAGGGAGTGGTCAAAGTCCAGCAGCGTGCGGCCGCCGCCCGGCGGTTCGGCGGGCAGGCCGACGGCGCCCCGTTCAACCACCGGCGCCCGGCTCGCTCCCTGGCCGGGCACGGGCTGGCGAATGAGGGGCTGCTCATCGAGCGCGGCGCTTTCGTGGGGCGTGCCGGGGAACCCATGATGCAGCATCAGCATGCCGATGTTGAGCAGCAGATCGACCCACGCCAGCTCCCGAGCGGTGGGGTCGTCACTCTCGAGTGCCGGCAGGTCGTGCTGCAGGCCTTGCGCCAGTTGCATCAGCCAACCGACGGCCGCGAGCGGTCCGCGCACGGCGATCAACAGCGTGTTGAACCCTAACTGCATACCTTCGAGAATCAATGCCCAGCGACTTTCGTTGTTGGACGTTGACTCACGTGCGGCCTGGTCCAACAGCTGCCGGGTTTCACTGCCAAACAGGTACTCCATGAGTGTGCCATTGCCGAGGGCCTGACGGATTTCGTCGCCCGTCTCGTCATCCGCCTGGGCCAGCTGTGCGGGCGCCGGCACCCTGGGCAGGCTGTCGAAATCCGAACCGATGCCGACACGTACGTAGTGGGGCTGGGTAAAGCCGCCGTTGCTGTAGATCGCCCTGGCGAGGTCCGGCAGCCACGTCAGGATACTGTCCTGCAGTGGGCCAGGTTGCACGATGGCGGCGAGCAGTTGCTCGCGGCTGGCAAACTCCTGCAGCGAATCGCGATAGGCTGGGCGATAAAGCAGGTGCGGCCCCTGCCGGGTATCAAGCGGCTCGATGATGAACATGTTTTGCACCACGTCCGCCGTAGCGCCGGGTTTGCGCACAAACGCCAGCGGGCGGATGACGATGTCGTCGCCGTCGACCTGGCGCTCAGCGGGGTCCAGGTTGACCACGGCATTCACACAACGAACCCCGCGCAGCGTCAGGCCCGCTTCGGCCTTGATCTTGTGTTCTAGTGCCTGGGTTTTCAGGTGCACAGGCCGCTGCTGCTGAAACAACTGCCGGCGTTTTTGCGCCGCCTCGGTGTCGCTCATCAATGCTTGGCGCAGGTATTCAGGGTAGTTTTTGCCGATGTCGACACGCTGTATCAACCTCAGGATATAGTCGGCGGTCAACCACGCTTCCAGCGCCCTGCCGGTGCGATGGCTGAGTGTCAGGCGACCTTTGGGTTTCCCTGAGAGGTTTTTCAGCGCCAGGTCCACCAGGCTCATGGAAACCGGCTCGACATAACCGCCTTCAAGGCTGCCCACTGCAACGTGAAAGGTCAGCACCAGGTCGTCGGCACGGTACCCGCTGGACAGTGAGCCGGCATCGCAGGTGCGCTGGCCGCGCAGGGCGCCGGCGCGGTCCAGGCACAGTTGGTGGTCCAAATGCTGGGCTGCATAGCTGCGCAGTGTATCCAGGCCATCGAAGTCTGAGTCGCCGAGTGTCAGGCGCCGGATACCGGCTTGTTCAAGCACGCATTGGCGGTAGGCAATGCGGTCACCGGCGCTGGCGTTTTTCAGCCAGTCGGGAAGAGCTGCCTGGAGGCGCGGCAGGCCGGACAGGGGCAGGGCGGATGCTTGGGTGAGCAGCCGTGCCGGATCAGTGACCCGCGCAAACAACTGCTCCAGCGCCTCTACGCTGGAACGCGCCGGAAGCTGGAGGGCCGCGAGATCTTCCAACTGCTGGTTCAGTATCAGCCCGGCTTGGACTTCGAAAATATCGCCATCGGGTTCGTATTGCTGCCAGGTGATTTTGTCGGCGCTGAAGCGCTGTTGCAGGGCGTCGCCCCATGCTTTGCCGAAGGCATCCAGGTCGGGGAATGGCGTGACTTCCCCTGACAGGCGACACAGCAAGACGTGTTCGCGGCAGACCAGCAAAAGGTCGCAGGCTTGCCGGGCGAGTTGAGTGCCCGCCTGAGTCACCTGCGTTTCCAGGGTATAGGCGTGGACCGCGTTATCGGGCCAGGCTTGGCGGGCGCGTGTGCTTCGGTCAGGGTAGCGGTTCAATGCGCTGATGACGTTCAGGTACTTGGCGTTGGCGCCCACCTGGCGAATGGCTGAGTCGAGCAGCGCGCCTTGCAGCACCACGGCCAGCCACTTCCAGCGGCTGCCACCGGCGTCGCTGTCCTGGCTCCAATAGTTGGCCAAGGCGTCTTGGAAGCTGACGAACAGAATCAGTGGCAGCTCTCTGATGACCGCTTCGATGACCTCCAGATCATAGTCGCGAGGTCCATTGGCGTCATAGCGGAGCCGAGTGCCGGTGGCGTCGCTCAAGTAGCTGTCCAGGCCACCGCGTGGCGACACGTCGGGAAAGCTGCCGTCCGCCATATGGGTGAGCGCCACGTCCAGCAGCGGTAGCAGCGCCCGGCCGCCACCCTCCCGGGGCACGGCCAGCCGCAGGTCATCGAGGGGAGTCGTCAGGGGAGGGTATTTTTCCGCCAGGTGGAGGGCCAGCAACTGCGTGGTGACGGAGCGCACTGTCGGTCGCGTGAGAAATTGAGCCTCAACCACTTGTCGGGTTGGGTGTGCAGGCGGGAACGAGTTCGGGTCTGTCATGGGTATTCCTTTACAGGGGATAAAGACGCGCCAGCCCAAAGTAAAGGGTTGCGTTGCCGCGAGGCGGTAGCCCGTTATGGTCTTAGGCCTTGGCGGCAAACTGGCCTATGATGAGCCCTTTGAACCTGATGAAAGACTGTGATGACTGAGAATTTGCCTGCCGTCCTGGAAACGTCCGACATGCTTGAAATCGACGGGCTGCACGCCTTCGACTTCGAACTCGATAACGAAAAACTGCTGATCACCGCCATGGACGGCCGTGCGGAAAAACGTTGGCGCTTCAGCCTGGAGCAGGTACAGGCCGCCACCTTCGATGACACCTTGCAAAGCTGGACCCTTACCGGTGAGTCGGGCGAGCACCGCCTTATCTGCATGAGCGCGTTCACCGGCAACAATAACGACGAGGATCAAGCGGATGATGATGCGTAAATTCTGGCCCCTGCTGATGGCCGGCAGTGTCGGTGCCATGTCGGTGCAGGCCGCGCCGGTCGACACTTATGAACTCTTGGTGGGCAGCTACACCGCCGGCAGCAGCGAAGGGATCTACCGCCTGCAATTCGACAGCCGTACGGGTAAGTTCAACGGTCAGCCGGTGCTGGCCGCGAAGGCCGCCAACCCATCGTGGCTGACGGTCTCCAAGGACCAGAAGCATCTGTTCGTGGTCAACGAGAATGGCCCAGGCCAAAAAGACGCGGTAGGGCGCGTCAGCAGCTACCGCATCGACCCGAACAGTCACCAACTGACCTTGATCAATCAGGTGCAAAGCCTGGGCAATGAGCCGACCCATTCCAGCGTGGCCGCTGACGGGCGCTACCTGTTTGTCGCCAACTATTCGGTACTGGAAGATCCGGGCGGCAGCCTGGCGATCCTTCCGGTGGATGCCGAGGGCAAGCTGTCGGCGCCCGTCCAGTTGAGCGGGCACCCGGCCAGCCGGGTAAATCCTGAACGCCAGGCGTCCAACCATGTGCACTCGGTGGTGTCGTCGCCGGACGGCAAGTACGTGTTTGTCCAGGACCTGGGGGCGGACAAAGTGTTTGCCTATCGCTACGACCCCAAGGCCAACCACGAGCTGCCACTGACCCCGGCCAACCCGGCCTCGGTGCAACTGCCACCGGGCAGCGGCCCGCGTCACCTGTTGTTCAGCGGCGATGGCAAACACGCCTGGCTGACCACCGAGATGAGCGCCCAGATTGCGGTGTTTGATTACAAGGACGGCCAACTGACCCAGACCCAGTTGGTGGAGTTCGCCGCCGGGCAGCCGGTATCAGATAAGGCGGGCGCGGCGTTGCATGCGTCCAGTGATGGCAAGTTCTTGTACGTGAGCAACCGTGGCACGGCCAATCAGTTGCTGGTGTTCAGCATCGACCCGGCCAGCGGGCACCTCAAGGAGCTGCAACGCCGCTCCGTGGAAGGCGACCACCCGCGCGAGTTCAGCCTCGACCCGAGCGGCAGGTTTTTGCTGATCGCCAACCAGAAAAGCAATGAAATCGTGGTGATTGAACGCGACCCCAAGACCGGCCTGCTGGGTAAAACCGTGCAGAAATTGCCTATCGATGCCCCCAGCGACCTCAAGTTCCTGGTGCGTCAATAAGCCACAGGCCCCGCACTGCGGGGGCTGACCCTGTGTATTAATTCTATTAATAGCGGCTACTGTTTCAAAGCATTTCTAAGGCTCGGCCCTCGGGCGTAAGTTGGGTTCCAAGGCCTTCCCCGGCCACTCAACCAAACGAATACAGGGGCTACCGACATGAACTTGAACCTCTTCTCCATCATCGCTGCTTCCGCTGTTTCCGCCACTGTGGCATTGCCTGCCGCCGCCAGTGTGGAAGTCACCGGCAAAAAATCCAGCACCAGCGCCTACACCCAGAAATACCTGCAACAAAGCGCCAACTTCTACGCTGCACTGGATCACAAAACCCAGCAATAACCTGCACAACAGCAGACGCCAAACCACTGGAACGGAGCCTGGCTCGTTCAAGTGGTTTGGCGTTTGTGCATCTGCTGAATAAAATGATTGATATCAGATTGCCATGTGTTTAAATTTGGCGCTCAAATATTGACGCGTTTATTCCTGGAATCGACAGCATGGCACTTCGACTCGCCGCACTCATCCTGGTCCTCTATTCCGCCCCGATCCTGTCCTCCGTGCAGTTGGTGGACGGCGAGCCTGAGATCGCCCGCGAGCGGCTGCTTAACCTGGTTGAAGGCTAAACCGAATCCCAGTAGTGAGCGGGCTTGTCCCGCGCTGGGCTGCGAAGCAGCCCCAAACCAGGCGCCGAGGAATACCTGACACCGTGCGGCGTTTTCGATGGGGCCGCTTCGCAGCCCAGCGCGGGGCAAGCCCGCTCACTACAGAGCCCTGTCGGGTCAGGTCTTTGCCATTACGGCAATGAACAGCGGCGATTGCAGGAAGCACTCCAGCCACTGCTGTAACCGGGGATACGGTGCACCGGCAAACCATTCCCGATCCACATGGGCGAACTGACGCACAAACGGCGCCAGGGCCATGTCTGCCAGGCTTGGGTGATCGGCGAATAAGTACTCGCGATTCGCCAATAATCCCTCAAGTGTGCGCAAGAACACCTCGCCCTCGGCCCGATAATGTTCCATCGGTTGTTCCGGGTAGCGTTCGGCATACTTGTATCGATTCAAGTGATACTTGAAGCCCACATCGTTCTCGGCAATCAACGCCAATACCGCCGGGTCACCCTGCAGCAGCCAATCATCCGGGTCGTGCTGCGCCAGCGCCCACTGCATGATCGCCAGGCTTTCATCGATCACCACGCCATTCACACTCAACACCGGCACCGTGCCTTTGGGTGACAGCGCCAGCATTTCGGCCGGCTTGGCCTTGAGGCTCACTTCGATAATGCGCACGGGCACGCCGCAATAGCGCAACGCCAGGCGCGCACGCATCGCATACGGGCAGCGTCGAAACGAATACAGCAGCGCCTCGCTCACTTGACCTCCAGGGTGCTCAAGCCATTGCCTTGGCGCTTGACCTGGATCTGCACCGGAATGCGCTCGTGCATTTCCTGCACGTGGGAGATCACCGCCACTTTGCGGCCCTGGGCCTGCAAACCGTCCAGTGCGTCCATCGCCAACTGCAGCGACTCGGGGTCCAGGCTGCCGAAGCCTTCGTCGATAAACAGCGACTCGATCTTCAACGTGCTGGAGGCCATCGACGCCAGGCCCAGCGCTAGCGCCAGCGACACCAGGAAGGTTTCACCACCGGACAACGAATGCACCGAGCGCAGTTCATCGCCCATTTCCGTGTCCATGACCAACAGGCCCAGCATGCTGCCGCCGCGCTTGAGGCGGTAGCGGCGCACCAATTGGCGCAGTTGCACGTTGGCGTGGTGCACCAGCAGGTCGAGGTTGTAAGCCTGGGCGATCTTGCGGAAGGTGTCGCCGGTGGCTGAGCCGATCAGCGCATTCAGGCGTGCCCAGCGTTGCCATTCGTCATAGGCCTTGGCGATCTGTTCGGCGAAGGCCTGATTGGCATCCTGGCGGCGCTGGTCTTCGGACTGGCGCGCGCGCAATTCGGCGCAGGTTTTTTCTCCCTCAGCCAACTGTTGGTTGAGCGTAGCCAACGCGCTGTCCAGTGCTTCGGCTTCAAGGTTGCCGTTGTGCAGGGCTTGGTGCTCGGCCAGGCGTTGCTCGCGTTCTTGCAGCAGGACCTTGGCTTGTTCAACGGCTTTTTCGCTGTGCTGCAACTGCTGGCGCAATTGGCTGACCTGGGCGTCATCGTAGGCCAGCAAGCGGTTGAGGCCATCGTTATCGAGCTCCGGGTGCCGGGCTCGCCACTCGCCGAGGCGTGTGTCCAGCGATTGCTGTTCGGCCTGTAACGCTTGCTGGCGCTCCTGCTGGGCCTTGAGATCGGCGGCCAACTGGATCAATGCGTTGTGGATCTCTTGCAACTGCTTGTTGGCGTCGGTTTCACTCTGGCGTGATTGGGTCACGGCCTGATCCAACTGCTGTTGCCAGTGTTCGGCACTGCCGTGCTCGCCAAGCAACGCGCCGAGTTTTTCCTGAGCTGCTTGTTGCTGGGCGGCCAACTCGTTGACCTGCTGATTCAGCGCATCGAGTTGCTGCTGGCGGTGCTGCTGATGCGTCTGTTCTTTCTCGATCGCTTGTTGGCGTTCTTGTTGCTCGGCCAGCTCATCACGTTGATGGCCGAGCTGTTCAAGGCGCTGGCTGACCTGTTGGTCCAGCTGCATGAAGGTTGCGGCCGGCTCGGCACGCAAACCGTCCAGGGTGTCGGCGGGCAACAGGCTGGCGAAGGCATTCAGTTCCTGCTCAAGACGTTCGCGGTCGCTGGCCAGCTCGCGTTGCTGATCCACCAGCAATTGACGGGCCTGCTGGCTCGCTTCCTGGGCGGCTTGCAGTTGTTGCTGCAGACGCCCGGCGTTTTGTTGCAGGTTGAGCAGGGCACCTTGGCGTTGTTCGTCCTGGGCGATGCTCTGGGTCAGTTGACTCAACTGTTGATCAAGCCAGGCGCTGCGTTTGGCCTCATCCTGGTTGAACAGCGCGGCCGACAGTGGGTGCGCATCCAGGCTGGGCTTGAGTGCTTGTTGTTGCGTCGCAAGTTGCTCCTGCTGTTGCAGGTATTCCTTTTGCTGGGCGATCAAGCCGCCGACTTCGCCGCGCAGCTCGGTGAGCTTTTCCTTGAGGGTGTCGACGGCTTTCTGCGCCGTGGCTTCCTCGTTTTCGTCATGGCGACCTAGGCTCTGCAGCAGCGCTTCGGGCTGGTGGTACGGGTGTTCGTGGCTGCCGCACACCGGGCAGGGCTGGTCGTCCTGCAACTGCTCGCGCAATTCTTCGACACTGGCACTGCGGGCCAGGCGCTGGCGCTCAAGCAGTTGCTTGGTCACCGTCAGGGTTTGTTCGGCAACGGTCAGCTCCGCCTTGGTTTGCAGGCCGGTCTGGTTCAGTTGCTCGCGTTGCTGTTGGGCGTCGGCAAGCTTCTGCGTCAGTACGTTGGCCTGCTGGTCCAGCTGCTGCTGGCTGTCCCACAGGCGCGTCAGGTCTTCGAAGGCACGTTGCTGCTTGCGATTGTCCTGCAGCAGGCTGGCGAGCAACTGGATCTGCTCGGCCACGGCATGCGGCTCGGCACCGGCTTCCTGGTACAGCAGGTCCAGGGCCTCGCGTTGCTGAGTGAACTGTTCGGCGGCGGCGGTGGCGCGCTGTTCCAATTGCGGCAGTTCTGCCTGGCCTTTGTTCAAGCGATTGCCGATCAACATCAGCTGTTGCAGGCGATCGCGGTAGGCGGACCAGGCATCGCTCAGCGGGGCGAGGGCAGCGCTGCGATCAAGCTCGGTCGCCAGGCGTTGCAGGCGTTCGGCGACTTGGCGTTGTTTTTCCAGCAAGCCGTTGAGCTGGGACTGGCCTTCGGCGCAGGCCGTTTCGTGCTGCTGTTTGTCCTCGGTGCGCTTGGCCAGCGCTTTGGTCAAGTGGGCGAGGGTGCTCTGTTCTTCGAACGCCTGACGCAGCAGTGGCGCCGCGTCGCCTTGATGTTTCAAGGCCGCAGCCAATGCGGTTTGCGCGCTGGCCTGTTGCTGCTGTGCCTGTTCCTGGCGGGTATGCAGTTCGGCCTGTTGTTGGCTATGCGATTGAATCTGCTCGGCCAACGGCGCCAGCACGGTATTGAGTTCCGCCTGGCGCGCGAACTGATGACGTTGCGGTGCCAACTGCTCCAGGCGGCTGAGGTCCTGGCGTTGCGGGGCCTGGGTGTCCCACTCCGCCTGCGCGCGCTGCAGCTGTTCGGTCGCGGCGAGTTGGCGTTCCTGCCATTCGCGCAGCTCCTTGAGCCACGTGTGCTGCTGCTCCAACTGCTTGAGCTGGGCCTGCTGGGCCTTGAGCTGCTGTTGCGCCGCGTCAAATTGCTGATCCAGTTCGGCGCGGGCTTCGGCGGCCAAGGGCACCACGCCGGTGGCCTGGTCCTGCAACTGCTTGTGCGCGTCCCTGGCGTCTTTGGCCTTGTCAAAGGCGCGCCGCCCGAGCTGGGTGTAAAGCGCGGTATCGGTGAGCTTTTCCAGCAGCTCGCTGCGCTCGTTGTCATTGGCCTTGAGGAACGCGCTGAACTCGCTTTGCGCCAGCAACACGGCGCGGGTGAATTGTTCGAAGTTCAGGCCCAGGGCCAGTTCCAGCTGGGTCTTGTATTCGGTTTTCTGGCTGGCCAGCAGTTG
>Ga0070670_100000568_pt1 | contig 29308 bp, 24 predicted proteins | sample KBSS63metaG_FD_64665 | JGI IMG/M metagenome (GOLD analysis project Ga0070670, IMG submission 64665) | Switchgrass rhizosphere microbial communities from Kellogg Biological Station, Michigan, USA - KBS S6-3 metaG | ecosystem: Host-associated > Plants > Roots > Rhizosphere > Soil ... | reverse complement strand
GAGTATGATGCGGAGGTCGTGACCTTCACGGCGGACCTCGGCCAGGGAGAAGAGGTCGAACCGGCAAGGCGCAAGGCCGAGATGCTGGGCGTCCGCCCCGAGAACATCTTCATCGACGACCTTCGCGAAGAGTTCGTTCGCGATTTCGTCTTCCCGATGTTCCGCGCCAATACGGTGTACGAAGGTCAGTATCTTCTCGGCACGTCGATTGCCCGTCCGCTGATCGCCAAGCGGCAGATCGAGATCGCGCGCCAGGTCGGCGCGGATGCCGTCTGCCATGGGGCGACCGGCAAGGGGAACGACCAGGTCCGCTTCGAGCTCGGCTATTATGCATTGGAGCCAAACATCCGCGTGATCGCCCCGTGGCGCGAATGGAAGTTCGCCAGCCGCGAGGCACTGCTCGACTTCGCCGAGAAGCATCAGATCCCCATAGCCAAGGACAAGCGCGGGGATGCGCCCTTCTCGATCGACGCAAACCTGTTGCACTCATCATCGGAAGGCAAGGTCCTGGAGGACCCGGCTGCGGATGCGCCCGAATATGTGCATCAGCGGACGATGTCGCCTGAGGATGCGCCGGACGAAGCGACGACCATCAGCATCGATTTCGAGCACGGCGATCCGGTTGCGATTGACGGCGAGAAGCTAGCGCCCGCCACACTTCTGGAGCGGCTCAACAAGCTTGGTCACGACAATGGCATTGGGCGTCTGGACCTCGTCGAGAATCGCTTCGTCGGCATGAAATCCCGCGGCGTCTATGAAACGCCGGGCGGCACCATCCTGCTCGCGGCACATCGCGGGATCGAGAGCATCACCGTCGATGGCGGCGCGATGCACCTCAAGGATGAGCTGATGCCGAAGTATGCGAGCCTCATCTACAACGGCTTCTGGTTCTCGCCGGAGCGCGAAATGCTGCAGGCGGCAATCGACAAGAGCCAGGAGCATGTCACCGGCCGCGTTACGATGAAGTTCTACAAGGGCAATGCGACCGTGATCGGGCGGGAGAGCGCCCATTCGCTCTACGATCAAGATCTCGTCACTTTCGAGGAAGGCACCGGCGACTACGACCAGCGCGATGCTGAAGGGTTTATCCGGCTAAACGCGCTGCGGCTACGGACGCTCGGCCAGCGCGAGCGGCGGCTAAAGTCCTAAGGCCTTCTTCGCCTCGGCGATTTGTTCGCGGACGCGGTCCGGAGCCGTCCCGCCATAGCTTATGCGGCTACGCACCGACGCATCAACGCTAAGTACGTCGAACACGCGTTCGTCGATGCGCTCGTCGATCGCTTTGAGGGCGTCGAGCGGAAGCTCGTCGAGCTTGCAGCCGCGTTCCTCCGCAGCCTTCACGGCGCGGCCAGTGATATGGTGCGCCTCGCGGAACGGCACGCCCGCTTCCCGCACTAGCCAGTCGGCCAAATCGGTTGCTGTCGAGAAGCCCTGTTCAGCCGCAGCGCGCATGCGTTCCGGCACGAACTCGCAAGTCTCAATCATTCCGCCAAGCGCCTGGATCGAAATCGTCAGCAGGTCGGTCGCTTCGAACACCGGCTCCTTATCGTCCTGCATGTCTTTCGAATAAGCCAGCGGCAGTCCCTTCATCGTGACCATTAGCGACGTGAAGCAGCCCATGATTCGACCGCTGTGACCGCGCACGAGTTCGGCCGCGTCAGGATTGCGCTTCTGCGGCATGATCGATGAGCCGGTGGAGAACTGATCCGACAATTTGACGAAGCCGAATTGCGGATTTGCCCAAATGATTAGCTCCTCCGCGAGCCGCGACAAATGGAGGCTGCACTGAGTAGCCGCCGAAAGATAATCGAGCGCAAAGTCACGATCGGAAACGCTGTCGAGGCTGTTGGCGGTGGGACGATCGAAGCCGAGCGATTTGGCAGTGGCATCGCGGTCGAGGGGAAAGCCGGTTCCCGCAAGTGCCGCCGCGCCGAGCGGACATTCGTTCGATCTGGCCTGGGCATCGGAAAAGCGCGAAACGTCGCGCCCAAGCATCTCGTAGTAAGCCATTAGATGGTGGCCCAAGGTTACGGGCTGCGCGACTTGAAGATGCGTGAAGCCCGGCATCACGGTTTCGGCATGCGTGTCCGCAACCTCGACCAAGGCGCGCTGCAGGTCGCGCACATTGGCAACCGCGTCGCCGCACGCATTTCGCACCCACAGTCGAAAGTCAGTGGCAACCTGATCGTTGCGCGAGCGCGCTGTGTGCAGCCGCCCCGCTGCTGGCCCGATCAGCTCCGTGAGGCGATGCTCGACCGTCATGTGGATGTCTTCGAGCTCGACGTTCTCAGTAACGCCCCCGCGCTCGAACTCGGCGGCAATCTGGTCGAGGCCCTTCAGGATCGCCGCCGCGTCCTCGGTCCCAACGATGCCCTGATCGCGGAGCATCGCGGCATGCGCCTTCGACGCTTCGATGTCCTCACGCCACAGCCTCTTGTCGAAAGAGATGGACGCGTTGATCCGCGTCATCAGTTCATTCGGTCTCGTTTGAAACCGGCCGCCCCAGGTGCGCTGGGGCCCGCGCTGCGTTGACCGCTCTTCCGACATATGCGCGCCGTGGCACGCACGCACCGGCAAATCAAACCCTGCGGGGCTGCTGAGCCGACGATCTTGGCATTGTCATGATTGCGATAGTTGGTGACGCGTGAAAACAAGAGGTCTTTGCGAATCTCACTAAGTGTCCTCCCCAAATTCGGGAGGGGATTCGTTTTGCTTAACGGTAGGAATTGGCTCGCGTTTGCGAGCGTGACGTCGCTTGCCATCGGGCTCTGCTCAACGCCGGCATTCGCCCAGGATCAGCCGGCCGCTGCTGCTGCCGCAACTGCCGAAACCAATCAGGAAGCGGATTCCGCTGTTGCCGCCGCTGCGCCCGCAGAGACTGCGCCGGAAGGCGACGTGGTCGTCACGGCCCGCAAGCGTTCCGAGCGTCTACAGGACGTCCCATTGTCGATCGCCGCAGTCTCCGGCCAGACGATGCAGCAGCAAGGCATCAAGAAGATCGAGGACCTTCAGACGAAGGTACCCAACTTCAAGATGACGGAGACGGGCATCGGTTCGCAGATCGCCATTCGCGGCATCTTCTCGGGTGTGAACCAGGGCTTCGAACAGTCGGTCGGCACATATATCGACGGAATTCACTATGGCCGTGCGCAACAGGCTCGCGCGCCATTCCTGGACGTCGAGCGTGTCGAAGTTTTGCGCGGACCGCAGTCGATCCTCTTCGGCAAGAATTCGATCGCCGGCGCGCTGAACATCATTTCCGCCCAGCCGACGAAGGATTTCACCGGCTACGCCCAGGCGAGCTACATACCGAACCAGGATGATTGGGAGGTGCTCGGTGCCGTCTCAGGTCCGATCAACGATCGACTGCGCGCCCGCGTTGCCGGCCGCTTCCATACCGGCGACGGCTTCCTCAAAAACCTGACGCTCGATCGCAGCGAACCGAAGCGCAAGGACTGGAACCTGCGCGGTATCGTCGAGTGGGACGTGACGGACGATCTCACCCTCAACTTCAAGGTCGAGCATGGCGAGTTCGACACCAAGGGCCGTAACATCGAAGTCTACAACGAGCTTCCGTCGATCAGCCCGAAACCGATATTCGCGGGCAAAACCTACGCCCAGATCCTGGCCATGTTCGGCGCAGATCCATCGGTCTCGAACAACGTCAAGGACGATAAGCGTTCCTCCAACGGCGACACCTCGGACAACACGTCAGGCACTTACGTGCTGACGGCCAACTGGAACACGAACATCGGCCAGCTGACGTCGATCACTGGCTACAACAAGTTCAACTACGACGAGTTCTGCGATTGCGACTTCACCGGCGCGACGCTCCTCAACATCGATCTTCGCGAGAGATACAAGCAATTCAGCCAGGAGATCCGACTGGCGTCCGACACGTCCGGCCCGTTCGAGTACATCTTCGGCGGATTCTATCAGACCAGCGATCACAGCTACGCGGACAACATCAACATCCCGACCAACTCGCTGCTCGTGCCGGTGGTCAATGCTTCCGCGCCAGGAAGTCTCGGAAACGCCCTCCAAGCGACGCGCGCTGCGCGGCTGGCACATGTCGACACCGATATCGTGTCGGCGTTCGGGCAACTGACCTACAAGTTCAATCAGCATTTCCGCGTCAACGTCGGCGGCCGTGTCACGCATGAGGAGAAAGAGGGCGACCGCACGCTCACCATCGAGAATATCGACGGTACGACCCTGAGCGGCAGCCCTTTAAGTCCCCTAAAGCCGATCCTCGCGCCGCTGGTTTATGCGCAATTGTTCAAGATCAGCTCGACGAACCTGGTGCCGATCGCAGGTGCGACGGCCGTGCCGGCCGGCGCGCATTGCGCGACCCCTGGCCTGACTCCCGGTCAGAAAGCAGCAGCCTGCCTCGCCGACCTCGGCGCTCATCCGGTTGACGGTAAGGTCTCGAAGACGGGCTTCGTCCCCTCCGTTGTCGCCCAATATGACGTCAATGACGACATCATGTTCTACGGGTCGTTCACGAAGGGTACCAAGTCGGGCGGGTTCGACTTCCGTGGAAACAACCGCGGCTTCTATTCGACCATGGCCGATGCCTTCGAGTTCAGCGAAGAGAAGGCGACCAATTGGGAAGCTGGCGCCAAGACGCGCTTCCTTGGTGGCCGCGCAATCTTCAACACGGCGCTTTACCACACCAAGATCCAGGATCTGCAGGTGTCGGTGTTCGACGGAGTCCTTGGATATGTGGTCGGCAATGCCGATGCCAGAACCCAGGGCATCGAGGTTGACGGACGCTTCGCTGTGACGCCGACCCTCACGCTTAGGGCAGCAGGTGCACTCACGGACTTTGAGTTCACGAAGTACCCGAACGGTCAGTGCTACCCGGGCCAGGTTCCGGACGGCACCCTTGGGCAGTGCGATTACAAGGGTAAGACAAACCAGCTCGTGCCCGATTGGCAGGCGACACTGGCCGTCGACTGGAAGCACGCGCTCACCGACAGCCTCGAGCTTCGCACGACTGCGGACATGTTCGCGAGCGACGGTTATTTCCTGTCTCCGACGCTCGATCCGAACCAGGTGCAGGGCAGCTACGCCAAGTTCAACTTGCGTGCGGCCGTCGGCGACCCAGGCCACCGTTGGGAAGTTGCCGTGCTAGCCAAAAACCTGTTCGACAAGCGGACCGTTTCAATGGGTGTGGGGACGCCGCTCGCCTATTCTACCTTCGGCGCCTACAGCCAAGCCAACGTTGTCGACGAAGGTCGCACCGTTGCCGTGCAGGGTCGTCTGGGTTTCTAAAGCTCAGGGGGGGAGCTTCGGGACGGGCCCCGGCGCGTAGCACGCTCGCCGGGGCTTCGTCGTCTCAGCAAACCTTCTAGCGACGCCGGAGACGAACACTTTGCGTTGCGATTCATGACAATGGTGATGCCGATCAAGGCTTCGTCGGACCGGACTTTCGGTCGGATTCTGCCCGGGTTCGTGCTTTGCTCGCTGGTGGCCGCCGCAGGATATGCCTTGGCCGAAATCGAGCTGGTATTCTCCGGTAGGACGTGGATTGAGGCGCTGGTGCTCGCGATCTTGATCGGGGCCGCGATCCGGACGACCTGGGTCCCCGGGAGTCGATGGAAGCCCGGCATCGATTTGAGCGCCAAACTGGTACTCGAGATCGCCGTAGTACTTCTCGGGGCATCAATCAGCGCCGCCACTATCCTCTCGGCGGGCTGGCCTCTTCTCTTCTCGATCCTGGCAATTGTCGCAGGCGCAATCATGCTCGGCTTCGGCATCGGCCAAATGCTGGGACTGCCGAAGCGGCTGGCAATGCTCGTTGCCTGCGGCAATTCGATCTGTGGCAATTCCGCGATTGCTGCCGTGGCCCCGGTGATCGGCGCCGACGGAGACGAGGTCGCATCGTCAATTGCCTTCACCGCCGTGCTCGGCGTCATCGTAGTCCTGACGCTGCCTATGATCGGCGCGATCCTGCACATGACGCAGATCGGCTATGGAGCGCTTGCCGGACTGACGGTTTACGCGGTTCCGCAGGTCATCGCCGCAGCTGCGCCGATCGGACCGAAGGCGGTGCAGATCGGAACCCTCGTTAAGCTCATCCGAGTCCTGATGCTCGGACCAGTTTGCCTTGCCCTCTCTTTTGCCGCGCCGAAGCTGCGGACCGACGGTGCTTCGACGTCAGATCGCCGCGCTGCCCGGCCGGCGCTGCACCAGCTCGTCCCGTGGTTCATCATGGGCTTCCTCTTGATGATCGGGATGCGTTCCGCGAACCTTCTTCCCCAACAGGCCCTCGCGCCGATCGGCAGCGCAGCGACGATCCTGACAGTCATCTCGATGGCAGCTTTGGGCCTGGGCGTTGACGTCCGCACCGTGTGCAGGGCCGGAGGCCGCGTCACTGCTACCGTCGTCCTGTCACTGCTCGCGCTTGGATCGGTCAGCTACGTGCTGATCCGCATTCTCGGCCTGTAGCTACTTCAGTCAGGCCGCTATGCGGGCCGCGGGGTGAGCTCAGTCTGCGGGCCGCGAGATCCCAGGAAAAAGATCAATGCTGCAGCGAGGCTTGCGAACGGCAGCCACTGCATCGCCCCCAGCAGGCCAATACGGTCCGCCAGCCATCCGGTCAGGATTGGTCCCGGCGCCAGCCCGAACGCATTGTTGGCCAGCGTAAGCACTGCAAAGGCCGTGCCGTGAAGCGCGGCCGGGGTAAGGTTCGCAACCATCGCTCCCGCTGGACCAGCCGACGCGGCGGCGAGGAACATTCCTAGCCCCAGAAGCACGAGCTGCGCTGATCCCGGCTCCAGGCTCATTGCGACGCTGATCATGAAAGCGCAGCCGAGGCAGTAGGCTACCGAAAGGAGCGCGCGCTGGCTCGAAGTGCGGACGAACTTGTCGCTGATCGCTCCGCATATGATCATGCCTGCTCCGCCGATCGCCAGGAATATGGCAGCAAGCGGTGCCGCCTTCTCAAGGGGCAAACCGTAGTAGCGGACGAAGTATGTCGGAAGCCATGCCGGCAGCGCGGCAGCCGTCAGAAGCGAGAGTCCGCTGCCGACGTAGGCGCATTTCAACTGCCGCCCGGCGAATAGCGAGCCAATGCTGGCAAGCGTTACCTGCCCTTTTTCCGGCGTCGCGCCACCATTCAGTCGCGATTCCCGAACGAGCAAGGGATAGACGAACGCAAGGAGAAGACCGCCAGCGCCGATGGCGAGGAAGGCCGTGCGCCAACCGTGTTCCGCAGCCACGACCCCGCCGATTGCGACACCCAGCACCTGGCCGGCAAGTCCGCCTGCCATGAATGCGGCGGTAAGCGTTGCCCGCATATGCTTCGGGAAGACGCTGATGATGACTGCGATTCCGACGCTCCCGTACGCCGCTTCGCCGACACCGACGAGCACTCTAGCAGCAAGCATTTCGTGATAGTTCTGCGCCAGGCCGCACAGGAGCGTCGCAACGCTCCAGACGCCCGCCATGATCGCAATGCTCTTCACGCGTCCCAGACGGTCCGCGAGCAATGAGATCGGGCAGGTCAGGAGCCCGACCATCAGGGCGACGACACCCGAAAGAAAGCCGAGCTGGCCGTCGGTGAGCGCCCACTCAGCCTTCAGCAGCGGGAAGACGGCATTCAGCACCTGCCGCGCCATGTAATCGGAGATCAGTAGGCCGAACGTGAGCGCGAACACCAGCCAGGCGTAGGCGGAAACCTTCTCCTTGCTGGCGCTCGTCACGGATCAGGCTGCCTGGCGTTGCGCCGCCGCCGGAGGTTTGCGGTTCGGAAGCCAGCCGTTCTTCTCAAGCGTCTCATCGATGCTCGAATAGAAGGTGCCGATCTTGTAGATCTCGTGCGCTTGCTCGCCGGTCGCGATGGGGCGCCAAAGCTCTTCCGAAATGCGAACCATCTTCTCGATCTGCTGGACCGACGTCGCGCGCTCGCCGCGGCGGCCGTAGAGGTTGTCCTCCTGCCCGACGCGAACGTGCAGGCCCATCGCGATGCCCATGGTGCAAAGCGGATAAACGTGGCGCATCAACCCTTCGACCGTCAGAGTCGCGTTCTGCGGAACGCGGTTGATGAATTCCATCAGGTTGCGCGGGTTGGGTCCATCATGGCCACCCCCGATCGAGACCCAGTTCAATACGTAGGGACCCATGTACTGGCCCTGCCGAACGATCCGTTCGACCGTCTCAAGGTCCTTGATGGAACCGATCATGAAATGCGGCTGGATTCCCGCACCGACGAGGCGCTTCAGATGCTCCTTCACGAAGCCTGGGCCGCTCTCGTAATACATTTCGGTATAGGCGTGCTTGTAATCGGGCTCACCCATCGAGGTGCCGGCAGCATCCTCATCGGTGATGAGCTCCATCACGTTCATCTGGTTGGTGTTGATGGCGATGGTCACCTGATCCGGCGCCGGATTCAGATCGGCGAGCATGTGGCGCGTATCGTCGCCGAGCCACTTGGCCGCTTCACCTTCGTCCTTGGGAGCGAAGCTGATCGAGCCGCCGACCTGAAGAATCATCTTCGGCACTGCTGTACGCAGGCGGTCGAGCATCTCGTTGAACATCTCGAGACGCTTGGAGCCCTTGCCGTCCGGTTCGCGGACGTGGACGTGGAGAACGGTGGCTCCAGCGTTGTAGCAGTCGACCGCCTTCTGCACCTGGTCCTTCATCGACACCGCGATGTCGTCGGAATCCCGCGGCAGGAAGCTGGGCGCGTAAGGGGCAACCTGGATGACCAGCGGGTCCTGGTTTTCGGGCAGCAGGCTATCGTCCATGAACTGCATGGTTGTTCTCTCCCTTAGTAAGGCTTGTCGCCGATGATGCTCGCGCGCTCCATCTTCCGGACGGCGGGCCAATAATCCATGACGGCGTAATGCTGGGTGCAGCGGTTATCCCAGATGGCGACGCTGTTCGGGCGCCAGCGCCAGCGAACCTGATATTCGGGGATCGCGGCGCGCGAGATCAGGTAGTTCAGGAGCTGTGCTCCGCCCGGCGCAAAATCCTGGCCGTAGCGGACGTTCTCCGCAGTGTGAAAATTGGTGAAGTGAGTCGTGAAGCTGTTGACGAACAGCACACGCTCGCCGGTCTCCGGATGCTTGCGCACGACCGGATGTTCTGCGTCCGGAAACCGCTCCTTGAGTCCGTGGCGCTTCTCGATCGGCATGCGCGCACCGAAGCTCGCCTCGATCGAATGTCGAGCATAGAGCCCATCGATGGTATCCTTGATGTGGTCCGCAAGGTCCTCGTAGGCGCGGCCCATGTTCGCCCAGACGGTGTCGCCGCCGACCGGCGGACATTCGAGGCAGCGGAGCACGGCGCCCATCGGCGGCGCATCGCGCCAAGTCGCGTCGCAATGCCAGGCATTCTCAAAATGCTCGGCCGGTGAGTCCAAATCCTTGTATATACAGAGGAGGCCGGGGTGATCGGGATCGCTGCCGACCGCCGGATGATTCTCCAACTCTCCGAACCGACGCGCGAAAGCGACATGCTCCGCCTTGCTCAGCTCCTGTTTGCGCAGGAACAAGGCCTTGTGATCGAGCAGGGCCTGGCGGATCGCGCCGAACAGGTCGTCATTGGTCACGGCCTCGGCGAGGTTCACGCCAACGAGCTCCGCACCGATGTGCGTGGTGAGCTTCTCGATCTTCATTCGACGACGAAGATCGACGAGCCCGTCGTCTTCCCTGCTTCGAGATCGCGATGCGCCTGGACGGCATTGTCCAGCTCATAGCGCTGGTTGATCTCGATCCTGATGCGGCCGCTTGCGACATGATCGAACAGGGCATTCGAAAGCTCCGCCCGCTCAGCCGGGTCGGCAATGTAGTCGGCCAACGCGGGACGAGTGAAGTAGACTGACCCCTGAATAACCATCTGCAGCGCATCGATCGGCGGGAACGGTCCCGAAGCCGTCCCACAGCCAACAAGCACGCCGCGGCGCTTGAGCGACTTCAGAGAGGCCAGGAACGTGTCCTTGCCCACGGTATCGAACACTGTCGTGACGCCTTCGCCGTCGGTCAGTTCGCGAATGCGTGCGACGACGTCTTCCTGGCGATAGAAAATGATCTCGTCGCACCCGTGCGACTTCGCCAATTCTGCCTTGGCCTCGGTCGAGACGGTCCCGATCACCCGCAGACCGAGCAGTTTTGCCCATTGTGATGCGATCAGGCCCACCCCCCCGGCCGCGGCATGGAGAAGGATGGTGTCGCCAGCCTTCATCCATGGATTGGTTTTAAGGAGCCAGTAGGCGGCACTGAGGCCGCGCATGGTCATTGCCGCGGCGGTTTCCAGCTCGATGCCATCGGGGAGCTTGAACAAAGATCCGGTCGGCATGACGCGCTCGGTCGAATAAGCGCCGAGGGGGCTGCCTGTGTAGGTGACGCGGTCGCCGACCCTGTAGCCGTTCGTTCCCGGACCGACCGCTTCGATCACTCCCGAGGCCTCGACGCCCATGCCGTTGGGGAGCTGGACCGGATAATAGCCCTGCCGGAAGTAAGTATCAGCGAAGTTCAGACCGACTGCCGCATGACGAACGCGCACTTCGCCCTCGCCCGGCTCGCCCACTGGAGCGTCCTCGAGGCGGAGCACTTCGGGCCCGCCCGTCTCATAGAAGCGAACGACTTTTGCCAAGATATTCCCCGATTCAATTTCGGGGTCCGACTATCATCAGTGGCCAAGCTGGATTATCGGGATCGCGACAATCGCTGGTCAGTTGGCGACATAGGCATGGAACTCGTTCGGGCAGCAGCTCTGACAGGCTATTTCGAGGTGGCGCAACACCTTCATCTCGATGTCGTCCCTCTGCTGCGAAACGCCGGCCTGTCGCGATCGATGATAAGCAACGCCGAGCAGATGCTTCCCGCCAGGTCGGTGATCCTTCTGCTGGAAAACAGCGCGCGCACGTCGGGATGCGAAACTTTCGGACTGAGGATGGCGGACCAGCGTAAACTCTCCGACATTGGCCTGCTCAGTCTTCTGATCGTCCATCAGCCAACGCTTCGGGACGCGATCGGAATCGTGGCCGAATATCGCAATCGCATCAATTCGACGCTCACCCTGCAGCTGGAGGAGCACGACGAAGTTGCGTTCCTGCGCGAGCATATCGCTCTCAATGAGCCGCTCATCCTCCGTCAGGTTAGCGATGTTGCCCTCGGCACGCTCTACAAGATGTGCCGGGCCATCATGCCCAACTCATGGCGGCCCCAATGCGTCTGCCTCAGCTACGATCGACCGGGGCCTCCCGATCGCCCGCTATACGAGCGGTTGTTCGACTGCCCGATGCATTTCGGCGCGGACTTCGACGGGATCGTCATCCAACGAAGCGATCTCGACAGTTCGCTGCCGCGAGCGGATGCGGCCTTGGCCGACCATGCACGGGAGTTGGTCAACGCGGTCATGGGCCCTGGTGAGCGCAGCGTAGCGGAAGAGGTCGAGCAATCGATCAGGCTGCTGATGCCCGCGGGCAGGGCTACGATCGGGGAGGTTGCCCACTCGCTCGGCACGAATGTCCGCACACTGCAGCGTCGTCTCGAGCAGGAGGAACACAGCTTCAGCGACCTGCTCGACCGGGTGCGCATCCAGCAGGTCAGCCACCATTTCACAAACAGGCAGCTGCGGTTGACGGACGTCGCGCACCTGCTCGGCTATTCCGAGCTGGCGTCCTTCAGCGCGTGGTACCGCGCCCGCTTCAACAAGACTCCGAGCGAAGCTCGTCGAGACATGCGGCAGAGCACGACCGCCTGACCCGAGCCCGGTAACGCCGAGCGGAGACTCGCTAGCGACGAATTGCTCCGCTGACATGCTCGCCGAGCTAACCCCGCCGACGGAACGGAGCTAAGCTGCTTCCCGGGCGGGGATGAATTTCCAGACGAACATAAAAGATCGCATTGGGCGGAATGGACTTGCCATTGCGCGCGGCTCTCGCGTGAAGGTGGGGGCTGCATTCGTCGCGCTTTGTGCGGCTGCGGCAGCAGTCGCCGCCGTGCCGAGCGCCGCCAGCGACGTTGATCATTCCTCCGTATCTCTCTCCATTCCCGCCAAGTCGGTCCCCTCGCCTGATACGGTCTTCGCGGAGCCCAGGAATGCGGCCGTCCAGCTCTCCGCGACGCTTCAGCCGAACGACGATCTCAAGGCCCTCCTGATACGCAGTGGCGTCGCCAAAGCAGACGTCAAATCGGTGTCAGCACTTGTCGCGCAGGCACTGCCTGGCGGCATTGCTGAAGCCACGGACTTGGAAATCCTGCTCGGCGAAAGCGTGGGAAAAGGCAGTCGCCGCCTCGAGCGCCTTTCCTTTCAGCCGGGCCGCGCCTTCAGGTTGACAGTCGGGCGAACCATGGCCGGAGAGCTAAAGCTTGCGCGCGACGCGGTTTCCGTCGACGCCACTCCGCAGCATTTCACGGGGCGCGCAGGTACTGACCTGTTCTGGTCGCTCCGTGCGGCAGGCGTGCCGGCTCAGTCCGCACGCGAATATCTCGATGCGATGGCTACCCGGACTGATCTTCAGCGGGTCTCTCCGAAAGACCAGTTCGACCTCGTCATCGATCATGTCCGCGATGCAACGGGAAAGACGACATCTGGCCCGCTGCTCTACGCCGGACTACGGCACGGCAGCCAGTCGACTGACCTCGTACGCTGGACAGTGGCGGACCGCGACGGCTGGTACGATCCCTCGCGGCCCGAACAACGCGTCGACGGCTTCGAGCAGCCGGTCCGCAGCGGCAGAATCACGTCCGGTTTCGGCTATCGATTCCATCCGATCCTGCATTTCGGCCGATTCCACGACGGTATCGATATCGGTGCAGCATGGGGCTCGCCGGTGTTCGCCGCGGCCGATGGCGTCGTCAGCGGCGCAGGCTGGAGCGGCGGATATGGTGAGCAAGTCCGAGTGGTGCATTCGGACGGCATAATGACGAGCTATTCGCACCTCAGCCGGATCATCGCTGCTCCAGGCAGGCGGGTAGAGCGCGGCCAGCTTATCGGACTTGTGGGATCGAGCGGATTGTCGACCGGGCCGCATCTGCATTTCGAGGTACGACGGTTCGGACAGCCGGTCGATCCAGCGAAAGTTCGGCATGCGGGCTATGAGCGGATCGACGCGACTGACCTTGCGGCGCTTCGAGCACGCCTAGAGCAATTGCGAGCCATCTAGCACCGGCGTCCGTCCCACGAGCACGGCAGTCCAGACAATGGCCGCCGCGGCGAGAAGTGTTCCGAACGGCATCCGATCAAGCCTCGATCGGCCTTGCGCCACGGCGATTGCAAGACCTGCAAGAGCTGCGATCAAAAGAATAGGCGGAAGCGCGAACCAGCCAGTCCAGAGGCCGATCGCACCAAGCAACTTCGGGTCTCCCGCCCCAAGACCCTCACGGCTGCGGGACTGACGATAAGAGCAGGCAATAATCCAAAGTACGAGAAAACCTGCTGCGCCGCCGATGAGGCGATCTACAAAGGGAACGCCGGTCGCCACGCCGCCGATCGCCAGACCAGCGACCGCCAGCAGTGCAGTCAGGGGGTCGGGCAACCAATGATGCCGGGCGTCCAAGACGGCCGGTGCGATGAGGAGCAGCCAGAAGACGGCAAGCACTGCACCGCTGATGTTCGGCTGAAGCGCGACGGCGAGGGATACAAGCGCGGCCGCACCGAGTTCGATCCAGAGATGAAGCCTTGAGATCGGGGCTCCGCATGTCCGGCATCGCCCGCGGGTAAAGACCCAGGAGGCAAACGGGATCAACTCGACGGCGCTCAGCTCGCGATTGCAGTTGTCACAGCGCGATCGTCCGACCGTCGCTTGCTCCCCACGCCCCCAACGAAGGCACAGGGTGGCGATAAAGCTTCCGATGATCGCGCCAAGAATTGCGGCGACAGCAATGAAAGCCGATGTCACAGCCGTCCGTCGACCGTCAACGTCATACCCTGCGGTGAGGGGCGAAACCCGACCAGGGACAACGCTCCAATAAGGTCCGGTTGGCTGCTCCTGACACTGAGCCAGCCGCGATATTCACCCGACTCTCGCACGTAAAATTCCAACCGCTGGGCACCCGATGGCGTGGCCATGTTGACCCTTGCACGATGGCCGTCGCACTCGACGACCCCGGCAAGCCCGGGGTCGAAGGTCAGCCCCGGAAGCGGCGCCGCGATGATCGGACGAACACTGCCCGATGCTTGCTCGCATTGACCGTCGCGGAACCTAACGGTGACCTTGTCGAGCTCAAGTGCAGCAATCGGCAGGGGGGCAAACATGTCGCCGACTGCGAGCCTGCCGCTGGTTTCGACGAGGCCGCGTGTGAACCCGGCGATCAGCGTGCCTTGCAGCGGACCGTCCGGACTTCCCAGACGGTTGAATCCCATGCTGAGATTGCCGAGCAGGAGTGCAAAGGGATCGAGCGCCACGTCCATCGTGCCGAGGGGCCGCGACCGCAACTGAAGCTCGCCGATGCGGCCGGACCAGATGCTGCCTTCCACCTGACGGGCCGTGAAGCCGATGCGGTCGAGGTCGGAAAGCCCGAGGGCAATGCGCAGGGGAAATAGCGCAACAACGGCAAGGATTGTGATGCCGGCTGCCGCGGCAATCCAGCGGCGGCTCATCCGCCTCTCGCTAGCCGGGCCGACATGTTCACGGTGCCGTCGGGAAGCGGAGTCATGCTCATCTGCTGGACGGCGATACCCTGCGCTTCGAATTGGCCAAGCCATTGCGCAAGAGCAGTGGCGCGGCCTCCCGCCACTGCCAGGTCCAGGCCATTCGCACCATTCGGTGTCACGCCCTGAAGGGGGATGCCGGCTTGCGTTGCGGCCTGTGTGACGATCAGCTGAAGATCGGCCTTGCTGGCATCGACAGGTCTTGCGGGAGCGGACTTGGCCGCTTCAGCCAAAGCGAGGACGCGGGCGTGGCGGTCGACTGCCTCCAAATGGTCCGTAACGGCGTTGTGATAGGTGGTGCCTAACGGGCGCACGACAAGCAGCCAGACGAGAACCGGGAGCGCAATTGCTGCCATCAGCAGGATCAGACGCTGCTCGCGCTGGTTCCGCCCCAGATACCAATCGCGAATGGCGGTCATGCGCCGCTCCTTACGGTCGCGTCGACCATCGCGCGGCCGTCGGGCGCTTGGCGCGGCACGGCCGTGACCCGATAACCATTGCGCTGCACGGCGACGAGTACGCGGTTGATTGCGTCGACGGTCGGCGCGGCGAAGGTCACCGATAAGGTACCGTCAGAGGCGTACGAAAGGCTTGTCAGAGTCACGTTCTGCTCGGGCTGGAGTGCGTGATAGACGGCAGTTAGCGGCGCCATGAGTCCGCCAAAGGCGATTCCACCGACCCGCTGTCTCATCTGAGCTTCCGCAGTCTCGCTCGTAACGGGCTTACCGACAGTCGTGCTTGCGACGGCGATCGTCTCCGCGTTGAGCTGTTCGGTCGAGCGCTCGATCTTGAAGATCGAAACGAGTGCCCAGGCAAAAGCAAGGAGGGGGATCAGTCCCAGCAGGACAGCGAGCTCCCTGGTCCGGCTTCGATCGATTGCAATGCCGCGACGGCGAGCGAACTGGCCGGTCCTTAGGTCGATCGGCGGCTTCTCGGCCGCATTCGCAAGCGCGGCGCGCACCTCTTCGTCATTGAGCGTCTCGATCTGGCCGTCGCCGACGATGGCTGCGGTCAGGCCCGGCTCGTCAGGGATGATCGTGCCCCGACGACCGACCACCTGCTCTTCGCCGAACGCTGCGGCGGTCCAACGATCAGTCAATGGCAGGATGGCACCAGCCGGGATGACCCGGTCTGGATCAGCGCCAAGCTTCCGGGCCCAGTCGAGCCAGGCGGCCATCGCATCCTTACTCGCAATCGCCGTGACGATGCTGCCGTCACCCGCCACAGCACTTGCGGCATGGAGCCTATCGTCATCGCCAAGGCTGCCATTTATGGCGGCAACTCGGGCGACCGCTTCCGCTTGCCGATCCGTGTTGGCCGCTGGCTTCTCGCTAAAGCTGAGGCGCACCTGCGCGATCGGCGCAATGCCGATCAGACTGCGCTTTCGGGTCGCGAAGGTAAGCCATTCTTCGCCGGCTCCCGCTGAGACCAGCTCGCCGTCGACGACGTGCCACCAATAGGTGTCACGCCGCTCGCTTACTGGCGCCTCGGGGAATGCGAATAGAAGTGTGTCCCGCATGTCTAGCTCACCGTCCAGCTGCGCCGAATGACGCGAGCCGGCCTCGCACGAGCGTCAATCAGTGCAGTCTCGCGTACATCGATATCCGAGGACTCAACCCGAACGCTGAGAATGAAAAAGGAGGTTCGCATCTTTACTTGATCCACGGCGCCGCTTGGAAGATCGATGCTCGCGAGCCCGGGCAATTGCCAAAATGCCAGCGCATCCGAGAAACCCGCGGCAGGACGCTGAGCGATGGCTGCTTTCGCACGCTGCGGATCAATCCTTCCCGGTGCAAGCATAGCGATCAGCGGAGACTGGTCCGGAGTCAGCGTGTTGATGTTGATGCCGGACAGTTCGGTGCTTGGAAGTGCGCAGACCCACCGGTTGATCAGATCATATTGACGATCAGTCACGCCTGCGACCGCTCGCAATTCGCTGGGATCGGCCATCAGATGGTTGGCGGGAAGGACCTTGCCCCCATCCTCGGCGCCAAGGCTCTGCGGGACGCCGTCGCTATCAATATAGTCACTAGCCGATGCCGCGATTCGTGCTGCCTCACCGGCGTCGATCCCGACCATCGCCATCAGTGCAGCAAACTGGTTCACGGCTGTCGGACGAGCGACCAGCCGGCCATCCTCCGTCTGCTGGACGAGGCTGTTGAGATTGAAGCAATTCCCTCCATCCTCGATCCCAGCGCGCACAGTCCCACCGTCAGGCGTCGCGATGCGACGTTCAAGACCCACCCAGCCGGCGCCCAGTGTCTTCTCTGGGTCGGCAGCGAGCAGATCCTCGATACGTGTAGAGGCCAGTAGCTCGGCGGATTCGAGGAAGGCACGGCCCTGGCCCACCGTCGCCGCATTGGCTGCCAGGTGCGTCCCGACGCCGATTCGATCGAGAGCCGTCGCAGCGACCGTCGCCATGACCGCCACGAGGAGAAGCACGCTCAGCAAAGCTGCGCCGCGTTCTTGCGTTGGCACCCTCATGCCCCTTGTCCAGCGGGCCGGAGATCCGCGGCTCCGGAAGGAAGCGCCAGAACCATCACGACCGGAGCACCCGAGGAAGGTGTTATCGTCAATTCGACCGCTGAGGGCAGAGGCCGTTGCGGGGTCGACGTGAAGGACGATCCCCAGCTGCCGTCCAACGTCCGGTAGCGGAAGCTGGCGCTGCGCAGCTCACGGACCAAAGCTGAGGAGACGGCTTCGTCGCTCCCGTCCAAGGCAGTGAAGGCGGACCGACTCAACGTACTCCCCTCCCCCCGCCATTCGAGGCGCTGCAACTCTGAACGTGGAGCGCCGTCCAGATTGGCATGACCAGCGGAAATGAACGCCATGCCGTTCGGATCTCCAACGAAAGCGGGGCGCTCGCCGCCTGGCGCGCGAGACGGCCGGTCGACAACTTGGCCGAGATCGCTCGACAGCAGCGCATTCAACCGAGCAATGCTGCCCATGGCGGTGAGGCGCGCATCGACCGAGCTCTGCACGTCGAGGCTCGAACGGAGCAGCCCAACGCCTGCACCGGCCAGCAAAGCGAAGATGCCCAGAGCCACCAGCATCTCGACCAAGGTGAAGCCGTTGTTCCTCATCCGACGCGCTTCACCATGGTCATTGCCGACCGGGCGTTCGAACCCTGATCTTGCGCCACAAGATCGATGCGCACGAGGCGTTGATCGGCTGTCGGCGTGATTGTTTTCCGAACGATGAAGTTGCGGCCGCCGTTGGTGATGCTTGTCGTGCTCGTACCACGCACGATCGGCCCCGGGTCGGTCGCCGCTAAAGCCGCTTCGTTGCGAACGACGATGCTAGCCATCGTGCGCGCGTCGAGTTCGGCGGCCGTCGTCAACGTGTATCCGTCGAGCCGCATCAACGCGAGCGCAGCGATGGCAAAGACCGACAATGCGACGAGCATCTCGATCAATGTGAAGCCAGTTTCTTCGAACCCCCCGCGGTGGATCATTCGACCATCACCTCGCCATTGGCGGTAATACGAACCCCGGCACTCTCGTCCGCGCGAGTAAGGCGCAGGGTCAACGGCTGATCGGCAATTCCGAGACTATCGAACTGGACGCGCGCCCGGCTCGCTGCCGCTCCCGTCAGGCCGACCTGCATTCCAGGTCCCCAGTCCGCTCCATCGAACGGCTTCTGCTCCAGCTCCTCCCATTGCCCGTCTCGAAGCTGGTCGAAGCCATAACCCGACGCGCTGACCCAGGCGCTTATCGGCCGCCCGGTGATGACCGCCTCGTCGCGCGCAGCGGCCATCCGGCTGGCGAAGCGCGTCGCCGCATCCCGCGGACCTGCGCGAGGCAAGCCGACCGTCAACACCGCGACGCCGGCAAGCAGGGCCATGACCGCGATGACAATCATCATCTCAACCAAAGTAAAGCCATTGCGCGCCACGGCGTGCTCAGCCCTCTCCGCCGTAAATGTCGGCATTCTCGTCGGCGCCGCCCGGCGCGCCATCCGCCCCGAGCGAATAGATGTCGAACGGGCCCTTCTTGCCTGGAACGGCGAGCTGGTAGGGCCTTCCCCACGGATCCTTGGGCAGGTTCTTAATGTAGCCGCCCGGGCGGTAGTGCCCCGCCTGCGCGGTCGCGGGCGGGTTGACGAGCGAATTCAGCCCATCGCCGCCGCTCGGGTAGGTGAAATTGTCGAGACGGTACATTTCCATCGCCTGGTCGAGCGTCGCAATGTCGGCACGCGCCTTGGTGACCATCGCCTTCTCCTGACTCGGCAAAACGTTGATCAACACGACCGTCGCGAGCAGGCCGATGATCACGATCACGACCATCAGCTCGACGAGGGTGAAACCCTCTTCAGACGGACGCCGATCAGGTTTGGATTTCGGGAACGACAGATCAGCCTCCGACAAGATTTTCGAGCTGAAGAATGGGAAGAAGGATTGCGAGGACGATGGTCGTTACGATCGCGCCCATGACAACGATGATCGCCGGCTCAAGCATCGACAAAGCGGTCGCGGTGAAATTGTCGAACTCGCGCTCGAGATAGTCGGCCGCACGCGCGAGCATGACATCCAGCCGTCCCGCACTCTCGCCACTCGCCGCGAGATAGACAAGCAAGGGCGGGAATATCCCGGCACGTGCCATTGCGCCAGACAGGCTGCCGCCCCCGCGAACGGTCTCGACCAGGCCCTCCGTCGCCTTGCGCAGTGCGCGGTTCTGCACCGTCCCGACGGTCAGCTTTAGCCCTTCGAGCAACGGAAGGCGGCTCTCGATCATCGTTGAGAGCGTCCGTGCCATGCGCGCGGCGTGAAGATCGCGGATTAAGCGGCCGATCAGCGGAAGTCGCAAGAGCCAGCTGTCGACCCGCAACCGGAATGCTTCGTTCCTGAACGCGTAGGCTCCGCCCGCGACCGCAGTGCCGATGATCAGCAGCAAAACCCACCAATAGCTCGCTAGGAACGTGCTGATGCCGATGATGACACGGGTAAGCAGCGGCAACTGCTGATGGACGTCATCGAATTGTTCGACCACCTTTGGGACAACCGCAATCATCAGCGCAGCGACCACCAGAATGGCCACACACATCAGCACGATGGGATAGGCCAAAGCGGAAATGAGCTTGCCGCGCATTTCCGACTGCCGTTCAAGCAGCTTCGCTAGCCGTTCCAGCAAATCCGGCAAAGCACCCGAGCTTTCGCCTGCCGAGACCATCGCCCGGTACAGCGGTGGAAAGCTCTTGGGCTCGCGTCCGAGTGCATCGCCAAGCCGGCGGCCTTCGACCACACCATCGGCAACGCGGCATACGATGGTGCGAACATGGTCCTGCTCGCTCTGGCGAGCGATGGTGCGCAAAGCCTCTTCTAGCGGACTCACCTGCGTCAGAGTCGCGAGCTGGCGTGTGAAAAGGGTCAGCTGCTTGGGTGAAAGCCGATTGCCGCGACTGAACTTCAGCCCGCCAACTTCGGCAGCCGGATCCGCAGGCTGCGGCTTCACCTTCACGACGTATAGCTTGCGCGCCTCTAGACCCGCGCGCGCATCGGCGTCGCTCGGTGCCTTCAGCGTGCCGCGCTTCTCCTTGCCCTTTGGATCGACCGCTATGTAGGCGAATTCAGGCATCGCCCCCGCCGTCCTCGGTCCGCGAGACGCGGATCGCTTCCTCGGGCGTGGTTTCGCCCGCGAGCACCAGCTTGCGCGCGGCCGCGGCAAGGTTCGGCGATTTGGCGAAGGCATGACGAGCCATCGTAGCTTCGTCAGCGCCTTCGTTGATCATTTGACGGAACGTCGCATCGATCCGCGCCGCTTCGAACACGCCGGTTCGTCCCTTGAAACCAGTCTGGCCGCAATCGTCACAGCCAACGGCGCGATAGACCGTCCTGCCGGTCTTGATTCCCACTAGCGCAGCCGTCCCCATCTCGGCCGGGACGGCCTCGCGGCATTTGGGACAAAGCCGTCGGACGAGCCGCTGTGCGATGACCGCGCGAATGCTCGAAGCGAGAAGGAACGGCTCCACCTTCATGTCCCGCAGGCGGGTGATCGCACCGACCGCGTCATTGGTGTGGACCGTGGAGAGAACGAGGTGCCCCGTGAGCGATGCCTGCACGGCGATGTCCGCAGTTTCGCGGTCGCGGATCTCGCCGACCATGACGACGTCCGGATCCTGGCGCAGGATCGCGCGCAAGCCCGTCGCGAAGCTCATGCCAACCTTCGAATTGACCTGCGTCTGGCCGACGCCCTCGATCGCATATTCGACCGGGTCCTCGACCGTCAGGATGTTGCGGCTTCCGTCGTTAAGCTCCTGCAGGCTGGCATAGAGCGTAGTCGTTTTGCCGGAGCCCGTTGGACCGGTGACGAGTATGATCCCGTTCGGCTCGGTCAACGCATCGTGAACGATCCGCTCGGCAGCACCACTGATACCGAGTTGGTCGAGCGAAAAGCCTGCAGACTCCTTGTCGAGGATGCGCAGCACGACGCGTTCGCCTGCCCGGCTGGGCAGCGTCGAAACGCGGACATCGAGTTGCTTGCCGCCGAGCGTCAGGCCGATGCGGCCGTCCTGCGGAACGCGCCGTTCAGCAATATCGAGCCGCGCCATGACCTTGATCCGGCTGACCACGACCGGCGCAACGTGCACCGGCATGCGCAAGCTTTCGCGGAGGACGCCGTCGACTCGCATGCGAACGACGAGACCGCTTTCGTAAGGCTCGATATGGATGTCGCTGACGCCCCGCCTGACCGCCTCGGCAATGATCCCGTTGATCAGCCGGATGGCCGGCGCGTCGTCCGCGCTGTCGAGCAAGTCCTCAGCAGTCGGGATGCCGGTGGCGAGTGCATTGAGTTCGTCATTGCTGTCGATGGCGCCGGCAAGTCCCGCCGCGCTTTGATCGACGGCATAACGAGCGTGCAGGAAGCGATCGAATTCCAAGGCGCTAACCTTGCGAATGGCAAAAGGTTGACCGACGTGCCGGCGTACTTCGATCAGTACCGCTGGGTCCGCTCCTTCGCGTAGAGCGACGGCTGGTCGGCCATCCTCGGCTTCAATTGGGACCACCCCATTGGCCCTGGCGAAAGCATATGGAATGTCGACCGCGACCGGGACAGACACCTGCTCCGTCTCCAGTACCTCGGAAGGCTCGGGCAGCGCTTCATTATCGGGTGCTGGGGCAATATCCGCCTCCGGCGGCTTCAGTCGCGGGTCGAGAGAGATCGATCCCATCACCTCACCACGAAGCAATTCTCGTCGGCCGCCTTCAGCTGCTCACAAATCCGCCCGGCGCGCCACTCTGATGCGACGCCTGCCCGAAGCCGAACGAGACTCTTCGCACCGGTTTTGTACGGGACGAGCATCTTGCTCGATCCGGCGAGCATGGGGAACCGCGCGGACAAGGAACGCCAAGCAGTATTTGCCTGCCCTTCGCTCTCGAAAGCGCCGAGCTGGACGGTTGCGGATTGCGAGGAGGTAGGAGCTGAAGCGGGTGCACGCTCGGCAATATCGCGCTGGACCCGGCCGGGCGCAGTTCCTGTGAAGGATTCGACTGCCGAAGGCTGGATCGACCGACTTGGCTGCAGCTGCGGCACAATCGCTTGAGCCATCGCCGGCGTGTACACGGAATCGCCCTGCTGCATTGGAGCGGCAGATGGCGGCGTCGTGCCCATGTAATCGCGCACGAGGCCGTCGATTGAAGGCTCCCGGTCCGGATAGCGCCGCGCCTGCTCGTTGCGGATGTAACCATAGCGCTGCGCCGTCAGCTGCTGCGCCTCCTCGCGGGTTCGCACGATAACCGGGCGGATGAAGACCATCAGATTGGTTTTAGCCCGCTGGCGCGTGCGATTCTTGAAGAGCTCGCCGATGCCCGGGATGTCGCCGAGCAGAGGAATCTTCTCGATGGTCTTGCGCTCATTGTCGTCGAGCAGGCCGCCGATGGCCAGGATGTCGCCGTTGTCCACAGTCAGGACTGTCTTGAACTCACGCTTGTTGAGAATGAGATCTGTCGACCTGGGCGCGACCGGTCCCGCCACGCTCGACACTTCCTGGCGGATGTAGAGCTTGATCGAGCCCGAGGAATTGACCTGGGGCTTAACGTCGAGCTGGATGCCGACGTTCTGCCGCTGAACCGTCCGGAACTGGTTCTCAAAGTTGGATGACAACGCTTCGCCGGTCGTGATCGGCACTTCCTGGCCGACGAGCAGCTTCGCTTCCTGGTTGTCGAGCGTCATGATCGACGGCGTCGAGAGGATGTTCGACGCTGTGTCCTGCTTCACCGCATTGATGATCGTGCCGAACCAAGTATCTTTCGCGACCGACCAGAGGCCGCCGGCGAAACCGCCAGTGGCCGAAAGCACCGACTGAACGGCCGCAGCAGTCACAGCCTGGCCAAGCACTGGTTCTTTGGTGCTTGTCGTTTCATTCGTGTCCGAGTCCGTGGTCTCGGTTTCCTTGCCAAGCGCCTGGTTCGCTATGCCTGCCCCGACAGTGAAGATCGGCGGCTGCGCATTCGACCAGTTCGTCGCTGCAAACGGAGCATTCTTGCCCGCAAGCAGGAACTGCACACCGAGGCGCTTCGCGGCCTCGTCGCCGATCTCGACAATGATCGCTTCGACGAGCACCTGCTCGCGGCGCGTGTCTAGCTGACGGATGACCTCGCCAAGCTGGCGCTGGGCATCGGGATTCGCGGCAACAATGACGGCGTTGGTCCCCGGGTAACGGGTCACGACCGCCGGACCCCAGCGGACGATGCCCGTGCCCGCCGAAGCCTGTTGAAGCGGCGGTGCCGACTGGCCTTCCGACGGGCCAGCGCCGGTTCCTTCACCGTGCTGGCTGCGGATGAACTCCGGTGCAGCGGACGGCTGAGTCACCGGCTGACCGACGAGCTGCTGAAGAACGGGAAGCAGCTGTTCCGCGTCAGCGTGCTCCAGCCAGTAGACGCGGACGTCGGTCCCGCCGGCAGCGCGCGCGTCCATTTCCTTGGCGAGGCCGGCAAAGCGAGCGACCGCGGAAGCGTCGCCGCGGATCGCGATTGCGTTGGCGGAATCGACTGCCGAGACGGTGATTGGCGAAGAGCTTCCCTGGACCAGGCCCTGCAGCGAGTTCGCAACCTCACGTGGACCCATGTTCTTGAGGTAGACCATCTGCGCCTTGGTCGAGCTCGCGTCGCTTGAATCCATCTGGCGGAGCAGGCTGCGGATGCGGGAAATGTTATCGGCAAAGTCGGCGATCACGAGACTGTTCGCATTCTTGTTCGCAGTTACCGAACCTTGCGGGCTGACGAGCGGACGGACGGTATCGATCGCTCCTGGCGCATCCATGTTATGGAGACGGACGATCTCGGTCACGAATTCGCTACCGGAAGCGCCGCGACGTCCAGACCGGATGGGCTGACTGGCTGCGCCTTCGAGCTGCTGGATCCGGTAGCCGCTCTTGATCGGTATCGCGACCAGGCCATTCGCTCGGAGCGTCGAGAGCAGGACCTCGAAATATTCAGACCGGCTCAAAGGTCGCTGAGTGACGACAGAGACCTTTTGGTTGACCCGGCTGTCAACGACAAACGTCTTGCCCATGACGCGCGCGGCGTCCGCGGCAAGAGCGCGCACTTCGACGTCTCGCATATTGATACTGTATTGTGCCCAAACAGGGCTTGCGATCGCCAACAGAAGGGCGCTCGCGAAAACTCTATACTTCATTGATTCGCCGGTAGATTCAGTGGGATAGGAAGCGTCTGCGCACCCCGCTCGACTGTTAGAATCAGGCGGGCCCCTGGCGCGAGGCTGGCTTGTAGCTGCTGGATATCGATTAGTGACGTCACCCGGGCTCCGTTTACCGCGACAATCACGTCACCTTGCCGCAAACCCGAAGCATTGAAGGGAACCAAATCGCGCCCAGGGCTCACGAAGACACCCGTCACGGCTGCCCCACTCATTCGCGGCTTGAAGTTGAAACCATCAGCGATCGAAGTTGCCGGCTTGCCGGGCGAAGCCGCCTCTGGCGCGCCAGGCATGACGATCGACTGGCGGATTCCACCGCGATCGAGCTCGACGCGATCGAAGTGGACCGCCGCAAGCTTCACGCCGGGAGAAACCTCCTCGCCAACGACGTAGCTTCCCTGCTCACCATCGGCTTGCCCCAGGATGGCGGAGCCAGGGAGGCCGTCACTTCCGAGCCGGGTGCCGAACAGCTGAAGATCGGTTGCAGCTGCCGTACCGGCTTGCGCTCCCACGGCACCCGAACGGAAAAACGGGTCGAGGGTTGAGAGCAGAGCTGACTGGGCCTCGGCTGAAAGCGTTCGAGGGGCAGGCGGGCGCCAGTCGCCAAACGGTCCGACCGGAGTCACGACGGCCCAGACCAGCTGCGTCGCGAGGACGGCCAGTGCGGCGAGGATCAGAGCCTTGAGTGAAGTATAAGAGTCGAACGAAAGTCGTTGCCGGAACGGCGCAAAGCCTCGTATTTTCAAGCTCCTGAACATAGCTGGGAACGCCCTCCCCCGATTCCCGCTGGGCGTTGCGCGACATCCGACCATGGCCCCACGAGACGGGTTTGTGGAGTCAAAATTAACCATGTTTTGGGGCGCTTCGGCGCACTTTCCGCAATCCCCGGCGGATTGCGGCGGCTGAGCCAATCGGTAATGTCGCGCCGGGAGAGGAGTATGCGTTGACCCCGGAGTTGAAGTCGCGCGAATTCATCTCTTTCCTGGGGCCTTCCGGATCGGGGACATCGACCCTCCTCAGGATCGTCGCGGGCCTCGCCCTGCTTGGCGCGCCTGCGCAAGCGCAAGGTCAACTTCGAAACGGGATTGAAGTCACTCATGACCGGACCACGCTCCAAGTCACCGCGCTTAGCGATTCCATCATTCGGGTGCGCGCTGCGCGTGACGGCAAGTTCGCCGAGGATGCGAGCTGGGCGGTTCCGGCGGAGGCCCGCAAGCAAAAGGCGGTCGTAAGCCTGACGGACAATGGCTTCCAGACAAGCGCACTCGTCATCAACATCAATCCGGACACGCTTCGTCTGACCGTCAGCGATCCGAAAGGCCGGATCATCGTCACCGATGCTGAGGGCGCGATCGGAATTGCAGGAGAAAAGTTCGCGCTCCGCAAGGCGATGCAGCCGGAAGAGCAATATTACGCCCTTGGCGACAAGACGGGCCCTTTCAACCGGCGCGGTGCGGATTATGTGAACTGGAACACGGACGCCTGGGGCTTCGATCGCGGGACCGATCCGATCTACAAGTCCATTCCCTTCTACGTCGCATTAGGGGGCGCAGGCGGAGCTTATGGGTTGTTCCTCGACAACACGTTCCGCAGCTCGTTCAATTTCGGCCATCGCGAAGAAGGAACGCTTGCGATCACCGCGGACGGCGGTCCGATTGATTATTACATTATCGCCGGTCCGACCGTCGCCGACGTCGTGCGCCGCTATACCGACCTGACTGGAAAGGCACCCCTGCCGCCGCGCTGGGCGCTCGGCTTCCAGCAGTCGCGCTACAGCTACATGAGCGAGACCGAGGTCCGCGACATCGCCAAACGGCTGCGCTCTGAACGCATCCCGAGCGACGTGATATGGCTCGACATCGACTTCCAGGATCGAAATCGGCCGTTCACGACCAACGCAAAGACTTTTCCCGACCTGAAAGGGCTTGCGCGCGAAGTCGGCGCACAAGGTTTCAAGCTGGTCACGATCACCGACCTGCATGTCGCCGTTGCAGGCGACCAAGGTTACAAGCCGTTCGACAGTGGCGTCGCAGGCGGGCACTTCCTGAAGAATCCGGACGGGAGCACTTATGTCGCGCCGGTCTGGCCGGGACCTTCGGCGTTTCCTGACTTCACCCGCAAGGCCAGCCGCGACTGGTGGGGCAGCCTCTATAAGGATTTCGTCGGCGACGGCATCGCCGGTTTCTGGAATGACATGAACGAGCCGGCGATCTTTGAGACGCCGACCAAGACTATGCCGCTGGACACGATTCACCGGATCGAAAGCGACGATTTTGCGCAGCGCACGGCCACCCATGCCGAATTGCACAATGTGTACGGCATGGAGAACAGCAGAGCGACCTATGAAGGGCTGTTGAAGCTTCGCCCGAACGTGCGGCCGTTCGTGATGACGCGCGCCACTTACGCGGGTGGCCAGCGTTATGCCGTCAACTGGACCGGCGACAACAGCTCGACTTGGGATCATTTGAAGCTCGCGGTGCAGCAGATGCTCAACCTCGGCCTGTCGGGTCATGCCTGGTCAGGCGCGGACGTCGCCGGTTTCATCGGCGGCGCAAGCCCCGAGCTGATGACACGATGGTACGAGATTGCTGCGTTCACGCCGATCTTCCGGAGCCACGCCGCGAACAACGCACCACGAGCCGAACCCTGGGTCGATGGTCCAAAGCATCTCGCCTTGCGCAGGCGCTTCATCGAGGAGCGCTATCGTCTGCTGCCCTATCTCTATGCCGTCGCCGAGCAGACTTCGCGGACGGGAGATCCGATCATGCGGCCCGTCTTCTACGATTATCCGGCGATGACGAAGGCGCCGTGCGACCAGTCAATGGCCTTCACGGTCGGCCGCGACCTCCTCGTCGCGCCACCGCCCAACCTGACGGCTCCGCAGGCCTACGACGTCTGCCTGCCCTCGGCTGGCTGGTACGATTATTGGAGCGGCCGCCGGATCGACGGCGAGAAGGTCAGTGAACCGAACGAACTCACGCACCTCCCCGTCTACGTCCGACCCGGCACGATCCTGATCCGTCAGCCCATAGCGCAGTCGACGTCCGAAATCCCGAGTGGACCACTTTCGATCGACATCTATCCCGGGCCCGATTGTCACGGCGAGCTGTACTGGGACGATGGAATCAGCATCCACGGGCAGTCGCTTCGGCAGACCATCCGCTGCACGCAGGGCAAAGATGGCTTGATGGTCCACTTCGACAAGCGCGTCGGACGTTACAAGCCGTGGTGGAAGCAGATCGAAGTGACCGTTCACGGCTGGGGAGGTCCGGTGCGTGTGCGGGCCGACGGGAAGACATTTCCCACGGTCACGGGCGAAGGACCGCAGATCGTCGCCTTCATCTTGGCCGACCAGCCGCGCGCGCTCGACATCGTAGTCAGCCGGTTCTGAAGATGGAAACCGCCCGTCCCTCGAAGTCGCGGTTGCTGTTGTTCGCCTTCGGAGACTTCGCCTTCAATCTTTACTGGCAGAGCGTCATGCTCTTCCTATTGTTCTATTATACGGACGCACTCGACTTACCGATCGCAGTCGCAGCAACGACCTACATGATTGCTTCCGTCTGGGATGGGATTGCGAACTTCGTTGCGGGGCTCCTCGTCGATCGTTGGCATGCGACCTTGCGCTACGGAGCTATTCTGGTTGCAGGCGCCGTCCCGCTCGGCGCCTGCTTCATCCTGATGTACATGCCGCCGCTGACGACGAGCGTCGGGGCGGTAGCGGTTATTCTCGGAGCGCATTTGATCTTTCGCACGGCCTATGCCGCGGTGAACGTGCCCTATCTCGCGATGACGGCCCGTGTGAGTGCCGACGGCGGGGACCGCGCCTTCGTAGCCGGGATGCGGATGCTGTTCGGCACGGCCGCGGCCGTCGTCGTGGCATTGTCGACAGTTCCCGTCGGACGCTGGCTGACAGGCTCCACGGCCTCTCAGTCCTATTTCGCTACTGCGATCCTTTTCGCCGTCATAGGAACCCTAATCCTGATGCTGGTCGGAGCGACCTATCGCGACGGCACGGTGACCGAGCGTCCACTCCCGCAGAGCATTGGTGCGGTACTGGCGAGCCTGGTACGAAACCGCGCCTTCGTCACTCTTGCTGCGGCGATGATGGCGATGATCGTCGCCATTACCGTCATCAACAAGTCGGTCCTCTATTATTTCAAGTATCTCCTCAATGACCCGGAAGCCGGGCAGCTGGCGCTGGCGTCCATGGGAGTGGTCAGTGGCGTTGCCATTCCTCTCTGGATGATGCTGGGCCGCGTAGTTGGGCTGCGCGTCCTTTGGTTCATCACCGCTGGCTTGGGTATCGTCGCGTTGCTCGTCTTCGCCGCTGTCAATGTTCACGAGAGCGGCCTGATGCAGATCTTCCTCATCACGATGCAGGTGATGATCGTCGGATTGAATTTCGTGTTCTGGGCGATGCTTCCGAACACTATCGAATATGGCGAACAGGCGACGGGCGTCCACGTGGAGGGAGCCGTATTTGGGGTCGCCGCTTTGCTGCAACGCATTGCTATCGGGATCGCGACCGCAATCCTCGGGTGGAGCTTTGCCTCGGCAGGCTATGTCGCCAACGTTCAACAAAGTGCCGATACGCTCACTGGCATGCGCGCGACCATCGTGGTCGTGCCCGTCTTTTTCCTGGCCTTGTCCTGCCTTGCCATGTTGTCGAACCCGCTGGGTCGACAGTCCAGGCGGGCGCCGGAACCCGCCTAGGCGGTCAGCTCGAACGTACCGTGCGCTCCCTCGGCCTCGGCCGACGGCGCGATCCAGACGTCGAACGACCCAGGCTCGACGACGGGCTTGTTGGCAAGGCCGTAGAATTGAAGATCGGCAGGTCGGAGAACAAAGCGCACGACTTCAGACTGGCCGGGCGCCAGCTTGATCTTGCGGAACGCCTTGAGCTCGCGAACGGGACGAGTGATACTCGCAACACGGTCGTGAGTATAGAGCTGCACCACTTCCTCGGCGTCCCGTGAGCCGCGATTGGTGATGCGGGCGCTGACCGCAATCTCGCCATTCATTCCCAGCCCGGGAGCGCTAAGCGCGAA
>Ga0070670_100000566_pt1 | contig 29318 bp, 30 predicted proteins | sample KBSS63metaG_FD_64665 | JGI IMG/M metagenome (GOLD analysis project Ga0070670, IMG submission 64665) | Switchgrass rhizosphere microbial communities from Kellogg Biological Station, Michigan, USA - KBS S6-3 metaG | ecosystem: Host-associated > Plants > Roots > Rhizosphere > Soil ... | reverse complement strand
GCTTTGCCGCTTCCGGACCGAAAAGATCATCAAACACCAGCCTACTCCCTTGGTCCCGACCGCGACTCTGCACCTAAATCACATAAAGATATCTTTATGTCAATATATGCATGCTAACTCAGTGATTTGCAATATAGCTATTCTTTCCGCCGAACACCAAAAAGATATTGCGAATGAGGCTTTTTGGCAGTTGTGGGAACAATCGTCAGACTATAGCTCTAGCGTATAATGAAGATATTTAGAGCTGAGAGATAACATGACGATAGACCGTGCGCTTGCAACAGCAACAGCCCTCTCTATCGCCCTGGTGTTATTGATCGGCGGCTCACTGGTTATTACAGATGAGCGCTCGCTGTTATACGACGCGGAAAAACGGGAAATCGAAAAGACTGCGGTTGTTTTGACAACAGCCATGAATCAGGCAGCAACGCTGTCGGCGACCCACAGCGAACTCCTTTCGGTGGACCCGAACGTCATCCGGATGATGACTGCGGGGGCGCGCGACGAGCTTCAGGCCTACAGCAAGCCGATCTTCGACCGCCTCAGGGGCTTGGCGGGCATCGACGTCATGCATTTTCACGACGCGACCATGAAGTCCTTCTTGCGCGTATGGGAGCCCGCCAATTTCGGGCAGGACCTCTCCTCGTTCCGCCCCATGGTCGTGGCCACCAACCATAGTCACCAGACGCAGAAAGGGCTCGAAGTCGGCATCAAGGGCCTCAGCCTGCGGGCGGTCTCGGCAATCATGGACGGTCCCCGGCTGGTCGGCACGGTGGAAACCGGCGTCCGCCTGCAGTCGCTCGCGGATCTCGCAAAGGCAGCGACCGGTGGCGACTATGCGCTGGTGCTCGACCCCCAATTGCTGAAGGGGGCGCAGCCTTCTGCGACCGGCCCTTCAAACGGCCTGGTTCTGGATGCCGCCACCGACAGGCAGCTGTTTGAAAGAATTCTCGGCAGCGGCGTCGTCCACCTGTCCCATAACAGCTACCAGATTGCCTTCGACGACGGCAATCGCACGCTCGGGGTCCAGGGCAAACCGCTGATCGACTACAGCGGCAATGTCATCGGAACGATCCTGACGACCTGCGACTTCACCGCGCTGCGCACCTATGCCAACAGAAGCCTGGTGACGATCATCGGCGTTTCGCTCGCCGGCCTGATGCTGATGTTCGCCGTCATCATGGTCACGATCCGGGTGGCGGTGATCAGACCGCTGCGAGCGTTGAGCGAAAGCCTCGAGGCGGGGCAGCCCTTGCCGGCCTCGGCCGCGACGGCACTCTCAGACTTCCGCCGGCTCTTTGCAGCCGTCCGCAAGGCTGCCGGAACCCGTGGCGCCCAGAAACACGATCAAAGCGAGGCGTGAACGATGCGCCCTTCCGCGATGTCATCCTTGCGCACAGTTGTCCTTCTCCTGCTGATCGGCCTCGTTTCAACAGCGCTCGCGGCCAATGAAAACCACAGCGTGCCGCAGGGCGTCCAGCGTCCGCTCGACATTCATCTGGCTGTCCGGATTCTCAATGTCCTGAAGATAGACGAAACCGCCGGCGAGGCTGCCCTCGTCATCGAGGTCGAGCAACGTTGGCGTGACCCGTCGCTGGTCTTCGACGCCATCAAGGCCGGCGGAGAGCGGCAGGACTTTGCCGGCAGCGACGCCGCCACCAAACTGGCATCGATCTGGACTCCCGCGCTCGTCATCGAGAACCAGGTCAACGATTCACGCCTGCAACTCGAGGCCGTTGCCATCCACGCCGATGGTGGCGTCGTCCTGACGCGGAGGCTGGAAGGCAGCTATCGGTTCTCCAAGGATCTGTCGGCATTCCCCTTCGACCGCCAGCGCCTGCCGCTGTCTTTCGTCTCGCAATATTTTTCAGCCGATGATCTGGTTTTCATCAACGATGACCGGGATCGCCAGCTGTCGCCGATGCCGGGTGCCCTCAGCGCGTCGGACTGGACCGCATCGGGCCTCAATTTCAAGACCCAGCAGTTCTATGGCTGGAGCGCCAAGCCTTTCGCTCGACTGACGGTGGAACTGGATGTGGCCCGCAAATGGCCCCGTTATTTCCTGCGGATATTCGTCCCCTTCATCGCCGTGCTGTCCGTGTCGCTCTTCATCCTCTGGGCACCGACGGGCCTGATCGGCGACAAGGCCGGAACGACCTATTCGGCACTGCTCGCCCTTGCCGCCCTCAGCTTCACCTTTGAAGCCAGCTTTCCCGGCAGCATGTCGGTGACCTCGCCCATCGCCTTCATGATCTCGATCGGCTATTTCTACCTGATCCTGGCACTGCTGATCGATCTCTTCATTGAAAGTCGGGGCCTGCCCGGACGGCAGCACTATCCCTATCTTTCCGCCGAGGTTCGCAAATCCGTGCGGACGACCCTGCCTGCGCTGTTCTGCATCATCTGCATGTGCATGACGTTGCGATCGCTTGTATAATTTTGAGCATGCGCCCCTGCCAGCCACTCGATGGACGGTGCCGTGGCCGTGACAGCGACACAAGGCGGCTCTATATGAGTCCCCTCGAAACCCGGAGGATAGCAGATGACAGACAACACCGAACACGCCACGCTGGGACCCTGGAGCAGCCGTGCCTATCATCGCCGCTGGCTGCTCGATCAGGCCGACGGACTGTTCGATTTCTTCCAGTATCGCGCCGTCAACCCGAAGGGCGGCTTTTACGACATGGACGACGAAGGCAAGCCGCTCGGCGCCGACAATCCGGTGCGCGGCATCCATTCCGCCGCCCGCATGGTGCACTGCTTTTCCATCGCCACGCTCCTCGGCCGCCCCGGAGCCGAGGAGATCGTCGACCACGGCATGACCTATCTCTGGAACCATCATCGCGACCAGACCCATGGCGGCTATTTCTGGACAGTCGACGATGACGGCCCTGTCGATGCCAGCAAGCAGGGCTACGGCCACGCCTTCGTGCTGCTCGCCGCCTCTTCCGCCAAGACCATCGGCCATCCGCTGGCGGACGCGATGCTTTCCGATATCACCGGGATCATCAACGACAAGTTTTGGGAAGACAGCCACGGTGCCATCGCCGAGGAGTTCAACCGCGACTGGTCACCGATCGGTGACTATAGGGGCCAGAACTCCAACATGCACCTGACCGAGGCGCTGATGGCGGCATTCGAGGCAACGGGCGACAGGGCCTATCTCGACAAGGCCGAGCGCATCGCGGACCTCCTCATCCGCCGCCAGGCGGGCGCGGTCGGCTATCGGGTTCCCGAGCACTTCAATGAGAGCTGGCAGCTCGACAAGACCTATCGCGGCAACGAGATGTTCCGCCCTTCCGGCACGACCCCCGGCCACTGGCTGGAATGGGCAAGGCTGCTCCTGCAGCTCTGGGCACTCGGCGGCAAGACGCAGGACTGGATGCCGGAGGCAGCCCGGAACCTGTTTTCGCAGTCGATGTCACTGGGTTGGGACAACGACAAGGGTGGCTTCTTCTATACGCTCGACTGGGACGATGTTCCGGCCAAGCGCAACAAGCTCTGGTGGCCGGCCTGTGAGGGCGCCGGTGCGGCCCACTACCTCAACCAGCACCTGCCGAGCGATTACCATGAGGAAAGCTACCGCAAGATCTGGGGCATCATCGGCCGGGCCTTTATCGACCGGAAGAACGGCGGCTGGCATGAAGAACTGACCGAGGATCTCATCCCCGCCCACACACTGTTTTCGGGCAAGGGCGACATCTACCACGCCCTCCAAGCCTGCCTGATCCCGTTGTTTCCGGCGACCGGCAGCCTCACGAAGGTGATCGCTGAAAGCGGCGGCAGACTTTGATCCGCTGAACAACGCTGGCAGCTATTGCTGCCAGCGTTTGCCGGTCGCTATTCGGCAGACAGGGCGAGGTTGTGCATTTCATGCCCAAGCGTCAACGCCAGCGCCTCGACCACCAGATTGTGGTCTTCTCGCTGCGGCAGACCAGACACGGTCACGGCCCCGATGCATCCGGTGCCATGGACGTGGATCGGGAAGCTGCCCCCGTGCGCCGCATAATCGGCGGAAGACAGTCCGTTATACTCGACCGTCTTGCCGGCCTTCTTCAACTCCAGCCCGCTCGCATAGCTGCTGCGGAAATAGCGCAGCACCATGGCGCGCTTGCGCCGGATCCAGTTTGCATTGTCAGGCGTCGAGCCGGGCAGCGCGACGTAGAACACAGGCATGGCATGCAGGGTGATGTCGATGGCAACGGCAAGATCGCGCTCGGTCGCCAGGTCGTGCAGCAGATTGCCGAGCACCCAGGCGGTCGACAGATCGAAGGAATCGAAACGCAGCATTTCTTCCTGCAGGTCGATGCGGCTGAGATCGTGGTCTATGGTCATTGGGTAAAACGCTCCTCGTTTCCGAACGATACAAAAGCCTCAAGCGTCGCATTTGTCCACCGCCTTGTGGATGCCCATCAACCTGGACGCGGCCGGCAACTTCGTGAGCCGGCACCCCTTGCCGCAAATCGCCGTTCGGTCCATTTATGACACCTCGCTAGCCATCGGAGCCCGCACTGCATGAGAGCTAAGATCATCCTTCTGGCCATCCTGACCGCCATCTCACGCATCGCGACTGCCCGGGCTGACGATGCCGGGCAGCAGATCCTGCGCGATGGCTTCGATGGGAAGGATTTCTCACCGAACGGACATCTCTATTACCGAGAGAACGCCGAGCAGAAGGCGGGCACCTACGAGTTCCAGTCAGCGGTCACCCGCAATGGCGGCGGCGCATTGAAGCTAAGCATCAAGCCGAACTGCGCGCCCGGCAAGGAAGGCTGCAGCGAGCGGGCCGAGATCTGGGAAAAAACGAAATACCGCGTCCCCTACAATCAGGGCGTCTGGTACGGTTTCGCCGTCAAGTTTGCCGATCCCATTCCTACGGGCGATCACCGCTATCTGATCGCCCAGTGGAAGCGAGAAATCGGACCGACCGCCAAGGGTGATTTCAGCCCCTTCCTGGCACTGCGACTGAACAACGGAAAACTCTTTGCGACCGTCGAGACCAACTATGTCGCGCCGCCGAAGGGCGCCACCGACGGCACAGCACGATCCTGCGGGGCTGGTGAAACCCCGGTCTGGTATCGCCCTGACACGAACCAGATGCGCGCCCTTGTTGCCACCGACTCGACATGGGGCAAGGATGACGGCGGTGAGTTCACAAGCTGTACCGACGCCATGACGGTCACCGATCGCGGCAACAAACTGCCGACGCCCAATTCCGGTTGGATCGACTTTGCGATTTACACCAAGCCCGGTCCCGACGGCACCGGCCGCATCGAGATCTTCGCCAATGACAAGTGGATCGTCACGGTAAAAGGCCACATAGGCCATGCCGACAAGGGCCTGGGCAAGAACCAGTACTTCAAGTTCGGCCCTTACCGCGACGCCGACAGCACCGAGTGGACCCTCTACTACGACGATTTCCGTCGCTCGCCCCATTGCAAGGACGTTCTGGGCGCTGCGGCGCTGTGCCCCAAGGAATAGCGATATTATTATTGCGCTCCACGGACGGAACTTTCATCATGGGCGGTCGTTAACGGGGGTTGTCATCAGGAGGCGATCGACATGCTCACCACAAACCGTGAATGCGCGCGAGACAGCGCAAGAAATGCGATCCCGTCCCTCGGCGAAATAGAAGGACGCATGGCGGTGCTTGAAGTCCTTGCGCAATGCGCGCTGACCCATGCCCTGACAGAGGGCGACGATAATGTCGATCGCGCTTTGCTGGCCGATATCCGGCGCACCATGCACGCGAAATGCACCGAACTGAAGCTGGACTCCGACGAAGCCGAACTCGCCTACGGTTTCGCCGAGGAACTCATCGAGGCTGCACTGGAAGCTTCGCGGCAAAATCGCCAATGATCGCCAAGCGTGCCAAGATCATCCTGGCCGCTATGGTGGCCCTGGTTGTCGTTCTCGCCCTGCTGCTCTTTCTGGTGCCGTCCGTTCCGGAGGTTCCGGGCACGAATACGCCCCAAACTGGCACGACTTTGTCCCGATAAGGGATTCTGTGCCATTTTGGACGGGCACCGCAGCGCATCTTCGGCGGGCATTAACAGCAGGCTGAAATGACCCTTGAATATCTAGGGATTTCCATCACTCTTCGGAGCCAGCCCATCCCGGCAGTCTTTGCGATCGAGGTGTGAACATGTCGATATTTGTACAGCCAGTTCTCGACACCGATGAAGTCGATGTCCTCGCAGGCGCGCTTTACGCCTGGTGCGCGGAGCGCAGCACCAAACTGAAAAGCCAGGCCGGCCTTGCCGCTGCCAGTAAAGCCATCGATCTCTACAATGCAGGCTACCGGTCGCAGGATCGCCTGCTGAGTGCGCTCCACGAAATGCACGCGCACTGAGCGCCATAGGCACCGGAAGTTCCAGAAAAAACGTCACGAAAAAAGGCGACCCTATGGCCGCCTTCCCTCTCATCTCGTCGTAAGCAACCTTAGCGGATCTGGATCCGGAAGGCGCCTGACGGATACCAGAAGCCGTCACTATGGCGGCGGTAACCTGGGCGGCGCTGCTCGTAACCACGAAACCCATGCCAGTTCCCACGACGGTCGCGTGGCGGGCCACGGCGAAAGCCGGGACGGTCGTCATTGCGGTAACCGGGCCGAACATTGTCTCGGCCGCGGCGATCCATGCGGCGCGGTGGCGGTGCGTCTGGATTGTACTGCACCGGCACAACGCTGGAGCTGGCAACGATCGGGCTTGGCGACAGCGGCGCTGCAGAAGCCGGGGCCATTCCCCAGAAGCCGACGATGGCGGCCAAGGCGGCGGCATCGAAACCCGTGAAAAACTTCTTCATTGAAACTCCCATTGGACTGCCGCCCGGAAATTGAACCGCACGGTCAGTACAAACGGAGATAGGGCGGAAACTCATTAGAGGAAGGCGGAAGCCGTCCGCTAAAGCCAAAACGTGTTCCAAGGAGAGTATCCACGCCTCTGTCAGTCGTTAGGCGGTCATGCTGACTTCGCCCTGGTCTTCGCCATCCCAATAATGAACGCGGCTGGCATGGACGTGGATCATCACCACACCTTCGGTGTCGATGCCATCGTCGAACCACTTGTCGAGGTCCGGTGTCCAGTGCTCGGCGAACTGCGCCTTGTCGCGGACCAGCTTGGCAACGCCCTCGACGGCAACGGCAAAGGTTTTCTCACCTTGAAAAGCCAAGGAGACCTTCGGATCGGCCTCGATATCGGAGACCATTTTGGCTTGCTCCCAGGTGAAGTAATAGCTGTCGCCGTCATAGTCGACCTCGCCATTGTTGCTCATCGGCCGACCGGCGATCGTTCCGCCTTCGGCATGGGTAAGCAGCATGGCGATATCGATATCGCGCATCTTTTCAGCAAGGTCTTTCAGCGATTTGTTGCTCATGGAAGTTCTCCGGTTGGATCGAGCAGTTTCAACGTGCCCGATCCCTGAAGGTTCAACCAGAGATCAAATCAGATAGCGTGCCGACGCTAAGGGGCGGCGGCGAGAGGCGGATGTCAGACCTTCTCGGTCTTCTTGACGGGCGCCTTCTTTTCCGGCTCGACCGGAGCATCCGGCGTAGGGGCGAGCAGCTTGCGCAGCGAACTCAGCTTGTCCTCGACAAGGGGGCGGAAGCGCGATGCGCGATAGGGCATGTCCGCAGCGCCATACCCTTCCGGGCCGTCATCGTCGCCGCGATGGATTTCCGCGACCTTGATGCCGAGGAACTCGCCGTCGATATAGTGGGAATACATCCCCACCCAGCGAATGGTGTAGATCTCGTCCTTGCGGATCAGCTGATCGATCGACACGTTTTTGAACTTGTCGTCGATGCAGACAACCTTCTGGCCGACGTAAAAATCGTTCATCTCATCCTCACGCAGGAAAAACTTCGTCCCGCTGTCGTGGTAACTTTGCCAGATCGACGGGAAACTCGACAGCTTCAACCTGTATTTTATGGCATTTTGCCGACAGGCGCAAACGTGGATGAAGAAAACAGTGGCTAGGCTCAGTGAAGCCGCTCAGGCTGGATGTCGTCACCGAGAATGCGAAAGGCTTCGCTCAGCGCTGCGACCAGGATATCGGTGAGCTTGTCGGCGTCATTTTCCATCAGGAAAAGAGCGACGGTGGAATCCTGAGGATCGCGATAGGTATCTGTTTCGTTCGACATTTCATTGTCCTCTTCATGCCGTGAGACATTCCGGCGTGTGATAAAGGTAGGCGATAGGCCTTGCGCAAAGCTTGTAGAGGTTGCGCTGCCTTTGATCAGTGTCTGCCGCCGGTCCAACCCGACAGCACGGTGTCGTTCACATCCAGATCGATCCAGCAATGGTAGTCTTCATCCCTGGAGGTGCCGGCGGCACTGATCTTGCGCTGGCACTCCGACGCACCCGTTCCGCTTTGACTGCCGAAGCGACGGGTGATCAGCATTGCACCGTTGGCAGCGCTGTCGCTGGTTTCCGCGCCCAGTGTTTCGAGAGCGTCGTAGAAATACTTGGCCCCGTCGTCGTCGCAGGCAATCTGCGCCACCGGTCGATCCTTGCCGAGCGCCACCGGTCGGTTTTCCTCGGCCGCCTGGACGATACAGGCGGTAAGAGCCTTGCCAATGCTGTGGGGTTGCGCCGAAGCTTCCATCGGCAAAGCGAAAAGCACCGAAACCGCCCACAAAAGCGCTCTTCCCATTCTCTGTCCCTCATAATTCGGCCGCATGGAATGACTAGGTCCCATGTCATCGCATCGTCATATTAACCACCCGAGTCACCGGGGCGCAACGGACAACTCAGCCGAACTGTTCCAAAAATGGACACAGGGAGGCGTGGTTTCAGGGGCATATGCATCAACATTCGACCACGCGCGACGCGAATATGCGTGACGTAAAGGGTTTAGTTACCAAGATTCTTCATGCTTTCCCGCAAGCGGCAGGAAGCAGCCGGGACGGTCACCCTACCCAACTGCAACTGTGCGGGAACCGGATTTCCAGGCTGCCCGGCCGTCTGCGTGTGTATCAGTGTGGAACGAGTATCATGGCGTTTGCGATCGAGACGATTAGGGACGTCAGCCCCAAAGCAAGACAGGTCGGCCAAAAAAGCTCGTCTCGCGTCCTCACGGTCGGGACCATACTGATCGGCACCAGCGTCGTTGCCTTTGCCTGGGTGGTTGCCACGGCCTTCACGCTGCAAAGCGTCGTCGGGCCCTATGCCCCCGGAAGCTCAACGGCGCAAACACCCTCTCCACTCCTGGCGAAGCTGGCAGCTTCCTCGTCCACAGGCCACTCCAGCCTGAGGCTTGGCGCCGTCGATCTAGCCGGCAACAGGGCTCTCGCTCTTGCCAAGGCGCAGCGCTCGACTGTGGCCGCTGAAATGGCGGCCCTCGCCACGAGCTACTCCGTTATCGCCAAGAGCGATCGCACCATGCCTGTCGCCACCGAAGTCGCAGACGCCGGGAAATCACTCCCTGCCCTCGGCAAATCCTCGCGACCGCTGCCTGCCGACGTCCTGTCGGCCTTGCGGCTTGCGCTGGCCGCGACGCCAAGCAAGATCAGCGATGCCGCCGCGACCGAAACCGCCAGCATCGACCTCAATCGCAACACCACATCACCGGTCGTTGCCTCCGTCGGCTTGGGCAATGGCAACTCCACTGCTCCAGTGCCGATGCCAAATCCGGCTGTCGCCGCCACCACCTCCTCTGCCGATCGTCCAGTCCAGATGGCGATGATCGAGACGACCACGGCGTCGACGCGCAATGCCAGTGCCCTCGCCACGCAGCCGGCAAAGCCCGTCCGCGTCTCCACCCAGGCAAACCGCGACACGGTTCCACGGCCTCGCCCCGACGATACCGGCAATGGTCTCCCCTCAAGCGCCGCAGCGATGGTCGAGCCTGAAGACCGGCGCGCCAACGTCGCCGTCGAACAGACCTTCGGCCTCGTCATGCCGACGGCCTCGGGCGACGCTGCAGGCAATGCCTCGGCGGACGACATGCTGATGTCTAGCATTCCCCTGCCGACCATGCGCCCGGCACCCTCTCCGGACGCCGCAACAACGCCAGCGGCCAAGCTCACCCGCCCATCGAAAGCTCTGCTCGCCTATGCGCGCCCGGACGACGCCGGCATGGACAACGAGCCGGTCTTCAGGGCTCCCGCCTCGCTGCCCAACGCCCGCACCCGTGTCGCCATCTACGACATCTCCGCGGCGCGCGTCTATCTGCCCAACGGCGAGCAGCTCGAGGCCCATTCGGGGCTCGGGCAGATGATCGACAATCCGCGTTACGTCAACCAGAAGAACCGGGGCCCGACACCACCCCACACCTATGACCTGACAATGCGCGAATCATTGTTCCACGGCGTAGAGGCGATCCGCCTCAACCCGGTCAATCCAGCCGCGATCTATGGCCGCGATGGATTGCTGGCGCACACCTACATGCTTGGCCGCCGTGGCGATTCGAATGGCTGCGTCTCGTTCAAGGATTACCGTCGCTTCCTGGCTGCCTTCAAGCGCGGTGAAGTGAACCGCCTGCTGGTGGTGCCGCACCTGTCTGTCGCCCCTGGTCGCATCGCCTCGCGATGACCCAACGACGCCGGTTCGCGGAAGCGTAACGAAGCGTCCGCAACCCCGCCTAGACGTGTGCCGCGGCGGGGAGCCTGTTTAGAGACGACTTAATTCGCATTTTATTAAACATGAAGCCATTTAGTGAATTCGAAGATGCGTCGGATTGCGTCCAGCGACGTTTAGCCTCCGACAGAACGTCAGGCAGGAGTTCAACATGGCAGGCGAAAGAACGACAGTCTTGGTAGTCGAGGACGAAGCGCTGATCCGGCTTGATATCGCCGACGCGCTGGAAGATGCCGGTTTTAACGTTCTCGAAGCCGCCGACGTCGGCGAAGCGGTTACCGTCCTGGCAGCCCATCCCGAGATTCGGGCGGTCTTCACCGACATCGACATGCCGGGCTCAATGGATGGACTGAGACTGGCCGCCGTCGTCTGCGCCCGCTGGCCCCGCACCAAGATCATCGTCACATCGGGCCGCCCCAATGTCACACCCGCCGACCTCCCCGTCGCAAGCCGGTTTGTCAGCAAGCCGTATAATCCGGCCACTGTCGTTCGCAACCTCAGCCAGATGCTCACGGCCTAACGTTCCGGCCGGTCAGCCTGACAGCCCGTGAAGCTAGCCGGGCAGACCACCTTGTCGCAAAAGCTTGCGCGCTGTTCCAGAGAATTTGGCTCAACGCCAGCAACGCCAAAAGACGATGCCCGGCTTATGCAACTGGGGCATCGTCTTTTCAGGGTGGCGATCAGGCTCGCTTGCGTTCCATTTCGACTCCCCAGCTTTGGTCGACAGAGGTAGCCTCGCCGCCCGGCTGGCGAATTGAGCTTCTCCGATTGAGCTTGAAGCGTCCGACGAGCTCCGTCAACACGGCGGAGCCGGTAAACAGCTCGTTGCTGAGCGCCGTCGTCTCTTCGGCCATCGCGGCATTCCGCTGCGTCATCTGATCGATGGCGTTGACCGCCGCGCTGATCTCCTGCAGGCCCGTTGCCTGTTCGACGCTTGACGTGGCGATGGCATCGACTTTTGTGTCGATATCGGAGACGAAGCCCTCGATCTTGCGCAAGGCTGTGCCGGTCTCGCCGACAAGCTTCACACCGGCGGACACCTCGGAGGATGAGTTGACGATCAGCGTCTTGATCTCTTTCGCAGCCTTTGCCGATCGCTGGGCCAGTTCTCGCACCTCCTGGGCAACAACGGCAAATCCCTTGCCGTGATCGCCTGCCCGCGCTGCCTCGACGCCGGCATTCAAGGCAAGGAGGTTGGTCTGGAAAGCAATCTCGTCAATAACGCCGATAATCTGGCTGATCTGACCCGATGCCGCCTGGATACGATTCATCGCCTCGACCGACTGCTGGACAGTCGCAATCGAATCTTTCGCACAGCGCTTGGCGTCGGCGACAAGATTGCGGGTTTCGAGGCTTCGCTCCGAAGAGGAGCGTACGGTTGCCGTCACTTCCTCCAGTGCGGCTGACGTCTGCTCCAGTGCGGAGGCTTGTTCCTCGGTGCGCTTGGACAGCCCGTGTGCTGCCTCCTGCATCTCGGTGCCGTTGCCATGCAGCAGATGCGTCTTCATCAGCACCTCCTCCAGCGTCGCCTGGAAATTCGCCAGCGAATTGTTGAAGTCGGCCCGTAGAGGTTCGAACTGGTCGCTGAAGGGGTCGTCGATCGTCATGCGGATGTTGCACTCGGCAAGCCTTCCGAGACCTGCGCCCAGTGCGTCCACAACGGTCTTCAACTGCGCGGCCTGCATCTGGCGCTCGGCCTCGCGCACGCGCCTGTCGCTGTCGGTCAGCGCCCGCGTCGCCTCGGCCTCTTCGTGGAGGGTGCGGTTTTCCAGGCCGGCGGTCCTGAAGACGTCGAGCGCTTCGGCCATTGCCCCGATCTCGTCGGCACGGTTGGCGTAGGGGGCGCGTTCGTCGAGTTTGCCGCGCGCCATTTCAGACATGAAGGCTGTCATCCTGGTGATCGGTCGGATCGCTCTCTGGCGGATGGTGGCAAGTCCGGCGAGGAAGATCACAACTGACAGGCCGCCGGCACCGAGCGCGAGCGATTCAAGCCTCAGCGACACTTGCGCGGTTTCCGTTTCCTGCGTCTTGGAAAAGGCGTCGGACATCGCAACCAGCTCGTTGACGGCCTTCTCGTGAACATGGAACGCGTTCTTGAGTTCGATCAGCGCGACCGCTCTGTCCGCAGCGGTGCCGGCCGGGAGGAAGCGCTCGCTCATATCTGTCCAAAACAGGTCGGCCTTGGCAAGGACGTCGTTGTCGAGCTCGGCCTTGATTTGGTCGGGCAGGCCCGATGCTTTCCAATAGGCACGACGCGCGTCGTAGTCCTTTTTCAAGGACAGGATCTTGTCGGCATTGACGCCTGCGAGATCGGGGTTGCTGACGATTTCGTTCGCCAGCATGTAGGACTCTATCAGATACAGCGGCGGCGGGAGAATATCGGCGACAAGATCCTTGCCTTCGATGATCGACTTGTAGACGGGTCCGTTCACCTTGAGATTTGCGAGGGTATACGTCTGCAGACCGATCGACATCATAAGCCCGACGACAACCACAAGCCCGAAAATGACGAGCGTGCGGGATATGCTGATATTCATCTGTAGGTCCTTTTGTTATTATTGAATTGGCATCAAAACTGAACAGATGATGCAGCTAGGCGACAGCTTGCGGACATTCGCGTGCCCTGTGTTCTTGCATGATGCTGGCGAATGTGTCGGTGACCGTGAGGAAGGCAGCCACGCATTGCGGATCGAACTGCGTTCCAGCTCGCTCGGCGATATGGGCGACCGTTTTTTCGAACGACCATGCTTCCTTGTAGGGACGCTCCGTCGTCAGGGCGTCGAAGTTATCCGCAATGGCAACGATGCGGCCGGGTAGCGGGATGTCATCGCCGCTCAGCCTTAGAGGATAGCCATTTCCGTCCCAGCGCTCGTGATGGCTTCCGGCGATTTCGGCGGCGAGTTGCAGGAGGCTGGAAGGGGATTGACCTAGGATCTCGCAGCCGACAAGCGTGTGCCGCTTCATCTGGTTGAACTCCTCCTCGGTGAACTTGCCCTTTTTCTGGAGCACTGCATCGGGAATGCCGACCTTGCCAATATCGTGCATGGGCGCGGCCAGCAGGATGTCGTGACAGAGTTTTTCATCAAGGCCGTAAGCCCTGGCGATCGCCTCCGAATAAAGGCCGACGCGCAATGTGTGGCGCGCGGTTTCCGGGTCCTTGTAGCTTGCAGCGATCGTCAGCCTGTCGATGATTTCGCGTTCCCGCTCGCGCAGGTCGGCGACGGCTTTTTCCACCTCCCGGCGAAGCCATTCGGCTTTGTTGGCGAGTTGAGCTCTCGCTTCGCTGAGCGCCACGAGATTGCGCATGCGCGCCTCGAATTCCAGCGGATTGACCGGCTTGTTGAGAAAGTCGATTGCACCGGCGTTCAGCGCCGTCATGCGCGTCTGCATGTCGGTGTCCACGGTGACCACGACAAAGGGCTTCTGCCGGTATTTTTCGAACTTGATGACCTCGGCCATCAACTCGATGCCATTATAGAGAGGCATCTGAAAGTCACATACGGCGATGTCGAACTCGAGTTCCGGCATCGCCATAAGTACCTCCTGCGGACTGCTGAAGGGGACGGCTTGGCAACCGTCGAGCTTTTCGACCAGCTTCGACAGGAAGAGCAGGTTGGTGTTGTTGTCGTCTACAAGTAGGATTCGCATTAAGTCCTCCTCAAGCAGCCAGCGCCGTGCGACGTTCGCGGATCGCGCTGGTGAGTTCATCAATATGGTCAGCGGATGGGGCTTCCGCACTCAGCCGATTGGACACAGCAGCAATGTCGTTAAAACCGACATTCACGGCAGCCCCGTTCAGCGTATGCAGTATGCGTTTGATCTGATGCGCCTCACCCCGGGCCATGGCCTCGTGCAGGTCGGCGAGTATCCGCGTCGCGTCGGTGAAGAATGTCTGGAGAAGCTCCTGAAAGACTTCCTCGCCCAGCGCATCGACGATTTCCGCCTTCCGCTGATCGAACACGTCGGAGGGAGCGGAAATGGCGGGCAAGGGCGTCCGATCGACGATAACGCCAGCTGACCTCGGCTCGCCGGGCGCAAATTCCGCAAGCAACGCCCGGAGCACGACGATCGACACTGGCTTGGAGCGGAATCCTGACATCCCGGCGTCGGCACAACGCCGCTGGTCGGCCTCCGAGGCATTCGCAGTCATGGCAATAATGGGCGTTTTCGACGCAGCGTCCCGTCTGCCCCTGATCAGGGCGGTCGCCTCGATGCCGTCCATGACAGGCATCTGCATGTCCATGAGAATAAGGTCGAACCGTTCCCGCGCGGTGATTTCGACTGCTTCCTGCCCGTCGCCCGCAACCACGACCTCCTGCCCGAGATGCTCGAGCATGCGGCCTGCTACCTGGCGGTTGACGGCATTGTCATCGACAAGCAGCACGCGCAGCTTCGGAAGTTTGCCAACTTCGGGGGCGGCAAGCTCAGGGGCAACCTCGCCGATGGCCGGCTGTACCGAAATTTCGAACCAGAAGGTGCTTCCCTTGCCGATGGTCGTTTCGACGCCGATTTTCCCACCGAGCCTCTCGACGATCCGCTTGCAGATCGTCAAGCCCAGCCCGGTACCGCCATATTTGCGGGTAATGCTCGCGTCGACCTGGGAAAACGGCTGGAACAGTTTTTCAACGCCCACGCGATCGATACCGATGCCGTTGTCCTCGATTTCTATGCGCAGCAGCGGCTGTGTCCCGACCTGGCTTTCTCGCAGGCGAAGGGTGACCGTCCCCTTGGATGTGAACTTCAGAGCGTTGCTCATCAGATTGAGTATGATCTGCCTGATCCGCGTCGGATCGGACAGGATGCACGGCACCAACAACTCGGCCGGCATGTCCAGAAGGATCTCGTTGCCACTCTCGACGGCCCGGCCCTGCATGATCTCGACGGCGCTCTCGGCCATGGCACGGACATCGACGCGCCGGCACTCAAGTTCCAGATTGCCGTGCTCGATCTTCGAAAAGTCGAGGATCTCGTTGATGATGTCGAGCAGCGCCTCCCCCGACCGGTGAATGGTCTTGATGCCGGCTTCGACGTCGGGAGAAAGTGGTGAAAGCTCCAGAACCTCGACCATTCCGAGAATGGCGTTGAGCGGCGTCCTGATTTCATGGCCCATCGTCGCCATGAACTGCGACTTCGCACGATTGCCGTCCTCCGCCGCCTGGTAGGCCAGGTTGACGCGCTCGGCCATGCTTTCGAGGCTTTTCCCGGCACTCCTGAGGCTACGCAATTGCAGGCGCAGCATCAGAATGAGAATGACGACTGAGAACACCAGCAAGCCGATGAGGATCAGAGACTTTCTTTCGAGATACAATATCTTGCTGCGCTCGTCCGCCCGATCCGAGGACAGCGTGTTGTTGGTATAGGCCAGAAGGTCGCCGCATTTCCTGACAAGGATGCCGATCTCATAATGGAGAATGGCAAGGCTTGCCGGTGATATCGGCTTGCCGGCATCGACATCGTCAAACAGCGGCGTCGCGCCGTGCACGGTGCGCTTGACGTCTGACATCAGGCCGACCACACGCTGGTCGGCAGAGAACTTCTTTTCGAAATGGGAGTCTTCGAGGGTGGTGATCCGCGAGTACAGGATGTTGAAATTCAGCGCGAGGAAATTGAGTTTTTCGCGTTCGTACTTCTTCTGTCCGACGATGTCGTCCAAGGTCTCTTTCAACGTGCGCGCCTCGCGGTCGAGTTGATAGACCGACCACATCGCATTCTCGCGTACACCGTCCTGCAGCGCCGAGTATCGGCTCGAGATGTCGCCGTAGATGGACGCGAGAAGGACGATCAGCACCAAGGCAAAGACCTGGAGAACGGTCGTTGCCTTCCCTGCGGTGCGGATAATCTCGCGGTCGCCCCTTCTGATCACTCTGCGACCTCGATCGCCTTGATCTGCCATACAGAGCGCGAGAAATACTTCTCGTTATAGAGTTCGGGATTTATGTCGAAGGGATAGATCAGGAACAGCGGTCCCTTGTCGCGGACGGACATGGGCTTCCCGTTCATCCGGGTCGCAAGAATCGTCTTAATCGTTGTTACGTCTTCGGACGGGATCTCGGCGGAGTATTGATTGAGTGCGACCACCTTGAATGTCTTGCCATGCGCCCCGGCAGCATCCAGAACGGCACTCATCAATGGCCCCGAGAATGTCGTCTCCCCCTCGGTCCACGGCGTGGACATTGTCGCCGAACGGCTGGCCAGCGCCTCCAGCATCGGAAGGTCGAATTTGGCGTCCTTGCCGTCGTTTGGATGATCCAACGCCCCGCTAACCGTCAGAACGACCGGTCCAGAGGGCTTATTGAGAGCGAGCGCCATGTTCGGTGCGGCGACTGCAGATGCCAGCAGGATCGCGAGATAGAGCTTGTTCATGGGACTGTCCTGGATAGAATTGGCCTAAGCCTGGAGCACGTCGTCATGACGTCGGGGTGCACTACGGCACCTCCCATTGCTATCCGAAAGTCTCTGCGGATTCCTTTCGTACACCCGAGGTTCTCCAGCGTTTGAATGAACATTTTCTGCTCAATTGCTGCAACTGAGCAGAAAACATCCAGGGATCTTCAGCACGCTGAGCAGAAATTGCGAAGCGCGGAATAGCTGGCAAGAGCCGCGCCCCTCGAACTTCTAGCCGTGCCTCTTGAGCGCGCCGGCATCGTCTTCGAACGGCCGGGCTTCGTCATCTTCGAAAAAGCTCAGTGTCCGCTTGCCCCGCGCGTCGACCGAGAACGTGATGCCGGCTGAAGCAAAGGTGGAACGGACGCGGACGAGACTTTCCTGGCGAACGGAAGATGCGTCCTGCTCCATGCGCCTTATCGTCGAAAAGGAAACGGCGGCCCGATCGGCGAGCTCCGGACCGGTCCAGTCGAGCAGCGCCCTGGCGGCTCTGATCTGGGCAGACGTTAGCAACGCCTCCTGCGCCGGTCTTTCCGATCGCTCCTGGATGGTGGTGGAATGACCGATCCACTGCTGGATCGAGCCGGTGCCGTCGAGGAGCGGATGCGCGCGGCACCGACGCCGCTGGAAGCTGCCATCCACTAACCGCACCCGGATCGTCACGTCGAGCGCGGTGCGCCCAACGATCGCATCACGCCAGGCCTGCCGAAACGCCCCCCTGTCGTCGGGATGGATTGCAGCCAGCCTGTCCCAGTCGCGGGCCTCGTGCGGTGTCTGCCCGGTAAGCTTCATCCAGTGGGTCGTCTCGATCAGTTTGCCGTCCGGATAGGCGCGCCACACCGTACCTTCGACCAGATGCGTCAACACCTTCGCCACCTCGCGCTGCGAGGCGAATTCACCCATCAGCGCCTGCTCTTCGGTGACGTCGCGGATCACGCCCATCAGCATGACCAGTGCGCCGTTCCTCTCGAAATGCGGCTCCGCCTTGCTATGGAGATAGCGCTGGGCACCATCCGGACGGATGACGCGAAAGATCCTGCTCTCGAGCTTGCGGGAGGACACGATGCCAATGGCATCGTTGAAATCCAGCTGATCCTCCGGATGACAAAGCGACTGGTAGAGCTCGATCGTGGGGACGACGGTGTGGGGATCGACCCCGAGGATCCGGCAAAGGCCGGGCGACCAGACGACTTCCGACGTCTCCAGATCCCAGGTCCATGTGCCAAAGCCGACCTTCTCCTCCGCCAACCTCAGCTTGGCGTCCGGACTCTTGAAAAGCTTGTGTGCCGCCATGGGTTTGCCTTCTGGAATTCAGTTGAGCCGGTGCTGAGACTGGCCAGGGCGAACCGCTCTCGGCGGCTCGCTACTGCTCGTGGGTCAGACTGGCAGCCGATCAGATTGGAGGGATCGTCGCTGCCGGCACCGCCCGATCTTTGACCCCAGCTCAACCACAGGCTGCCAGCGCTAGAACTCTTCCCAGCTTACACCGGCGCTACCGCCGCCAGAGGCTGCGACCTTGCGGGCAGGCGTCGGTTGAGACATCTGCCGAGGCGCACGGGCGGGTACCGCCATCGCCTGCGCCACATGACGCAACGCTGCCGACGGCGCAACCCTCGTCCCTGGCAGCTTGAACTGGCCGACAAGATCGAGAAGCCTGCTTGCTTCGTTGGCAAGCGTATTCGAAGCGGCCGTCGATTGCTCGACCATGGCTGCGTTCTGCTGCGTCGCCTGGTCCATCGAGTTGACCGCCTGGTTGACCTCGAGCAGCCCCGTCGACTGCTCCTTGGCCGATGTCGCGATCGCATCCATGTGGCCGTTGATCTCGACGATGAATTGCCCGATGGTCTTCAACGCGCCGCCGGCATCGCGCACCAGCTTGACGCCGTTCGCCACCTCCGAGGAGGAGGCCTGGATGAGGCCCTTGATCTCCTTGGCGGCCTGGGCCGAACGCTGGGCCAATTCGCGGACTTCCTGCGCAACAACGGCAAAGCCCTTGCCCGCCTCTCCGGCACGAGCAGCTTCAACGCCAGCATTCAGTGCCAGCAGATTGGTCTGGAAGGCGATTTCGTCGATGACGCCGATAATGTTCGAGATTTGCTGCGAAGACGTCTCGATCTTCTCCATCGCTTCTTCGGCGTGGGACACGACTTCAGCCGATTTGCCGGCGGACTGATTGGCCAGCGACGCAACATCGCGTGCTTCCTCGGTCCGCTTGGCGGAATTGGCGACGTTGACGGTGATTTCGTCGACAGCGGCTGCGGTCTGCTCCAGCGAGGCGGCCTGCTGTTCGGTGCGCTTGGAGAGATCGTCCGCTCCAGCGGCGATCTCGCGGGTGCCGTTGCCCATGCCATCGACGCATTCGGCGATCGACGACAGCGCCGCGCCCAGTTGCTCGACCGACTGGTTGAAGTCATGGCGCAACCGGTCGAAGTCCGGCGAGAAAGGTTCGGTCAGCTGGAACGAAAGATCGCCAGCCGCCAGTCTCTTCAGGCCGTCCGCCAGGCCTGACGTCGCGACCCGCAGGCGCTCAGCCGCATCCTGTTCTGCCTGCTGCTGGGCTGCGATTCTGTTGGCTTCCACCTCACGACGGTTCTGCTCCGCCTCATGGACGAGCCGTTTGTTGACCATTGCCGCCTGACGGAACACCTCGACGGCATCCGCCATCTCGCCGATTTCATCGCTGCGGCTCGCATAGGGAATGGCCGCGTCGGTATCGCCGGCCGCCAGGTTGCGCATGGCCTTGTTGATGCCACCAATGGGGCGGGAAATATTGATGACGGCGAAGATTGCCGACAGGATGCCGATCAACAACGCAACGGCAACGGCGGCGTAGGTGACGACGGCGGCCAACGCGACCGTCGAAGAAGCGGCACCGCCCTCGTCCTTCGAATTCATGGCCAGGTCGTCGACAGCCGCCTGCACATTGTTGCCGGCTGCTTCATACTGGCCAAGCGCCTTGCCGAAGAAAAGCGCATTGGCATCCTCCCGCTTGCCTGCGCCGACAAGCGCATCGATCTCGGCCCAGGATTTCAGCACGGTGGCCCAGTTGCGCTTGACCTCGCCAAAGATATCGATGTCTTCCTTGTCGACGAGCAGCGGCTCGTAGGCGCGAATATCTTCCTCCACCTTGGCGATCGTGGTTTTCAAGCTGGTCTGGAATGTCTGCCGCTGTTCGGCGGGTGCACCGAGGACCGCGCCCTGCGCGATACGAACGTCGCCGATGTCGGCGTTCATCTGACCAAGAAGAATGAAGCCAGGGACACGCTTGCCGACGATCACGTCGGTCTTGTCCTTGATCTCAAGAAGGGAGTAAATCCCGAAGATCCCGAGCCCTGCAGTCAATGCAACAGCGAGGGTAAATATACAAAGGAGTTTGGCTGCGACTGACAATCTCATAGTCTCGTGCTCCGCATGGCTTGCTGTCTATCAAGCGATTTGGAGTGATAATATTTTAGAATTCTTAATTATAATATAAACGGATTGAATTGGTGGGTTTGGGCCCACTTACACGCGGACGTATATCCTTTAACCGAAGACGCTGCAGTTCCGGTAATCAAGGGTTCAACACGTCCGGCCACTGCCGGCCTATGACGTCTTAAGTCTCACGGTCACCACCTTGTTCTGGTCGCCTACGCGCTCGACCACAAGAATGCCTGATGCGTCCGCAAGATCACTAAGCCGTGCATAGCCGTAATTTCTGGCCTCAAAGTCCGGCGATTGCTGCGCGAGATGCGCGCCGACCCGACCGAGATTGGCTCGGCCATCCTCCTCTGCCGTTGCCTTGACCGCCTTGCGAAGCATCTCCAAGGCGGCCTTGTTCAAATTACCCCCTGCCACTCCCCCCTGCGATGGGCGAGCTTTCTCCGCATCGGATTTTGCTGGCGCGGGAGCCGCTTTCGGCTTCGGTGCAGATTTCACAGGGACAGCTGGCTGTGGGCCGCCGGCGTGGACGATGGGGCTGAGCACGTCGATATAGATGAACTTGTCGCATGCCGTGATGAAAGGCCGGGGGGTCTTCCTCTCGCCAAAGCCGTAGACCGTGATCCCCTGTTCGCGTATCCGCGACGCCAGTCTGGCAAAGTCGCTATCACTCGAGACGATGCAAAATGCCGAGAAGCGTCCCGTGTAAAGCAGGTCCATGGCGTCGATAATCATTGCGCCATCCGTGGCGTTCTTGCCTGTTGTATAGGCGAACTGCTGGACGGGTTGAATCGAATGCTCCAGTAGGCATTCCTTCCAGCCGTTCAGGTTGGGTTTGGTCCAATCCCCGTAGATGCGCCTCACGCCCGCCGTGCCGTAGTTGGCGATCTCAGTCAGCAACCTGGGGATAATCTTCGGAGAAGCATTGTCGCCATCTATAAGGAGCGCAAGTGTATCGATCGTCATACGGCAACCCTCTGAGATACAATGAGCAAAACTACCGAATTTAAAGGCACACCACGACCAGCGCCGTCCCACCTTCGCAAACCAACCGTCCTATTGTCGCAAGTATAGGAGCCACTCATTTAAGAAATGCACAATCATTCAGGGCATGTCCTGGGATTGCACCGGAAGCGCGACCAAGCGGCGTAGCAGACTTGGGAAAAATTAGAATAAATTGGTGGGCCCGGAGAGACTCGAACTCCCAACCAAGCGGTTATGAGCCGCCGGCTCTAACCATTGAGCTACAGGCCCGACCCTGCGCGCTGCGCAGTGATGCCGAAGCAATGGTCCTTCGGCATGCCCAGCCTCTAACCCAAATCTTTGCTCGCGACAAGGGACTGCCGCATTGGCTACACAATCAATCGACACAAGGGATGTCGAAGTCCACAACGGAGGAAACGATTCATGGCCTGCAATCCTGTAGCCCCCACCCGCGCCGCGCTCGCCGGCCTTGCCCTGCTGACGCTGACGACGACGGCCGCCCGTGCCGAAGAGCCGCCGCGTCAGCCGCGGATCAGCGTATCAGGCGAAGGCCAGGCAGCCGTCGCCCCCGACATGGCGGTCGTCACGCTCTCGGTCGTCAAGCAGTCGAAGACCGCGCAGGACGCGCTCGACCAGGACAACAAGGCGATGGGCGCCGTGCTGGCAACGCTGAAGAATGCCGGCATCGCCGAGCGCGACCTGCAGACTTCCGGCTTTGCCATCCAGCCGCAATACAATTATCCGCCAGCCAAGGACGGCCAGCAGGCGCCGCCGGAACTGGTCGGCTACCAGGTCACCAACGGCCTGACGGTACGCGTGCGGGACCTCGGCAAGCTCGGCGGCATCATCGACCAGGCCGTCGGCCTCGGTGTCAATCAGGGCGGTGACATCCAGTTCGTCAACGACAAGCCCGATGCGGTGCTGGAAGCGGCACGCAAGGATGCCATGGCCAATGCCAGCGCCAAGGCAAAGACACTCGCGGAAGCCGCCGGTGTCAAGGTTGGCCGGGTGATCGAGATCACCGAAAACGCCGTGCGCAACGCGCCCCAGCCCCTGATGCGCCCGATGATGCTGAAGCAGGCGTCGGACAGCGCAGTTCCGGTTGCTGCCGGTGAGAACAGCTACGATGTCACCGTCAACGTCACCTATGCGCTCGAGCAATAAGCTCATTCTGCCCTGAGCCCCTCAGCCTGATGAAAAAAAGCCGCCCCTGATCGTCGAACGGGGGCGGCTTTGTTTGGCGACTTTATAAAAACTCTATCGGCCCATCATCGGGCAGCCACGCACATTGGCGAACATGATCGTGTCCGGGCCGCGGCGGCTGAAGCCGTTGACGACGACCCGGCGCGGGGTCACGTCGACAACGCGAGCCCGGCGCAGGCCGTAGTCGCGGGCGATGTCTTCCGCCTGGCGCAGGTCGCAACCGCGGCCGCGAAAGCCCGGAGGTGGCGGTGGCGGGCGACCGTAGTAATCAGGCGGTGGCGGCCGGTGATGGCCGGGGCCGACATAGATGTCGAGGTTCTGGGCCGACGCCGACGTCGCAGTGCCCGACAGGCCTCCGGCGATCAGTGCCGCCGCCACTGCGGCCTTGGCTAGAATGTGTTTCATGTCATCCTCCATGGATCAATAGGCATCGTCATTGCCGGCCGAGCCTCCCGCCCGAACGGTGCTGGTCAACGGCGGAAGCGGCAGACAGTTCAGAATCAGCCATTGGCACTGTTCAGTTAAAAGCAAGTTCGGCGCGACGCCAGAGCTAAGATGATCGGCCTGCACGAAATTCCTGCCTGGAGAAACCCCGCCGGTATTGTCAGGTGGCTGCCATTCCGCTCGTGCGGTCTCCGCCTTTGTCCCGGCGCGATGAGCGCCGGGATATCGTGGCTTCGCCTATCCGTTAGCGCCGCAGCATTGGGCATCCGCGCTGATTGGCAAAGACGATCCTGTCCATGCCGTGGCGGGTGCGCCCGGTGACGACGACGCGGCGCGGATTGATCCTGGAGATTTCGGCGTGACGCAGGCCATAGGCGCGAGCCTTGCGGACCGCGACCAGCGGTGAGCAACTGCGCGCGTCATGGTGGCGGTCGTAGCGGACGGTCTCGACAGTCGACGACAGACCGGCAGCGGAAACCGAAGGCGCCACCGCGGACAATGCGCCCAACGCGATGAGGCCGGCGGCACCGAGTTTGAAAAGCAGTTTCATCGTTTCACTCCCTTTTTGCTTATCCTGCCCGTGCGATCGGGCATGACCGCCAAGCTAGGGGAGCGAGCTTGAACGACAAGCCAACGGCGCATTCACGTATTGTTCAGAGCCACCACATCGCCCTCAGCCGCCAAGGTGCAGCACCACCTCGCGGCGATGCGGTCGATCGCGGTGCTCGAAAAGATAGATCCCCTGCCAGGTGCCAAGCATCATACGGCCATTGGCAACCGGGATCCCGATCGATGTCTGGGTTAGCGCCGCCTTGATATGTGCCGGCATATCGTCGGGTCCCTCGGCTGTGTGGATGACCCAGCGCATCGAAGCATCGGAGGACGGTGGCACGAGCCGGCGGAAAAAGCCGTCCAGATCGGCCTTGACGTCGTCGTCGGCATTTTCCTGGATGAGCAGCGAGGCGGAGGTGTGACGCACGAAAACCGTCAGCAGCCCCTCGCCGCTGGGAGATCGGCGGACGAAGGCAGCCGCTTGGTCGGTAAATTCATAGAGCCCCTGGCCGTGGGTGGAGAGGGTGAGGACGGTCTGCGGCATGAAAGCTCCTTCGGTTCGGGCTGCCATTGAGGTCGGTCGCAGCTTTGCCAAAGTCAAGGGCAGCTAATTCGCTTGACCAAGCCCGGCTTCGGCACGTCTCCGATGAGATGGAGACGTGCCGGATAGCGCAGACGATCTCTCAGTCGCCATGGCTTTCGTGGAAGCCTTCGCTGCCATAGCGCCAGTATCCGACCGACTTGACCCAGCCGCGCGGGACGCCACGCTCTTCGACGAATACCCGGCGTAGAGCCTTGGCGACATTCGTTTCGCCGGCAATCCAGACATAGCCGTCACCGCTGGGCAGCGAAAGATCCGAGATGGCCGCAAGCCATGGGGCGACGTCGTTTGCGGTTGTCAGCGGCCGGTGCAGCCAGCGGACATCGAGGGCTGCGCGGCTGGTGAAAGTCTGCTCCTCGGCGGGCCCAGCAACAGCGCCGATGACGATCGTGCGCGTATCCGCACGCAGTTCCTCCAGCCGCCGACCGATCGCAGGCAAAGCCGTTTCATCGCCGATCAGCAGGTACCAGTCGAAATCGTCGGCAACGACGAACGAACCGCGTGGACCTCCGACACCAACACGGCTGCCGGGGACCGCGGTTGCGGCCCAGTCGCTAGCGGGGCCGCCCTCATGCAGGGCGAAATCGATCAACAACTCCCCGCGCTCTGCATCGTAACGCCGGGGCGTGAAATCACGCATTGGCGAGGCGACTGTGCCTTCCGGCAGCGGCACGGCATCGGGTCCGACAGCCGGCCACACCGGTATTTCCTCTCCCGGCTTGGGGAAGCACAATTTGACGTGGTCGTCGTAACCGGCGCTGACAAAGCCGGAGAGATCCTCGCCGGCAAGCGTGATACGCAGCATGTTGGGTGTCATGCGCTCGGTCGCCGTGACCGTCAGGAGTCGGCGACGCAGCTCGTGGCGAACGCGTCCGATCGAATGTTTTTCCGTCATAAAGTCTCCTGTCATGGAGGCGGCATCGAGCCGCGATTGATTTCGACGACGGCGCGGCGAAGGATGTCAGCCAGCCGGCCGGCCTCGTCGGGGGAACAGCCGCGCTTGTGAAACAGCGCAGTCTTGATTGCGATCCGTGCGACTTCCAGCGCCTCGTGCCCGTGGGCTTCCGGGTCCTCGCCAGGCTGTGGTCCCCGGCCCTCGATCACATCGCGCACGGCCTCCATCTTCGCGCCGATGCGGGCGAGATCCTCGAGAATTCGCTCGGCCCCCGCCCGATCGGCGTCGAGCGCCGACAGCCCCGTATCCGTGATCCTAAACAGTTTCTTGTTGCCATCCGCTTCAGACACGGCATGGCCGATTTCGTCGAGGTAGGTCAGCGCCGGATAGATCATTCCCGGGCTCGGCGTATAGAAGCCGCCGGAGATCTCCTCGATCGTCTTGATCAGCTCGTAACCATGCGCCGGCTGGCGCGCGAGCAGCGCCAGGATCAGCAGTTGCAGATCGCTCGAGCTGAGCTTGCGTCCAGCCCGGAAGCCGCCGGGCGAGGCAAAGCCGCCCTCGAAACGCCCGGGCCCGTGACGTGGTCCATGTCCTGGCCCATGTCCGCTGCTGCCTCGTCCGTGTCTATCCCGTCCATCGTGACCGCGCATCGCCGATCCTTTCGAAAAATACAGCAAAAAACATATCTTAAGATATATCAAAGTCGTGTTGTTCTGCAAGCGGGTGAACATCACGGCGGCGTGAAAAGCCAAGGACGAAACGTGGCCAGGCTTGAAGGATGAGACGATGACGACCGGGCAAGACGTCGAGCAGCTGCAAGGACAAAACACAGCGAGGGGGGTATAATTATCAATTATCAATTTGCGCAAAAGTTAGCATTAGAAGCCTCTAACTTTCAGGGGAATGAACAGAGAACATTTTGCATACAATCAGGGTCTGCACGGCACTGCAGCATAGCCACACAAGAAAGATGATTAAAATCAACTACTTTGACAACAGCTTCTCATCCTCCGGTAGATTATGACCTGTCGTGGAAACATAAAAAAGCGACCGCGACCATTTACGGGTCGCGGTCGGCCGAGAGTCAAATTTGACTGTCCTGACGTCCTATTGCAGCGTGCGGCGTTGCATGTCGGCAGCCGCGTTGCTTGCTGCGATCTCGCTGTTGGTATGGCTGCGATCAAGGCCCGTGGCCACGACCGATACGCGGAAGGCGCCATCGAGATTGCGATCAAAAATCGCGCCGACGACGATATCGGCGTCCTCGTAGACTTCGTCGCGAATGCGGGTCGCTGCCTCGTCGACTTCGAACAGCGTCATATCCATGCCGCCCGAGATCGAAACCAGGACGCCCTTGGCGCCCTTCAGCGAAACGTCGTCGAGCAGCGGATTGGCGATGGCGGCCTCTGCCGCCTTCATCGCGCGGCCCTCGCCCGAGGCTTCGCCGGTGCCCATCATCGCCCGGCCCATGCCCTGCATGACGGATTTGACGTCGGCAAAATCGAGGTTGATCAGGCCTTCCTTGACGATCAGGTCGGTGATGCAGCCCACGCCAGAGTAGAGAACCCGGTCGGCAATGACGAAGGCATCGGCAAAGGTCGTCTTGGCGTCGGCGATGCGGAAGAGGTTCTGGTTCGGAATGACGATGACGGTATCGGCCGCCTCGCGCAGCCGTTCGATGCCCTCTTCGGCAGCTTCCATGCGGCGCTTGCCTTCGAAGGTGAAGGGTTTGGTGACGACGGCGACCGTCAGGATGCCGGCAGCACGGGCGGCCGCTGCAATCACGGGAGCCGCACCGGTGCCGGTGCCGCCGCCCATGCCGGCGGTGACGAAGCACATATGGGTGCCCTGCAGATGATCCATGATTTCATCGATCGACTCTTCGGCCGCCGCACGGCCGATTTCCGGCAGCGAGCCGGCGCCGAGACCTTCGGTCACCTGGGCGCCGAGCTGGATCAGCCGCGTCGCCTTCGACATGGTCAGGGCCTGCGCGTCGGTGTTGGCGACGACGAATTCAGCGCCGCTGAGGCCTTCGGCGATCATGTTGTTGATCGCGTTGCCGCCGCCGCCACCGACGCCGATGACCGTGATTTTCGGCCGCATCTCGGCAATATCAGGCTTTGTGATGATGGCCATGTGTCGTCTCCAGGGCCCACGGCGCCGTGGGCGTTCAATGTCTTTGCACGCGGTAAAGTGGTCGGGTTCGCCGACCGCCTCGAATCAATTGAGCTAATCTAGCGGGATAAAATGGCTAATAGCAGGCCTATATCCAAAAACAGGCGAAAGCGCGGTGAAAATGTCCCGACCGCCCGACCGGCTCGCTCAGGGAATTGCCGCAGCAAAGATGCTCTCGGCCCGGCCACGAGGGCCGGAGCCATTTGTTGGCGGGATGGTCTCAAGCCTCAACGGCGTGCGTCCAGCCATGCGGATCGTTGGTGGCGCCCTGCTGCATGCCGACAAGCGCGGTACGGAGTTCCGTGGTCAGCGCGCCCGTCTGGCCGTCGCCGATCGAAAATTCACCCTCTGGATGCTTGATCAGACCGATACCGGCCAGCACCGCCGCGGTACCACAGGCAAAGGCCTCCCTCAGCCTGCCGCTGGCGGCATCCTGCTGCAGTTCCTCGAAGGAATACCGCTTTTCCTCGACCCGAAGACCTTTTTCCTTGGCCATCGCGATCACCGACTTACGGGTAATGCCGGGCAGGATCGTGCCGCCGAGCGGCGGAGTGACCATGCTCCCGTCGTTCATCACGAAGAACACGTTCATGCCGCCCAATTCCTCGATCCAGCGATGCTCGGCAGCATCGAGAAACACCACCTGGTCGCAGCCTTGCTTGGCCGCTTCGGATTGCGCAACCAGGCTTGCTGCGTAGTTGCCGCCGCACTTGGCAGCCCCCGTGCCGCCATTGGCCGCGCGCGTGTAATGGGTCTCGACCCAGACGGACACCGCCTTGCTGCCGCCCTTGAAATAGGAGCCGACCGGCGAAGCGATGATGCAGAAGATATAATCATGGGCCGGACGGACGCCGAGAAAGGCCTCGTTGGCGAACATGAAGGGGCGTAGGTAAAGGCTGGCGTCGCCGGACGGGATCCAGGCCTTGTCGACCCACACCAGGGTCTCGACCGCCTTGATGAAAAGCTCTTCCGGAACCGGCGGCATCGCCATGCGCGTGGCAGACTCGGCAAAGCGCCGGGCGTTCTCTTCCGGGCGGAACAGCAGGATGCGGCCGTCGGCCGTTTTGTAGGCCTTCATGCCCTCGAAGATTTCCTGCGCATAATGCAGCACCGCGCTCGCCGGATCGATCGACAACGGCTGCCGGGCTGTCACCTTGGCGTCGTGCCAGCCTTTCTCGGTGGTCCAGCGGGCAAGCACCATGTGATCGGTAAACACCTTGCCGAAGCCAGGGGTCGCCAGCGCCAGCGCCCGGTCCTCATCCGAGACCGGAGAGGTATGAAAATCTATCCTGATGTCGGCCATATCTGTCGTCGTGTTCATTCCATCCACCTTGGTAACGCAGCGCTCGTCCATTGCCGCCCGCCGATGATTCACGGGACAATAACGAGGAAATCAGCAAATGGGCAGTGCTGCAGGCTTCAAAAAACGTCGTCTTTTCGCTCTATCGGCGCCGCCGAGGCCTTTAATGCCAAACGCAGCAATTGCCTCGATCATCCCGGCACCGGTAGATGGTTCTTTCAGCCAGAAAGGAAGCAGCCATGCGTTTGGGATTTGTCGGCACAGGGGCCATCACCGAGGCGATCGTCAGCGGCCTGCTCGGCAGCGATTTAACGCTCGGCTCCATCCTCGTTTCTCCGCGCAACGCCGATGTCGCCGCCAGGCTCGCTGCCGCATCGCCACTCGTTGCCATCGCCGCCGACAACCAAGCCGTGGTGGATGGCTCCGACATGGTGTTTCTCGCCATCCGTCCCCAGGTGGCGGAAGGTGTAGTGCGGGAACTGCGTTTCCGCCCCGATCAGCACATCGTCAGCCTGATCGCTGCAACCGACCATCGGGCTCTATCGGAATGGATCGGCGCCAACCTGCGCCTCACCCGGGCGATCCCTCTCCCCTTCGTCGCCGAACGGACGGGCGTGACGGCCCTCTATCCAGCCGATGCCGCAGTTTCTGCCCTTTTCAATGCCTTGGGATCGGCAATCGAGGCGAACTCCGAGGAGGAGTATCAGCTGCTTGGCGCCGCCAGTGCCCTGATGGGTACCTATTTCGGCATCCTCGAGGTAAGCACCCGCTGGCTTGAAG
>Ga0070670_100000565_pt1 | contig 29356 bp, 29 predicted proteins | sample KBSS63metaG_FD_64665 | JGI IMG/M metagenome (GOLD analysis project Ga0070670, IMG submission 64665) | Switchgrass rhizosphere microbial communities from Kellogg Biological Station, Michigan, USA - KBS S6-3 metaG | ecosystem: Host-associated > Plants > Roots > Rhizosphere > Soil ... | reverse complement strand
GCAGCCGGCGAAGCGCAGGAAGACCGCGCGGCTACCGGACTGAATGCCTTCTCCCTGAAGGGTCAAGAACGCTTCTTTGACCGCGTAGCTCATGCCGAAACATATCTCGTTGGATCGGGGAGGCCCGCTTCCTCGAAGCCCTTCGCTCGCAGCCGGCAAGCGTCGCAAAGGCCGCATGCGGCTCCGTCCGGTGCCGGATCGTAGCAACTGTGGCTCAGCCCTGCGTCAAGCCCGAGCCGCGCCGCCTCGCGGGCAATATCGGCCTTGCTCATGTGCTGGAGCGGAGCATGGATCGTGAAGCCATCGCCCTCTACCCCGGCCTTGGTCGCCTTGTTGGCCAGGGCCTCGAACGCGGCGATGAATTCCGGGCGGCAATCGGGATAGCCCGAATAGTCGAGCGCATTGACGCCGACATACAGGTCGCGAGCGCCCAATGCCTCCGCCCAGGCCAGCGCCAAGCTGAGAAAGACCGTGTTGCGCGCCGGGACATAGGTCACCGGAATCCCTTCTTCCACACCCTCCTTCGGCACGTCGATGTCGCTGGTCAGGGCCGATCCGCCGAAGGCCGTAAGATCAAGCGGCAGGACGATATGCCGGTCGGCGAGCTCGGCCGCGATCCGCTTCGCCGCCTCGAGCTCGACCCGATGCCGCTGGTTATAGTCGATGGTAAGCGCGAGCACCGAAAAGCCGGCCTCGCGGGCCAGACCGGCGCAAACCATCGAGTCCAGCCCCCCGGACAGCAGGACGACCGCCGACTTGTTCAGATCATTGCTCATTTGCGCCGCCATCTAGGGTCCCGGCGCACAAAAAAATAGGGCCGCTCGAATCGGGCGGCCCAGTTGTTCGGGCATCGGCCCGAAAGGGAGGAAAGCGTGCCGAAGAAGGGCACGACGCAGCTAATAGCCGGATTATGGTTAAAGCCCGCTTAACGGAGCTTCATATTTACGGACGGCAGTCGCCCATCCGTCTCGCGTAAAGCTTGTAATGGAACGGCAGTCCGCCCGAAATTCCTTGCGTGTCGATAGTCAGCGAGCGCGGCGTGAGCAGCGTCACGGCCGAGCGTCCGAATCCTCCATCGGCGCAGTTATAATTGATCTCGGCACTGCTGCCGTTGTCGCGAACCACGGTTCGCGTGCAATTCCCGCCTCGATGCTCGAATTGAGCCAGGACGTCCGGCGAGGGCACGCAAACCCGGGTCGGATCATGCCCGTTCGCGCTTTTGCTCAGCTCCCATAGGCCGCCGGCCGCGGGAGCAAGCGCACGCGGCACCGTGGCAGTCACGATACCTGCTGCAAGAAAAGCAATGACGGCCATAAGGCCGATTCGAGCCCCGTTACGCATCACGAGCCATTTACCACAGGCTAGTTAACCCTGCGTAATTCTAAGCAGCTTCGGCTGCGATTGGAAAGCTGCTCGCGCAAAAGGCGCAATCGACCCGGATCATGCCGTCGTCGCCGACCATCGCCGCCCGCTCGTCGGGCGGGAAACGGGCAATCACCGAAGCGACATAGTCGGGGCTGCACCGGCAGCCCTTCGACAACGCGACCGGAGGGAGGGTCCGCACTTCCGGCTCCTCGTGCAGCAGGCGCCAGACCAAGTCGTCGAGCGGAAGGTCGCGATCGGTCAGTTCATCCGGCTGTACCGACCCCACCAGCACCGCAACATGCGGCCATTCGGGGTGGTCGAGCCGGGTATGAAGCCGGTCGCGCCCCTCCTCGCCTTCCGGCAAGTGCTGGAACATCAGGCCGCCGGCCACCCAGCCGCGGTCGTCCTTCCGCGCCGCCAGCCGGACGATCGATGGAATCTGCTCCGACTGGGCGAAATAGCTTTGCGCCGCGTCGCCAAGCCCCTCGCCCTCCAGCGGCACAATGCCCTGGTAGCGTTCCTTGGTTGCCGGCTGGTCGAAGGTAATGGCCAAATAGCCGCGCCCGAACAGGGAAAACAGGGTCGGGTTGGGGCCGGCCTCGGCCAGCCGCTCGGGATCGTGGCGGACGTAACCGCGAAGTTCGCCGCCGAGATAGTCGCAGACCAAAAGGTCGATGATCCCGGCCTCGGTCTGCGCCTGGATGGTCAATTGTCCGCCTGGATCCTTGAGCAGCGAGCCCAGCAACGCGGTCAGCACCAGTGCTTCCGCAAGCAGCTGCTCGAGCGCGGGCGGATAGCCGTGATTGGCAAGGATCTGATCGAGCGCGGGGCCGATCCGCGCAGCGCGCCCACGGGCGTGCCGCGACGGCAAGGTGACGCCCAGCGCGACGTCCTGGTTCAACGAGATTTCAGTCATCCGCGGCCAAATGGGACCGACTGCCCGAAATCGCAACCTAGCCGATTTTTTCCAGCGCCCAGAGCAGCAGCGCTTTCTGCGCATGCAGGCGGTTCTCGGCCTCGTCCCATACGGCCGACTGGGGGCCGTCGATCACGGCATCGCTGACCTCTTCGCCACGATGGGCGGGGAGGCAGTGCAGGAAGGTCGCGCCTGGCAGTGCCCGCGCCATCATCGCCTCATCGACCTGGAAGCCCGCGAAAGCCTCCTCGCGATACTCATCTTGTTCCTGCCCCATGGAAACCCAGGTGTCGGTCACCACCACCTCGGCGCCATCGACCGCCTCGACCGGATCACAGCCGAAGTAGATGTCGTCGCGCGTCGCGGCCATCGCGCACATGCCGACATCCGGCTCGAACAGGCTGGGCGTGGCAACCGCCAATCCGAAGTGCATCAGCGCCGCGGCCTCGATCAGCGAGTTGCAGACATTGTTGCCGTCGCCGACCCAGGCCCAGCGCGATCCCGCCAGCTTGGCGCGGTGTTCGATGACCGTCTGCATGTCGGCGAGCAGCTGGCAGGGGTGGGAAAAGTCGGTCAGGCCGTTGATCACCGGCACACTGGCATACTGTGCAAGCTCGACCGCCTTTTGATGATGATCGGTGCGGATCATGATCACGTCGGCAAAGCGCGACAGCACGCGCGCCGTGTCGGCAATCGTCTCGCCACGGCCGAGCTGGGACGAGCCGCTCTCAAGAACGATGGTCGACCCGCCAAGCTGCCGCATGGCGAGGTCGAAGCTGATGCGAGTCCGCGTCGAGCTCTTCTCGAACACCATCGCCAGGATCATGCCGTCCAGCGGCCGGTCGGCGTCCACCTTGCCCTTGGGCCAGCCTGACCTTTTCTCCTTCCGCTCCATCGCCTCGTTGAGGATGGCCGCAATCGCTTCCCCTCCCGCGTCGGACAGGTTGAGGAAATGGCGCATCGTCACGCCGCTTCGGGGACGTCGTAATCCGCGGCCGCGGCCGACAGGCCCTCGACAAACTCGGCGATGTGGCTGTCGTCGATGGTCAGCGGCGGAAGCACGCGAACCACATTGTCGCCGGCGGCGACGGTCAGGATGCCCTTGGTGCGAAGATAGGTGACGAACGCGCGGCTGTCGGTCTTCATCTTGACGCCCAGCATCAGGCCAATGCCGCGAACGCTTTCGAACAAATGGTCGTGATTGGGGATCATCTGTTCAAGCGCGGAGCGAAGCCGCTCGCCCATGGCGCGAACATGCGAGAGGAACTCGTCATTGGCGACGACATCGAACACCGCCTGACCGGCGGCCATTGCCAGCGGATTGCCGCCATAGGTCGAACCATGGGTGCCGATGACCATGCCGGCCGCGGCCTTCTCAGTGGCGAGACAGGCGCCCATCGGGAAACCGCCGCCAATGCCCTTGGCCGAAGCCATGATGTCCGGCGTCACGCCATAATATTCATAGGCGTAGAGATAGCCGGTGCGCGCCACTCCGCATTGCACCTCATCGAACACCAGCAGCAGGTCGTTCTCGTCACAGGCCTTACGCAGGCCGTTGATGAATTCCTTCGAAGCGGGCCGGATGCCGCCCTCTCCCTGGACCGGCTCGACCAGGAAGCCGGCCGTGCTTTCATCGACCGCCGCCAGTGCGGCCTCGAGGTTGTCGAACTCGACGACTTTGAAACCCGGCAGCAGCGGCGCGAAGCCGTCGATCATCTTGGCCTGATCGGTCGCGCTGATCGTCGCCATCGTCCGGCCATGGAAGGCGTTGGAGAAGGTGATGAGCGTATGCTTGTGGGGATTACCCTTGGCATGGTGATAGCGGCGCGCGGTCTTGATCGCGCATTCGACGGCCTCGACTCCGGAATTGGTGAAGAATACCGTGTCGGCGAAGGTGCTGTCGATCAGCCGCTGGGCGAAGGCCTCGCCCTGGGGCGACCCGTACAGGTTCGACACATGCATCAGGGTCGCCGCCTGGTCCTGGATGGCCTTGGTCAGGTGGGGATGCCCATGGCCCAGCAAATTGACCGCAATCCCCGCGGCGAAATCGAGATATTTCTCGCCCTGCTCGCCATAAAGATAGACCCCCTCGCCCCTCACCGGCCGCACGGGCGAACGCGGGTAAACGGGCATGAGTGGCGTAATGGCCATGACGGCTCCTTCGGGCGATATGAAAATTAGCGGGGCGGCCCCCCGGGACCGCCTTGGCGCGCCTATAGCCATGACGCCCATCAAACAAAAGGGGCGGGCCATAAACGCGGCCCGCCCCTCCTTCTTACGCATTACCCAGGCAAGATGCCCAAAGGGTTAGCCGTCGTGGTCTTGGCCCTGATCGTCTTCATAGCGATCGTTGCGGCCGTCGCGGTCCTGGTCGCGCCAGTTGTCCCGGTCGCCCCAATGGTCGCGATTGTCGTAATTGGCCCAGCGGCCACGGTGGTTGTTGCCGTCCCTGGCCTCGCGCTGGATGCGGATCTCGAGGTTCTGGATGCCGCGTTCGACATTGTAGATCTCGCGGCCGTTGAGTCCGTTGCGCGAGGCATAGCGCAGGCGCTGCTCAAGGTTGCGAGCGTCGTTGCGAAGGCGCGAAGCCTCACGCTCGCTAAGGATGTCGCGGCGGTCGAGCTGAACGATCTGGCGCTGCAGCTGGTCGATCCGCACCTGCAGACGGCGCACCTGGCCGTAGTTGTTGTAGCCGTAGCCGTTGTTGTAGCCGTAGCCATTGTTATAGCCCTGCTGCGGCGGATAATATTGCGCTGCGGCCGGGGCCGCTGCGGTGAGGGCGGAAGCGGCAAGCGCCGCGGCAATCACAAACTTACGCATCACTGCTCTCCTTTGAGCGGGTTGATGCCTAGGTTGTGGGGCTTGTGCAGTGAGATGAGGCTGAACGCCCCCGTTATCCGCCGTTCACCGACCTTAACCGTTCAACCGGCTGATATTGCTCAATTCTTGATTTTCCACCCGCTTTTCAGGAGCGAATAGCAGGCCGCGAACAGCACGATATTGATCAGCGCCAGTAAGGTTGCGCCGACATAGATGGGCGAATCGGCCTCGCTCAGGAACCCATGGCGGAAGCCGGAGATGACATAGAAGAAGGGATTGGCGTGGCTGATTGCCCGGAACGCCGGTGACAGCTGCTCGGCCGAATAGAAAGTGCCGGACAGCAGTGACAGGGGCGCCACGACAAAGTTGCTGATCGCCGCGGCATGGTCGAACTTCTCAGCCCAGATCGACGTCAGCAGGCCGAGGAACGCCAGCATGAGCGAGCCCATCAGCCCAAACCAGAACACCGACAGCGGGTGGGCAATTCCGACGTGAACGCCGGGCCAGAAGCTCATCACGATCCACACCGCGAGGCCGACCAGGAAGGCGCGAGTGACCGACGCGCCAACCAGTCCGGCGATCAGCTCGCCAGTCGACAGGGGCGGCATCAGATAATCGACGATCGTTCCCTGGATCTTGCCGACCAGCAGCGAGAAACTCGAATTGGCGAAACTGTTCTGGATCATCGCCATGACGATAAGGCCAGGGGCAATGAAATCCGCGAACGGAACCCCCAGCACCAGCCGGCCCGACCGGCCCAGCGCGACGGTGAAAATGATGAGGTACAGGAGCGTGGTCACGGCCGGGGCCCAGACGGTTTGCATCTGCACCTTGAAGAACCGCCTCACCTCCTTGATATAGAGGGTCTTAAGGCCGCCCCAGTTGACGCCTTCAAGGCTGGGCTTGCCGGGCTCGCTTCTAACCCAGGAGGGAGTCTGGTCGTTCACGCGACAATCGCCTATCGGCAGCCGCGCCTCTATTCAACTGGGGGCACGCAAAGACAATGGAGTAGAGTTTTCAAATGAGCTGGACGGAAGAGCGCATCGAGCGCCTCAGGACGATGTGGACCAAGGGCGCTACTGCCAGCCAGATCGCCGACGAGCTGGGCGGCGTCAGCCGCAACGCGGTGATCGGCAAGGCCCATCGCCTCGGCCTCGAATCGCGCCCGTCGCCGGTGAAGCCAGGCGAGGAAAAGGAAAAGAAGGCCAAGGCCGCGCCCGCGCCAAAGGCCGCCAAGCCCGCGCCCGCGCCCAAAGCTGCACCAGTCTCGCCCGAGCCTCGCGAATCGTCTGCCGATGCGCCGCGGCCCGATTTCGCTGCCGCTCCTCCGCCCGCCAAGGTCGCCGAACCCGGCATCCAGTATCGCTCGGTCGGCCCGGGCGGATTCATTCGCCAGGGCCCTGGCGACACCCAGGCGCCGATCCCGCCTGCGCCGCCGCGCCGGCTGGTCCCGGCCAAGCCCTCTGCCGAAGTTGCCGATAAGACCTCGCTGCTGGACCTCAACGACCGCGTCTGCCGCTGGCCGATGGGCCATCCCGGCGAGCCCGATTTCCATTTCTGCGGCCAGGCAGCCAACCCCGGATATCCCTATTGCGTGGAGCATTGCGGCGTCGCCTATCAGGCGCAGCTGCCTCGCCGCGACAGGCGTCCGCCGCCGCCACTGCCCTACGGCGGCCCGAGAGTAAGGTGATCGCATTCTGGGTGAGATGAAAAAAGGCCCCGCGAAAATCGCGGGGCCTTCTTCATTAGCTTAGGAGCCGACTACGCTTCAGTTGTTTCCGTAGCCTTCGCTTCGATCGCGTCCTGCTGCGGAGCAGCTCCGCCGATCGAGATCTTCTTGGGCTTCATCGCTTCCGGGATCTCGCGAACAAGATCGATCGACAGCAGGCCGTCCTTCAGGTCTGCATCCGTGACCCGGATATGGTCCGCCAGGCCAAAACGCCGTTCGAACGAACGATTGGCAATGCCGCGGTGAACATAGTCCGCCTTATCGTCATCGACCTTCTTGCCGGTGACGATCAGCTGGTTCTGCTGGGCGGTAATGTCGATCTCATCGCGGCCGAAGCCGGCCACTGCCAGGTTGATCCGGTAATGATTGTCGTCGACCCTGAGCAGGTCGAACGGCGGGTAGTTTTCGCCGCCCTGCGCGATCGAGCTATTTTCCAGCAAGTCGAACAGGCGGTCGAAGCCGATAGTGGAGCGCCGGAAGGGCGCGAAATCAAATGCACTACGCATAATTTGTCCTCCTCTTGAGCAACAATGGCGGGAGGAAGGGCCGCTCTCGGGCCCTTGCGTCCCGTCGCCGATCCCATCTGGCGACCGGCGAGCGTGATTTGGTTGCAACAGCCCGATTTTCAAGGGTCGAGATAGCTTGGCACCCGGCCGTTCCGCCCCCTATAGCGTTCGACAAATGTCCGATCTTTTCGCTTCCGGTTCCGCTCTGCCCGCCGACAATTACGACGCATCCGCGATCGAAGTCCTGGAAGGGCTCGAACCGGTCCGGCGCCGCCCCGGCATGTATATTGGCGGGACCGATGCCCGCGCCCTTCACCATCTCGCCGCCGAGGTGATCGATAACTCGATGGACGAGGCGGTCGCCGGGCACGCCAGCCGCATCGAGGTCACGCTCGAGCCCGGCAACCGGCTAACCGTCGCCGACAATGGCCGCGGCATCCCGGTCGACCCGCACCCCAAATTTCCCGGCAAGTCGGCGCTGGAAGTGATCCTCACCACCCTCCATTCCGGCGGCAAGTTCGAGGGCAAGGCCTATTCGACGTCGGGCGGCCTCCACGGCGTCGGCGTTTCGGTGGTCAACGCCCTGTCGACCGAGACGATCATCGAGGTTGCCAAGGACAAGAAGCTCTATCGCCAGTCCTTCGCCAAGGGGAACGCCACTTCGGCGCTGGAGGAAGTCGGTGCAGCCCCCAACCGGCGCGGAACGACCGTCAGCTTCATTCCCGACCCGGAAATCTTCGGTGCCGACGCGGCATTCGACCCGGCTCGGCTCTACAAGCTTGCCCGGTCCAAGGCCTATCTCTTCGCAGGCGTCGAAATCCGCTGGCGCTGCGACCCATCCCTGGCGTCCGCGGATGTGCCCGAACAGGCGGTGTTCCAGTTCCCCGGCGGCCTCGCCGACCATTTGAACGAGCAGCTGGAGGGCCGCGAATGCGTCACCGCACCGCCGTTCGCCGGGCGGCAGGACTTCCCCGACGGCCAGGGATCGGCCGAATGGGCTGTCGCCTGGCCAGTGTGGAGCGAAGGCTCCAACGAAAGCTATTACTGCAACACCATCCCAACGCCCGACGGCGGCACGCACGAGGCGGGCTTGCGCGCGGCGCTGACCAAGGGCGTCCGCGCCTTTGCCGACCTCATCGGCCAAAAGAAGGCCAAGGACATCATCCCCGACGACGTGCTGAACGGCGTCGAGCTGATGCTGAGCGTGTTCATCCGCAACCCGCATTTCCAGAGCCAGACCAAGGACCGGCTGACCAGCCTTGAGGCGGCGCGGTTCGTCGAGGCGGCGGTGCGCGACCATTTCGACCATTATCTCGCCGACAATATGGACCGTGGCCGGGCGCTGCTTGGTGCGGTCCTCGAGCGTATGGACGAGCGGCTGAAACGCCGCGCCGAGCGCGAGGTCAAGCGCAAGACCGCGACTTCGGCGCGCAAACTTCGCCTGCCCGGCAAGCTCACCGACTGCGCCAATGACGATGCCGAAGGCACCGAGCTGTTCATCGTCGAAGGCGACAGCGCGGGCGGCTCGGCCAAGCAGGCCCGCAACCGCAAGACCCAGGCGATCCTGCCGATCCGCGGCAAGATCCTGAACGTCGCCTCGGCCAGCGCCGACAAGATTCGCGCTAACCAGGAAATCGCCGACCTCCAGCAGGCGCTCGGCTGCGGCATCCGCGACAAATGGGCCGAGGAGGCGCTGCGCTACGAGCGGGTCATCATCATGACCGACGCCGACGTCGACGGCGCCCATATCGCGACGCTGCTGATGACCTTCTTCTTCCAGGAAATGCCGGAGCTGGTGCGGCGCGGCCATCTGTTCCTCGCCCAGCCGCCGCTCTATCGCCTGACCGTGGGCTCGAAGAGTGCCTACGCCCGCGACGACGCCCATCGGGCGGAGCTGGAGCGGACGGAGTTCAAAGGCAAGAAGGTCGAAGTGTCGCGGTTCAAGGGCCTTGGCGAAATGAACCCGCAGCAACTTAAGGAAACGACCATGGACCCGGGATCGCGGTCGTTGATCCGCATAACGCTGCCGGCCGAATATCAGGACCGCCAGCCGGTCCGCGACCTGGTCGACCAGCTGATGGGCAGGAACCCCGAACACCGCTTCAACTTCATCCAGAGCCGCGCTTCGGCGGTGTCGGATGAGGAGATCGACGTCTGAGGGAAAGGGGCTCGCCCGATCGCCGCAGCATCAAAGGCCTGCGCCAATTTCTGGACGCCGAACAGCAGCGCAGTTGGATGGAGGGCGAGACTGTCCTGGACGACTCCGGCGAGCGCTCGGAAGCCCTCGAGCAGCGGTTCAAATATGTGGCGCGATTTGAGAAGCTGCTTCGCCGGCCGCAGGCGCAAGAGGTCCTGGAGATTCTCAGGATCTACGGCGAAACCTGCCTGCCCATCCCGCGCCAGACGGAGCGCTACTATTGGTCGGTTTCCTGCCTGCCATCGACCTCGGACAAGCCACTGGTCCGCGTCAACGCAAGCTGGATGGAGCTGTTCACGCTTCTACCGGACGGTGACGGCCTCCGCGCCCGGTTCATCCTTCATCTGTCGGACTTCACCATCGATTGCTCGGCCACTCCGGATCTCCTCGACGAAAATTTCCTCGAGCAATGCGTCGGGACGTCCGAAGGCGTCAGCCATTCCATCTGGAACGGGCCTGACATTTTCATCCTCAAGGTCCGAGGCGCCGCCTCAATCCGCGCCGTCCTCGCAAACCCCCGCGCCCTCCGCGCCATTCGAAGGTTCAACCTGACGCACATGAATCGGGGGCGGAACGCCTATCAGGCGAGCCATTGCTACAGCGTTGCGGACTTCATGCTCGGAGACTGACGCAATTCGACCTATGCCTACCGCGATCCGAACCCCGTCGTCATCGTGCGGATGGTCCGGAACACAATCAACAGGTCGAGCCAGGCCGAGAAATACTTCACATAGTAGAAATCATACTTCAGCTTGTCGTCGACCTCGTCGACGCTCGCCACATGTCCCTGGTTGACCTGAGCCCAGCCGCTGATTCCCGGCCGCACGACATGACGATAGCGATAAAAGGGAATCTGGCCGGTATAATAGGCCGACAGCACCTCGGCTTCTGGTCGCGGGCCGATCCAGCTCATTTGCCCGGCCAGGATGTTGAAGATTTGCGGCAGCTCGTCGAGCCGGGAGCGCCTCAGTCGCACACCGACCCGGGTGATGCGCGCGTCGCCATCGCTGGTGATCACGTCGTCGATGCTGCCGCCGGCCTCGCGATGCGCCATGGTGCGGAACTTGAGCATGTCGAACGGCTGGCCTGCCTGGCCGATCCGCCGCTGCCTGAACAGTACCGGTCCCTTGCTGTCGAGCCGGATGGCGAGCGCGATTCCGCCCATCACCGGCAGGGCGACCGGCAGGGCAAGCAAGGCCGTGACGAGGTCCACCAGCGCCTTCAGGTGGAAATAGCCACGCGCCGGCACCAGGCTGCCGAAGCTATTCTCCCGCAAATGGTCGATCTCGACCTTGCCGGTCAGCGATTCATAGAGCTGCTTGACCTGGTAGACCATTCGCCCATCGACCGCCGCGTCGGCCAGCAGCGCCTCCCATTCCGGCGGCATTTCCGGAGATGCGAAATCGGCAACCAGGCCATCGCAACCCGCGGCATCTCCAAGGTCGGGAAGCTGCATGACCCGCCACTCGACATTGTCGATCGATTTCAGGCGGTCGACATCGCCAAAGGGCACGATGGCGATGCGGTGCCGGATGTAGCGATGGACGGCGAAATAAAGGCCATAGCCCCACAGGATATGGGCGACGAACCCCGCGACCAGCGCCAGCCGGTCGTAGGGCAACCTGGCCAGCAGCAGGATCGTGATGATCGTCGCATGGGCGAGTACGATCGCCGGGAGGATGACATGGGTGGAGCGGTTGCCGGGATAGGTCTCGATCGACAGCCGGGTCCAGAATGCAATCATCACCGCGAGGGTGTTGAACATCAGCGAATTGATCGATGCCGCGTAGAAGGCATCGACCGGCAGGATCAGTGCGCGGAGCAGGAACGGCACCAGCGCCACCGTGACCAGCGCTCCCAACAGGTTGAAACGCTGGCGCGCGATGAACCGCCGTTGGGTACGCAGGGTTGTCGGCGGCGAGTGCAGCATCTCAGCAGCGCCTCATAGGGTCCAGCGCCGGAGCCCCGCCGGCAGGTCGAGCTTGCGCCACATTCCCTTGAGGTCGGCGACTACGCCATTGTCGGTTAGCTTGCTCATCACCGCGTCAGCGGACATCGTCTCATAATCCTTGTGCCTGACCGCACCGATCAAGCAATCGAACCGGCCGTCGGGTTCCGATTCCAATTCAAGCTCATATTCGCGCCTGACTTCGTCCCGATCGGCCAGCGGGTCGGTGACCGTCACGTCATGCCCGAGCCATGACAGGCGGCGGACGATATCGACCGCGCGGCTGTTACGGACGTCGGGCACATTCTCCTTGAAGGTCAGGCCGAGGAACAGGATGCGCTTGGAGGCCGATCCAAGCAGCGTGTGGAGACGGTCGGCGATCCACCGCCCCATGTCGTCATTGATCCCGCGTCCGGCCAGGATCACGCGCGGGTCATGGCCGATCCGTTGCGCATGAAAGCTAAGGTAATAGGGGTCGACGCCGATGCAGTGGCCGCCGACCAGTCCCGGCTCGAACGGCAGGAAATTCCACTTGGTCCGCGATGCATCGAGCACATCCCACACCGACACGCCGTTGTGGCTCAGGATCTGCGCAATCTCGTTCATAAAGGCGATGTTGATGTCGCGCTGGGCATTTTCGATCGCCTTGGCCGCTTCGGCGGTGCGGATCGAGGCCGCGCGGAACACTCCCGCCTCGGTCATGGTGCCATATAGATGCTCCAGCTGGTCGAGCACCTCCTCGTCCTCGCCTGCGATCACCTTGATGATCTTGTCGACCCGGTGAACCTTGTCGCCGGGATTGATTCGCTCGGGACTGTAGCCGAGCCGGAAGTCGGAGCCGCGCTGCAGGCCGGAGACCTTCTCGATCAACGGGCCGCACTCCTCCTCGGTGGCGCCGGGGTAGACGGTGCTTTCGAATATGATCGTCGGACGGAGCGTCCGGTCGATCCACCCCGCCAGCCGCCGCGATGCGGCCAAGAGTGCTCCCAGGTCCGGCTGATTTCGCTCGTCCACCGGGGTCGGGACGGTGACGATGATAATGTCGGCGTTCCGGCAGTCATCGTCGCTATCCGTGAACGACATCCGGGTGGACGCGAGTGCCGCCGCATCGACTTCCAGCGTCCGGTCGATGCCTTCGCGCAACTCGGCAATGCGCGAGCTGTCAATGTCGAACCCCACGACTTCCATGTCCGGATGCGCTTCGGCCAGCGCCACTGCCAGCGGCAGCCCGACATAACCCAATCCGACGATGATGGTCTTGCCGCCGCTCTTGTTCATCCCCGCCCCAACGCGCTGCTGCCAAGTGCGTTTCGGATCAATTCAAATCCTCTTTAGCGGGAATTGGCGCCATTGCGACCGCGGCCTACTCCGAAATGGACCAATCCCGATTGTTCCGCTTCGTCCGCATTGTAGACGTTGCGCAGGTCCACCAGCACCTTGCCTCGCATCCGCCTGGCGATGTCGTCGAGGTCCAGCGCGCGGAACTCATCCCATTCCGTGACGATCACCAGCGCGTCGGCGCCATCGGCTGCCTCTTCCTCCGAAGCCGCGTAGTCGATCTTTGGCAAGACCTTCTCCGCCTGCTCCCGGCCGACCGGGTCGTAGGCGATGATGCTGGCCCCGGCATCGAGCAGCCCGTTGATGAGCGGGATGGACGGCGCATCGCGCATGTCGTCCGTGTTTGGTTTGAAGGTAAGGCCCAGGATTCCGATCCGCTTGCCTTCTACACTGCCGCCGAGCGCAGCCTTGACCCTGTCGGCCATCGCTTCCTTGCGGCGGTCGTTGACCTCGACCACGGTCGAAACAATCCGTTGCTTGATCCCGGCCTCTTCCGCTGTCCGCAGCAAGGCCAGCGTATCCTTGGGGAAGCAGCTGCCGCCATAGCCCGGCCCGGCGTGCAGGAACTTCGGCCCGATCCGATTGTCGAGGCCGATGCCTCGCGCCAAATCCTGCACGTCGGCGTCGACCGCCTCGCACAGGTCGGCCATCTCGTTGATGAAGCTGATCTTGGTCGCGAGGAAGGCATTGGCGGCATATTTGGTGAGCTCGGCCGTCCGCCGCCCGGTGAACAGCATCGGCGCCCGGTTGAGAAACAGCGGCCGGTAGATTTCGGCCAGCACTTCACGGGCCTTGTCGTCCTCGGCGCCGACCAGGATTCGATCCGGATGCTTGAAATCGGCGATCGCCGCACCTTCCCGCAGGAACTCCGGATTGGACGCCACCGACATGCCGTCCGGCGCGCCCTTGTCCTTGAGCAAGGCGGCGATCTTGTCGCCGGTACCGACCGGCACGGTTGACTTGGTGACGACCACGATCGGCCCCTTGAGCAGCCCGGCAAGCTCTTCGACCGCGGCGAATACATAGCTCAAATCGGCATGGCCATCGCCGCGCCGCGAAGGGGTGCCGACGGCGATAAACACCGCTTCCGCGCCATCGAGCGCCTTGGCGAGGTCAGTCGTGAACGCCAGCCGTCCACGCTCGACATTGGCCTTCACCAGCCCTTCGAGGCCCGGCTCCCAGATCGGCATCTTGCCGGCAAGCAACCCCTCGATCTTGGCCTGGTCCTTGTCGACGCAGGTCACATGATGGCCGAAATCGGCGAGGCAGGTGCCGGAAACCAGGCCGACATAGCCGGTGCCGATCATCGCGATGCGCATGGGGGTAAATAGCTCCAGGTTGCGGGATCACGACGCCATAGCGTTGCGCGACAGCAGGGCCAAGTCATCCCAAAATTAAGTCGCTGCCGGAACGAATCGGCGCTACGGCATTTATTACCGAGTGTCTGCGGGCTCCCCGAGCCGCTTACCGCTCCTGCCCCCGCCAGTTTCCCGCCTTTGAGGGAGAATGGCCATGTCTTCATTTCGCTTGCACCTGCTCGCCGCCACGACGTTCGGCGTCATCATGATCGCGCCTCCAGCGGCTGCAAGGACCGTCCAAATCCCGTTCAATGCCTCGAATTTCACTCACCCGCTCGCCATCGACAACAGCTTCTTCCCGCTCAAGCAGGGCACGACCTTCACCTACAAGGGCGAATTCACCGGTGGCTGCGAAGTCGTCGTGACGACTGTCACCAACGAAACGCAAACCATCGCCGGGGTGACGACCCGCGTCGTGCATGACACGGCGTACGAGGGCGACACCTGCACCACCGATCCGTCGGCGCTCGTTGAAGATACGCTCGATTATTATGCGCAGGATAAGGACCACAACGTCTGGTATTTCGGCGAAGACAGCTTCCATTGCCCGATCTTCACCTGCGCTCCCAGCGATGGTTCGTGGAAAGCCGGCGCGAATCCGGCGAGCGCAAAACCGGGCATCATCATGCTCGCCCAGCCGCACAACGGCGACACTTACTTCCAGGAGCAGGCGGCGCCGGTCGCACTTGATCAAGCGACGATCAAGGGACTGGGCGCGACCGTCGTCCTGAAGCGCGATGATGCTTTCCCCCCTGGCACTTTCACCAACTGCATCGTGACCAAGGAATTCTCGACGCTTGAGAACGGCGCAAACGAGCAGAAGAGCTACTGCCCCGGGATTGGCAATGTCGCGGTCGACGAGCATCACGGAAAGGTTTTCCGCTCGGAGCTGACCGGCGTGTCCCCCGCGGCCAAGACCAACGACGCTTTCCAGTTCCGGACCGTGCCGAGCAATCCATAGCAGGCCACGGGCCGCAACGGGCGTAGGTTAAGTCTCGATTTCGCCACAAAAATCGCTATAGGGCGCTGCTCCCCATGGCTACCAAACTTCCCTCCCCGCCGCGCGTCGGCATGGTTTCGCTCGGCTGTCCCAAGGCATTGGTCGACAGTGAACGCATCCTGACCAAGCTCCGTGCCAACGGCTACAACATGTCGCCCGACTATGCCGGAGCAGACGTGGTGCTGGTCAACACCTGCGGCTTCCTCGACAGCGCCAAGGAAGAAAGCCTCGAAGCGATCGGTGAAGCCATCGCCGAAAACGGACGCGTGGTCGTGACCGGTTGTATGGGCAAGGAGGCCGACGTCATCCGCGCCCGCTTCCCCGGCGTGCTCGCGGTCACCGGACCGCAGCAATATGAGGAGGTGGTGAATGCCGTGCTGGAGGCGGCGCCGCCCGTCGCCAATCCCTATCTCGACCTGGTCCCTGAAGCTGGCCTCAAGCTGACCCCCCGCCACTATAGCTATTTGAAGATTTCGGAAGGCTGCAACCACCGCTGCAGCTTCTGCATCATCCCCTCGATCCGTGGCGACCTCGCATCGCGGCGCCCGGACGCAATCCTGCGCGAAGCCGAAAAGCTGGTCGCGGCCGGGACCAAGGAATTGCTGGTCATCAGCCAGGACACGTCGGCCTATGGCGTCGACATCCGCCACCAGCCGCGCGAGTGGAAGGGTCACGAGGTCCGCGCCCACATGACCGACCTCGCCCGTGAACTCGGCAGGCTGACGACGCCCGACGGCGAAACCCCCTGGGTCCGCCTCCATTACGTCTACCCCTATCCGCACGTCGACCAGGTCATCCCGCTGATGGCCGAGGGACTGGTACTCCCCTACCTCGACATCCCCTTCCAGCACGCCTCGCCCAAGGTACTGAAGGCGATGAAGCGCCCGGCCAACGAGGCCAAGGTGCTCGAGCGGCTGAAGAACTGGCGCTCGATCTGCCCGGACATCGCCATCCGCTCCAGCTTCGTCGTCGGCTTCCCCGGCGAGACTGAGGAAGATTTCGATTACCTCCTCAGCTGGCTGGAAGAAGCCCAACTCGACCGCGTCGGCGCCTTCCGGTTCGAGCCGGTCGAGGGCGCCGCGGCCAATGCCCTCCCCGATCATGTGCCCGAGGAAGTCAAGGAAGAGCGCTACCAGCGCGTCATGGAGCTGACTGCGCGCATCTCCGCCGAGAAGCTCGCGGCGAAGGTCGGCAGGACGATCGATGTGCTGATCGACCGGGTCGACGACCAGCCGCAAGCTGGTGAAGCCCCGGATCGCGGGCACTTCGACGCCCCCCATCCGGAGCACCATCACGACATCGGCGCCACCGGCCGCTCCAAGGCCGACGCGCCGGAAATCGACGGAGAAGTCCACCTCCGCGACGCCGCCGGTCTGAAGCCCGGCAATATCGTCCGCGTGCTCGTCGAAGACAGCGACGAGCACGACCTTTACGGCGTGCCCGAAGGAACAATCTGAAATTTCCGCCGTTTCCTCCTGTCTCCGCAGGAGGAACAATCATGACGACAGGCAAGCTGTTGGGGGTGGCGCTGCTTGCGTCCGCCTCGCTCATCACTGTGTCAGCGCTGGCCGAACCCGTGGCGGATGGCGGCCGCAAGTTCACCACAACGCTGTCGGGCGCCAACGAATGCAATGCCGGCGGCACCTGCAACCTGGGCGACCCGGATGGAAGCGGAACCGCGAGCATCACCGTAAACGTCGGGCAGCGGCGGGTTTGCTGGGACATCGACACGAGCAATCTCGGCACGATTACCCGCGGCCACATCCATAAAGCCCCAGCTGGAACGGCCGGCGCGATTGTCGTCGGTTTCTTCGAGGCAACCGCAGTCGACCTGCATGGATGCACGACGACAGATGTCGACCGGGCGCTCCTCATCGACATAATCCAGCATCCGTCGAGCTATTATGTGAACGTCCACACGTCGGACTTCCCCGCCGGAGCGATCCGCGGTCAATTGAGCAAGTAAGCTTGATCGCCCGAGCGCAGATGAGAAATTGCGCGGCAATCACGAAGTAAGCGCCAGCTTTACCAGAGCCCGCGATTACGGGAGCGTAACAGAAGCTCTAATGTCCGCAATGGGCGGAAAGCGAAACGCTAGCTCTCAGAGTCTGGTGGGCCGGCAACGAGCCGCGGGCGGGCTTGGTCGTCGATCGCAACAAAGGTGAACAGGCCTTCGGTCACCTTGACCCGGACCGCGCCACTGTCGCGCCAGGCCATCACCTCGATCCGGACCTTCATCGAGGTGCGGCCGACGCTTTCGATTTCCGCATAGACCGAGATTAGATCGCGCAGGTGGATGGGCGTAATGAACTCCATCCGGTCGATCGCGACCGTCGCAACCGGCCCACCCGAACGGAGCCGAGCGACGATGCCGGCCGCCATGTCCATCTGGCTCAAGACCCACCCACCGAAAATGTGGCCGTTGGCATTGATGTCGGCGGGCCCCGGCATGATGCGAAGGATCGGTTCGCGGCGGACTTCGGTCATGCGTTGGCCTTTCGTCTGAATTTGGTCGGCCTGATGATCGCTTGGCCCAACCGCAATCCATATAGCCGCTTTTGGTCGAAACCGGGCATTCGCCTAATGGCCGGCTTGGGGGAGAAGGACGCTGGCCTTGCACGCACGCTGCGCGATATTGCGTGATTTGACTGCGCCATGGCTGCGGCTAGTGTCCCGCCATGCATGAATCTGTCTTCGCGCTCTTGGCGCTGTTCGCCGTTCCCGCCACCGCCCAGCCGCTGACTTCGCAGGAAAGCACGGCGGTCGACGCGCTGGTCAACAAGACGCTGGCCGATACCGGCGTGCCCTCGGCTTCGATCGCCATTGTCCGCGACGGCCGGATCGTGTTCGCCAAGGCCTACGGCAAGGCGTCCGAAGCCATCCCCGCCGCGACGCCGGACCTGCGCTATCAGATCGCCTCCAACTCCAAGCAGTTCACGGCGATGGGCCTGTTGCTGCTCGAGGATGAAGGCAAGCTCAGCCTCGACGACCATGTCTCCAAATGGCTGCCGGGGATCAGTGGCGGCGACACCATCACCATCCGCCAGTTGCTCAATCACACATCGGGCCTGCAGGACTTCTGGCCACAGGACTATATGTTCGAAACGATGACCCATCCGACGGCGCCGCAGGGTATCGTCGACAAATGGGCCAAGAAGCCGCTCGATTATGCGCCCGGCACGCGATGGCAATATTCCAACACCGGCTACGTCGTCGCCGGCATGATCCTGGAAAAGGCCGCGGGCGAGCCGTTGCTGACCTATTTGCGGCGCAAGATCTTCGCTCCGCTGGGCATGAACCCGGTCGATATCGACGACAGCAACGGCCCGGGCTTTCCGCAGGGCTATCATCGCTACGCACTGGGCCCGGTCCGCGTCGCCCAGCCGCCCGCCCGGGGCTGGCTATGGGCGGCCGGCGAATTGTCGATGACGCCCACCGATCTCGCCAAGTGGGACATTGCCCGGATCAGCCGATCGCTTCTGCCGGTCGATGACTGGGTGGCCCAGGAGGTGCCGGCGATCCGCACTGACGGCACCACCAACGGCTATGGGCTGGGTGTATCGAGCCACCTGACCAGAGGCCGCCAGGTCATCGACCATGGCGGCGAATCCGTCGGCTTCCTGTCGCAGAACAGCGTTTACCCGGACAGCAAGGCGGCGATCGTCGTCTTCACCAACGCTGATTTCAGCGGCGCGACCGGCACGATCACCGAGGGGATCGAAAAGATCGTTCTCGCCTCGCCGGCAATCACGGTCGACGAGGTTCCGCGTGTTGACGATGCCCGTGCTACCATTGCCGCACTGACGGCCGGTACGCTCGATCCCAAGCTGTTGACCGGCAATGCCAACTTCTACTTCACGCCTGAAGTGCTGGGAGATTATCGCGCTTCACTGTCGCAGCTCGGGCCGCTGACCGGCCTGCAGCCCGCCGGCCCGCCAAGGCTGCGCGGCGGCTTCGTCAACCGCAACTTCGACCTGAAATTCGGCAGTAAATCCTTGCGCCTGGTGAGCTATGCCGAGCCGGGCGTCCATGGCCGCTGGGAACAGTTCCTGATCATGCCGGAATAGGCTGGCGGTTCGAAGCCTGCCTGCCTAGATCGGGATTCGCCATGACAGCCTTTGCAGACCTGCTCCAGCCCGACCGCGGCGGCCCCGCGCATCCCATCCATTTGGTCGACAAGAACGGCTTCGCGGACTGGATGAAGAAGCAGAATGCGGCTCGCCGCGAATTGCTCGAGGCCAGCCGCTTCGAAGGCAAGACAGCCTTCCAATTCGCGATCCTGCCGGCCGCTCACGGTCATGAGTGGGCGGTGGTAGCAACCGTCGCCAATGCGGCCGAATTGTCACCCTGGTGCCTTGCCAGGCTGGCAGAAGCGCTGCCGGAAGGGACTTATCGCCTGGCCGAGGGCGAACCGGGGCCAGCGAGGCTCGGCTGGCTGCTCGGGCAGCATCGCCTGAATGCCTATCGCTCCAAGGTCGACGACCAGCGCGGGCCGCGCGTCCTCTTGACCAAGGAAGCGGCGGATATCGAACGCACGGTCCGGCTGGCCGAGGCGACCACGCTGGTTCGGGATTTGGTCGACACACCGGCGGCCGACATGGGGCCCGCCGAGCTCGAAGCCGCGGTTCGGGACACTGCCAAGGCGTTCGGCGCCAAGATCGAAGTGACGTCCGGCGATGCGCTGAGCCAAGGCTATCCGATGATTGCTGCGGTCGGCCAGGGTGCAACGCGCGAACGCGGGCCGCGCCTCATCGAGCTGCATTGGGGCAAGGAAAATGCCCCGAAAATCGCGATTGTCGGCAAGGGCGTCTGCTTCGATAGCGGCGGGCTCGACATCAAGCCGGCCAGCGGCATGCGGTTGATGAAGAAGGACATGGGCGGCGCGGCCCATGCGCTGGCGCTGGCCAGGCTGATCATGGCGGAGCGGCTTCCAGTCCGGCTCCATATGCTGATCCCCGCAGTCGAAAACAGCGTCTCGTCGGCGTCCTATCGGCCCGGCGACGTGCTCGGCAGCCGCAAAGGCCTGAAGGTCGAAATCGACAATACCGACGCGGAAGGACGGCTGGTGCTGGGCGATGCGCTTGCCAAGGCCGGTGAAAGCGAGCCTGAGCTGATCATCGACTTTGCGACGCTGACCGGCGCGGCCAGGGTTGCGCTGGGGCCCGATCTTCCGGCGATGTTCGCTAACGACGACGAGCTTGCCGCGATGCTCCAGGATGCCGCCAAGGCCGTTAACGACCCCCTCTGGCGGATGCCTCTGTGGGATGGCTATGACGAAATGCTGAAGTCGGATCTGGCCGACCTCAGCAATGCGGCGGAATCGCCGATGGCGGGAGCGGTGACCGCGGCGCTGTTCCTGCGGCGCTTCGTCCCTCAAGGGACGCCCTGGGCCCATTTCGACACGTTCGCCTGGCGGCCCGCCGCCAAGCCGGGGCGGCCCAAGGGAGGCGACGCGATGGGCCTGCGCGCCGCGCTGGCCATGCTGCATCGGCGATATTCTACCTGACGGCCTGCTCTAACTGCCCGATTTTTCGCGACTTTGGCAGATCGTTACGCAACCAATCCGCCTTTGCTCGGTTTCCCTAATGCTACGCGACCATAGGAGAAATCGAACCAATGGGCGATGCTTCGCTATCGGCATGGATGCGCGCATTGATCGAATATGTGCGGTCGGGAGAGCCCGACCTCACCAATCGGCAAATGGCCCTGTTGATGCTGGTCTACCTGACCCCCGGCCCTCACACGGTTCGCGGGCTGGCGCGGACGCTCGGCGTTTCCAAGCCGGTCGTCACGCGCGCCTTGAATACTTTGGGCGCCCTCGGCTATCTGCGCCGCGAGCGGGACCAGGACGACCGCCGGAATGTGTTTGTCGTCCGCACCAACGACGGGGCCAATTTTCTTGAAGGGTTCAAACGATACCTCGGCGCGTGCGGCGGCGAAGGGCGGCAAGCAGAAATCGAAGAGCGCAGGAAAGAGCCTGTCTTCGCGACCCGGTGAGTGGTTCGCCCTTGCCGGCGTTTCCGATCCGCCCGATCCGATGACTCACGCCTATCGTAAGGATCTGGCCGATACGGCGCTTGCCGGTCGCGTAATCGCATCTCACTATGCCGAGCCGCTGGTACGCCACCTGGCGGCCGCGGCAAGCCTGTTGCGCGAGCCACAAGAGGGCGCTGAGAAGCTTGGCGAGCTACGGGCGGGGGACGAGATCCGAATGCTCGACCTGAGCCGCGGCTGGGCCTGGGCCTACGGGCCCGGCGGCCGGGTTGGCTATATCGTCGCCGACGCAGTCGGAATCTAAGCTACATCTCTCCGCGGGCGCGGCGGATCGCATACCATTTGGCGACATTGGCCTGGTGCTCTGCAAGCGTGTCGGCGAACACATGTCCGCCGGTCCCGTCCGCGACGAAGTAAAGCGCCCTGGTCGGCGCCGGATTGAGCACGGCGGCGATGCTGTCCTTGCCTGGATTGGCGATCGGCCCCTTCGGCAGGCCTGGCTCGCGATAGGTATTGTAGCCGGTAATCGCGTTCAGCTCCGATCGCCTGATCCTTCTGCCGAGAGGCTTGCCCTTGGTAATCGGATAAATCACCGTCGGATCGGCATCTAGTTTCATGCCGATCCTCAGGCGGTTGCAATAGACACCCGCGACCATCCTTCGCTCTGACGGCTTGCCGGTTTCCTTCTCGACGATCGAGGCGAGAATGACGGCGTCTTCTTCCGAATAGACCGGGCAATCGCCCTTGCGTTCCGGCCAAAGCCTGGCCAACTCCTTGGCCATTGCGTCGGTCATCCGCTTCAACACCAGCGCCCGGCTTTCGCCGGCCTGCCAGTCATAGCTGTTGGGAAGGACGGTACCCTCCCCGGGCAGCGGCGCAGGACCGGTGAGTTCGCCAAGTGCCGCCAGCTTTTCCTGGACGAGGATCGACGGCATCCCTTCGGGAATGGTGACAAGGCGGACAACCGGCCGGCCGTGCTGGAGAATGTCGAGCACCTTTGCCCCGCTGCTGCCAGCCGGAATTTCAAATTCTCCCGTCTGGACAGGATCGGAAGAGCCAAAGACCTTGGCCATGCCGCGAAAGGTGGTGGCCGTGCCGGGGATGACGCCTTGCTGCTCGAGCTGCCTGGCAACTGAGGCAAGCGTCGCCCCCTCCTCAATCGCCACCCGGTGAGGCCCGGCTTTGGGTCCGGGCGAAGCCCACAACAGCCAAAAACCGGCCGCCCCGGCTAACAAGCCCAACACGGCTACAAGCAGGATCAGCCGCCTGAGCATGCGCCTGACGATCAGTCGACCGCCTTCACGACCAGCGATGCATTGGTGCCGCCAAAGCCGAAGCTGTTGTTGAGCGCCGCTCGAACCGGGCGCTTCTTCGCCTGGTGCGGAACCAGGTCGACGCCCGCTGTGCCTTCGCTCGGATTGTCGAGGTTGAGCGTTGGCGGGACGATCTGGTCGCGGATCGCGAGGATGCAGAAAATCGTCTCGACCGCCCCTGCCCCGCCCAGCAGATGGCCGATCGCCGATTTGGTCGAGCTCATCGAGATATTGGCGATTTGGTTGCCGAACAGGCGGCGCACCGCCCCCAGTTCCAGCTCGTCGCCGAGCGGCGTCGAAGTGCCGTGGGCGTTGATATAGTCGATGTCGCCTGGGGCCATTCCCGCTTTCTTCAGCGCCATTTCCATCGACCGGAAGGCGCCGGATCCTTCCGGGTGCGGCGCGGTGACGTGATAGGCGTCGCCTGACAGGCCGTAGCCGACCACTTCAGCATAGATTTTCGCGCCGCGGGCCTTGGCGTGCTCATATTCCTCGAGCACGACCACGCCCGCGCCTTCACCCATGACGAACCCGTCGCGGTCCTTGTCATAGGGGCGCGAAGCCTTCTCAGGCTGGTCGTTGAATGCGGTGGACAGGGCACGAGCCTGGGCGAATCCGGCAATGCCGATCGGGCAGATCGTCGCTTCGGCGCCGCCGGCAAGCATGATGTCGGCGTCATCGTCCTTGATCATCCGCGCAGCGTCGCCGATCGAATGGGCGCCGGTCGAGCAGGCCGTAACCACCGCGTGGTTGGGACCCATCAGTCCGTATTTGATCGATACCTGGCCGGAGATGAGGTTGATCAGACGGCCGTGCACGAAATGGGGGCTGACCCGTCCCGGTCCCTTCTCGGCCAGCACCAGCGATTCGCTCTCGATTCCCGGAAGGCCGCCGATACCCGAGCCGATCGAACAGCCGGCGCGGAGCTTTGTCGCCTCATCCATGTCGGCAAGGCCGGCATCCTCGATTGCCTGCCCGGCCGCGTCGATGCCGTAGACGATGAATGGATCGACCTGGCGCTGCACCTTGTGATCGACCCGCGTGTTGGGATCGAACCCATATTCATGGCCGGCCGGCTTAACCTCGCAGGCGATGCGGCATTTCTGGTCGCTGGCATCGAACCTGGTAATCGTCCCCGCGCCGGACTTTGCGGCAATGAGGTTCGCCCATGTGGTCTCAACATCGCCTCCAAGCGGCGTTACCAGACCCAGACCTGTCACCACGACACGGCGCATAAACTTCTCCAGAAACCACAACAGGCCCAAACCCGTTCGGGTTGAGCCTGTCGAAGCCCCGTTCTTTCTTCAAGCCTTAGCGAAGAAGGACTGCCCTTCGACAAGCTCAGGGCGAACGGTGGGGTTAACCCTTGTTGCTGTCGATATAGTCGATCGCGTCCTTGACGGTGGCGATCTTCTCGGCCGCATCGTCCGGGATCTCGACGCCGAATTCTTCCTCGAACGCCATCACCAATTCGACAATGTCGAGGCTGTCGGCGCCCAGATCGTCGATGAAGCTCGCTTCTTCGGTGACCTTTTCAGCTTCGACACCGAGGTGCTCGACGACGATCTTCTTCACCCGGTCGGCGGTCTCGCTCATGTGGACTTTCCTCCATTTAGATTTTGGGTTGCCCTAGCGGCGAGCGCGACCGACGGCAAGCATTCTCGACGCGGGCATTTCCGCCTCCTAACTAGACCATGATGAAAGGCACGCGCCCACTAACCCAAGGCGAAATCGAGCTTTCGCGCTCCATGTTCGGCGACGCGATCGATTATGGTGCGGTCAAGCTGGTCCGGGGCAAATGGTGGCCCCTCCAGCCCAAGGGCATCGTCATGGCCCCGACCGGGAATATTCATTTCCATCCGGACAGCCCGCTTTGGTCGGAGGATTTCTCCAAGGAGCGGCTGTCCCTGCAGGGCCTGTTCATCCACGAGATGACCCATGTCTGGCAGGCGCAGACCCGCGGCCGTTTCTACCTGGTGCTGATGCGCCATCCATTTTGCCGCTATAGCTACCGGATGGTCGAGGGCCGGCGGTTCGACCGCTATGGTCTGGAACAGCAGGCGGAGATGGTCCGCGACTGCTTCCTCGCCGGATGCGGGAAAGCCACAGGGCCGTTAACGGATCGCAGTTTCCTGCCGTTCAATAAGGCTGTTACAGAAACGCAACAGTCTTAACCTGAATTGTAGCACCCCCCTTTTCGCAGCCGCGAACTAGCATAGTCTGTCGGCCGCTAGACATTTCCAACTGGGGGAAATCTCATGTCCATCCGTGCTCATTCTGTGCGTAGCCTCTTGATCAGTGCCGCCGCCCTGGCAGTCGCAACGCCCGCATGGGCCCAGACGGGGCAGGAGGAGCAGGCGCAGGCCGCAACGCCTGAGGACGCCACTCAAGGCGACCTGATCATCGTCACCGCCACCAAACGCGCGTCGACGGTCCAGGACGTTCCCTTCTCGATCAATGCGCAGACGCAGGAAGACATCCAGCGCGCGAACGCCAACACGATCGAGGACATCAGCCGCAACGTCGCCGGCCTCACGGTCCAGAACCTCGGGCCGGGCCAGAGCCAGGTGTCGGTTCGCGGCGTGTCGGCCGGCCAGATCGTCCGCGACCAGCCCGGCGTCAAGGAACAGGTCGGCGTCTACCTCGACGAAAGCGTGATTTCGCTATCGCTGTTCACGCCCGACCTCGACCTGTTCGACCTGAACCGCGTCGAGACTCTGCGAGGCCCGCAGGGCACGCTGTTCGGCTCGGGCAGTGTCGGCGGCACCATCCGCTACATCACCAACCAGCCCAAGATCGGCAAGCTGGAGGGCCTGGTCGAAGCCAATGTCAATAAAGTCACCGACGGCGATTTTGGCGGCCATTTGAAGGGCGCGATCAATATTCCGATCGGCGATACGCTGGCTGCCCGCGCAGTCGCCTATTACACAAAATATGCCGGTTTCATCGACGCGATCGGTCCGGCGGGCGGCGACGACATAAACGACGGCAAACGCTACGGCGGCAGGCTCTCGTTCCTGTGGGAACCGACCGACAATTTGAGGATCACGCCGCGCGTGGTTTACCAGAAGGTTTCAACCGATGGTTTCAACCGCGAGGAGTTCTACAACCTCTACGACAATCAGTTCACCTCGCCTTCCGATCCCGGAGGCCCCGGCAAGCGCACCCAGTATCTCAAGCTGCGCGAGAAGTTCAGCGACAAGACTTGGTTGGCCGACCTGACCGGATCCTATGACTTCGGCGGCGTCGAGCTGACTTCGATCACGAGCTACATAAATCGCGATATCCTGGTTTCGCGCGATGCTTCGGCTTTGACCGGATCAGTAACCGTTTCATTTACGGGCGTGGAGCCGTTGGTGGCGCCGGGCGCGAACCTGCCGTCAAACCTTCGCGATACGACCGACCTCAAGACCTGGACGCAAGAACTTCGCCTGGCATCGACCGGCTCTGGTCCGTTCCAATGGCTGCTTGGCGGCTTCTATTCGAAAATCAATCGCGACTATGCGCAGCGGCTTCCGACGCCGGGGTTTGACGCACAGGTCGGCGACCCGTTCCTGAACGGGCTGTGCCGCACCCTTAACCCGCCGGACCGCGTCTGTAAGTCGAACGCCCTTGATCCGATTCCCGCGAACAGGGTGCCGTTCGTTTCGTCGGATTTGGCAATTTCCAACGGCTTCCCGCTGGACTCGCCCTACAATGCCGACCTGCCCTACGACATCAAGCAGAAGGCGGTGTTTGGCGAAGCGAGCTATGACTGGGGCGCGTTCAAGCTGACCGCAGGCGGCCGCTATTACGACTTCAGCGAAACCCGCGACTTCATTTCGGGCGGCGTTTTCTCCAACGGCGATACGCACATTGGTGACAAGACGAGTTCCAACGGCTTCAGCCCGCGCGTCATCCTGACCTTCGAGCCGAACCGGAACTTCAGCATCAACGCCCAAGTCGCCAAGGGATTCCGTCTTGGCGGCATCAACGACCCGCTCAACCTGCCGCTCTGCTCCGACGCCGACGAGGCGACGTTCGGCCCGTTCGGCGGCCCGTACGACGACGAGACGCTGTGGAACTACGAAGCCGGCTTCAAGTATCAGAAGCGCAACATCACGGCCAACGCAGCGGTCTTCTACACCGACATCAAGAACCTTCAGGTCAATGCGGATGCGGGCAGCTGCTCATCGCGTCTCGTGTTCAACGTGCCCAAGGCGCATACCTTCGGTATCGAAGGCGAGTTCGCCATTTCGCCGGCCAGGGGTCTCGATCTGTCGGTGGCCGGCAGCTACGTAGATGCTAAATTCGACAGCAGCGTCGTAACTGCAGATAATCCGCTTACGCCGCTTGTCGACGAAAGCGGTGCGATCATCGCCGGCATCCGCGACGGCAATCGCCTGCCAACGGTGCCGAACTTCCAGTTCGCAACGACCGGCACCTATACATGGCAGATGGGCGACAATGCCGAATGGTATGTGTCGGCAAGCTGGCAGCATGTTGGCGACCGCTGGACTCAGCCGGGCGACCAGGAAGATGGCGCCGGGTTCCACGACAACATGCTCTTTTTCGATCCTGAATCGGGAGCATATGGCCAGGGCACGTTCGACTTTACGGACAAGCTCAAGCTCAAGGCCTATGACCTGGTCAACCTGTCAGCCGGCGTCGAGTGGGACAGCGGCCTTAGCCTGACGCTCTACGTCAACAATCTGTTCGACGAGAATGCCAAGCTGTCGTTCGACCGCGAACGCGGCGGGCGGGCGCGTCTCGGCTACAACATCGGCACTCCCCGCACGATCGGCCTGACGGCGCGGTACAAGTTCGCGGAGAGGGAAGCAGCTCCGCCGCCGCCTCCGCCGCCGCCGCCACCACCTCCGCCTCCGCCTCCGGCGACGCAGACCTGCCCGGACGGCTCGGTGATCCTGGCGACGGATACTTGTCCGCCGCCGCCACCTCCTCCTCCGCCGCCGCCGCCGCCGCCTGAACCGGAGCGTGGCTGATCGATGCATGAAGGAAACGGCAAACCTCCTGGCGCGCCGTTTCCAACCTTCTCACGCCGCTCGCTCCTCATCGGGGCGGGCGGCGTTTCCGTTGCGCCCGCGGTCCTGAGGGCCGGCGTGACCGGCTCGAACGGCCATGTCGCGGTAATCGGGGCCGGCGCGTTCGGCGCCTGGACCGCCGAGCATCTCCGCCGGTCCGGCCATCGCGTTACCCTGGTTGACATGGAAGGTCCGGCCCACAGCCGCGCCAGCTCGGGCGGCGAAAGCCGCATGACCCGGGGCGCCTATGGCCGCGACGCCATCTACACCCGGATGGCGCTCGACAGCCTCAAGGAATGGAAGGCGCTGAGCGCGACCTCTGGCCTGCCGATCTTCATTCCCCACGGCGTGCTGTTCTTCTTCCCGTCCGAGGAAGCCTATCTGACCGACAGCGTCTCCGCTCATCGCGCGCTGGGGCTTCCGACCGAGCTGCTGGACGCGGCGGCAATGGGTCGCCGCTTCCCGATGATCGATTTCACCGGAATCCATGCGGGCATGTTCGAACCGGGCTTCGGCGCCCTCATGGCCCGGCGAGCAGTACAGACGCTGGTCAAGAACTTCGTCGCGGCAGGCGGTGAGTTTCGGCACGAGCTGACCCATGTCCCGCAGCAGGGCGGCCCGCTGAAGTCGATCCGGTTTGCCAGCGGCTCTACGTTGGAAGCCGACGCCTTCGTGTTCGCGCTAGGGCCTTGGCTCCCGAAATATTTCCCGGATGTGCTCGGCAACCGGATCTTCGCCACGAGGCAGGAAATCTTTTACTTCGCCCCGCCGGAAGGCGACCGGCGCTTCCTGCCCGACGTCATGCCCGGCTGGGCCGATTTCAACGCCGGCGACATGTACTACGGCTTCCCCGATCTCGAGGCGCGCGGCGTCAAGTTCGCCCATGACAAGCATGGCGTCGCGGTCGATCCAGACACCCAGTCGCGTGAGCCGACCCGCGCCGCCCTCGACGAGGTGATCGCCTTTCGCGACCGCCGCTTCCCTTTGCTCAAGGGCGCGCCGGTGACCGGCGCCGAGGTCTGCCAATATGAGAATAGCTCGAACGGCGACTTCCTCATCGATCGTCACCCGGCAATGCCCAATGTGGTGCTGGTCGGCGGCGGCTCAGGCCATGGTTTCAAGCATGGACCGGAGGTTGGCCGCCTCGCAGCAGAGCTCCTTCTAGCCAAAGGTAATCAATCCGAACCGCGCTTCAGCCTGGCTACCAAGGGCGAAACCCAGCATCGCGAGGTGCATTAGATCATTGGATCCAGGCTTTATGGCCGCTTTGGGGTCAAAAGCGAACAATAGGGCATGGATATTCAACGTCGGCCATCGGGCATCGATGAGTTAGTGATGGCCGCCCCAGTTAGGCATCGTGAAACTCACCACCTTGCTTTGCCCGGGGAATAGATTGTGGTTTGCGTCGACCAGGTCGATCTTCACCTTGTGAGGGCCGGGAGGCAATCCGTATATGTCGATGGTATTGCTTCCACTCGTATCCGCCCACAACCATGGCAGGTCGTCTACGGTTATGTGCAAGTGTCCGACGCGCGGAGAAGCCTGAAGCGCTCCCTGCCCAAGCACGGGCTCGATGCGAACATTCTCGGTGTGGTATTGGATCCAGACCAGGCCTTTGGGCAATCCTTCCGGGATCGGCGGATCCACAATAAGCTTGGGCGCGGGCTCGTTTTTGATTTCTATGTAGGGCGTGGCGCCATGTTGCCATGCGGTTTGGGCCGAGGCCCCCGTTGCCAGAGCAGTCGCGGCTGCGGCCGCCATAAATGATTTGCCGAAGGTGAGCATCGGCGGTCTCCCACCTTAAGTTGAGAATCGAACGCGTACGCAACGCGTGCTCTCGACCGATGAGAA